>Ga0070699_100000209_pt1 | contig 57667 bp, 59 predicted proteins | sample KBSK1503metaG_FD_65473 | JGI IMG/M metagenome (GOLD analysis project Ga0070699, IMG submission 65473) | Corn, switchgrass and miscanthus rhizosphere microbial communities from Kellogg Biological Station, Michigan, USA - KBS K1-50-3 metaG | ecosystem: Host-associated > Plants > Roots >... | reverse complement strand
ACCCCGCCACGTCCCAGGGCTCGCGCTTCGCTGCCCACCCAGAGTCGGCGCTGACGTTCGTTCAGGTGCGGCGAGATGTCGGCGAATCGTGTGGCGACCGAGGCCCCTATCTCCATAAAGGAAGGCTACAAGAGATAATTGCCAATTGTTAATCTTATTCTACGGCGAGCCCTTAGCCTACGAGGCGTGGCGCGCGGTCAGCGTCTTCAGCCGACGGTAGCAGGCCACCGCCAGCCAGCCGCCGGGGGCGGCCCTGATTCGATCTTTGATCCAGCGGCCCAATCCTGGCCCGGACTGCCGCCGAAGCTCAGCCTGGGGCTCCTCGACGGCGCAGCCACCGTACAGCTTCTCCTGGGCGGCGATGTGGGCGACTTCGACCATGAACTGGCGGTTCTCGAGCTCGCGAAGCTCATCCTCCCAGGGCGAGCCGGCGGGAGTGAGGACGGAGAAGCAGTCGTTGAGGAGCGGGCCACCCCAGTTCACGTACTCCTGGGTGACGCAGCGCAGGCCAACCTTGCCGCACGACTCCTGGACCAACCGCCCCGTCACGCTCTCCGCCCGGCGGTGCAGGTTCCTGGTACTCATGCCCCGCGGCTCCAGCCAGCCGTGGAGCCGGTCACGCAGCGCCGGCGCGAGCTCCTCGACGCGCCGGCCGCGCGCCACCTGCCTGGCCCAGGCGCCGAGGTTCGAATGGTGGATGAAGGCGACGCCGGCCTGGGCGAGCGTGGGCGACAGCTCGACGACGTAGGACTCCAGGACCTCGGCCTCCACGTGGACCAGTGAGTCGAAGCTGAAGGCGAAGTCCACGCTTCGGTCCGGCACCATGCTCAGCGACTTCCCGTCGTTGACGTGGTACGAGATGTGGGAGGATCCGGCGAACCGCTGGCGACAGGCGTCTATGCACTTCTCGGAAAGGTCCACCAGGATCAGGCGCTGGCTGAGGTCCTTCAGGAAACTGGGTCCAGCGCCCGAACCCCGGGGCGATCTCCAGGACCGTCCCGGCCGGCAGCCAGCGATGCAGCCTGGGGAGCAGGGTCCCGTGCCACTGTGCGCCGACACCGCCCCACTGCCATGACCATTCGTCGCCGCCCTGCGGCCAGTGGTACGTGTTCCAGGTAGTCTGATTCTCGTCGAGCGTCGGCATGCGCCCCCTCCCCACGGACTGACATGGCGTACGGCCACCCGAGGACAGCTAGCCTACCAGCAAGCAGGGATGCGTCGGCCGGTAACCCAGCCGCCAGTGCCCTCTGGTGTCTTGCGCCGAGTCGATTGTCCTTGCGGCCGGACCGTGATGCTCACGCTTGGCGGCATTGACCCGATCGAGTGCAGCTGCGGCCTGGAGTAACGCCCCCGAACCGGCGAGGTACTTCCGGTCTGCGAGGGCTTCGAGGTGCCCCACGATTACGATCCCGATTCAACCGGCGGCCAGTCGGCGTCAGACCAGCGGGCGATCAGCGAAGTCGGCTTAGCGCTGCCATCCCGTTCGGAGAACTGTGCAAACCAGGCGAGTTTGCACCTCCCGCAGCGCCGGCACGTCGGATGATCGGCTGTGACCAAGAGCGGCCCGCCGCAGTCCGGGCACCCATACGCGGGCGAAGGCGAGATGTCGGTGATACTGCGGCGATCCGACCCCCAATCCTTCGCAGCCTGCTCCACCGCGGCGAGCGGATCAGCTTCTCCTGGCACGATCTGATCGTACAAGTGTTCGGAGTGCCCGGCAAGCAGGGAGCGGCATCATGGGCTACGGTCGGCGCCGGATCCTGTAGCCGAGGCGCTCAGCGTCGTGGATGTGAACCTCGCAGATTGCCTGCGGACCCCTCAGCGTCTCGATGATGCCGGTAGACGGCCGATCGCAGCCGCACAGCCGATAAGGCCGCTCCCAACCCTCAGCTCGCGCTTGGCGCAGACGGGAAGATGACACGGCTCCTGCGATCAGCCGGTCACCCTATAGACACCATCGCCAGATGTTTTGAGTGGCCAGTATGGTGGACTCGCCTGGTAACGTGGCGTTCGCCTGGGTACAGATCGGAATGAGCGAGGACTGGATCGACCAGGGTGCAGCGCCATCCCTCGCCGCGACTGTGGCTGCCATCGACCAGGGCGGCATCGCGGCCGTGAACGTCTATATGGGTGGGCGCGACGCTTTCCTGGGCGGGCCACCGCGCAACCGCTGGACTCCGCAGTTCGTGCAGTCCATTGCAACAGCCCGACCGGTAGCCTTCTTTGGCTCATGGGTGAGCCTGGTCCCTGGCCAGGGCGGCTATGCCCTTGGCCACCAGGACGGACTGGATGCCGCTGCAGCCGCTCGAGGCTATTCCATGATCCGCTGGCTGAGTTACGACGTGGAGCCGGCCGCCTTTGACGCCAACCCCACCGGTGCTGCGGATGCGATGAGAGGCTTCACCGATGCGGTTCATTCTCAGAGCTTCCTGTCGATGCCCTACAGCGTGCCTCGTGGCCTTGCGGCGGGCGCAGGTGGGGCTGATGCCATTTGGATCGCCAACCCCAATCCGGGCGGCGAAGACCCCGGCGTGCAGCCCCTCGACCCCGCTTTCTTTGCGGGCCGGCGCTCCGTACAGTGTTGTCTGCTCATCGCGGCTGGCGTGGATTGGGATTTGAGCCACAGCCAATTCTCCATAGGAGGGCCAAGCATGACCGACGACCAGATTCGCGAAGCCATCTACCAGTGGTACTGGACCATCCTCGGCCGGTTTCCCAACGATGCCGACAAGGCGGCCATCGAGGCTCGCTGGCTGGCTGCCTACAAGGCCAGCCCGCTCCAGGCCCGCTTCGACTTCGGCGTGCAGGCCCAGGCCGACGTGGGCGCCGGCAAGAACCTCGGGCTGGTGCGGCACTTCGAGCTGGACGCAGCCATTGCTGCTGTGCCAGCCGGCCCTGCTGGGCCTCCTGGACCCGCCGGCCCGGTCGCCATCCACCGGCACCGTCTGGGCCCGAATGCAACGCTGGGCGGCACCACAGAGCTCACCGACCCACCCACGCCTCTGAGTCGTGGGAGTTGACTCCACCGATCTCAGATTGAACATCGGACAACTGAACTCGAGCATCGGCGACCACAAGATGGCGGTGGCCGAGTTGAAGGTGACGGTCCACAAGATGGCCACTCGTCGAGCGCACGACGCCAGCGATAGTTCGGTGCTGCCCAGCGCTCCAGACCGCAGGGACGCGCTTCTCGGCTTGTTGCTTGCCTGGCTTACGTGAGGGCCGCTCCAGTGGTACATCCCGCTACGTAGCTTGCCTCACGCGGCGGAGGGCGGCCTGCACTTCGCGGCTGGCCTTCTGGTAACGGCTCCCGTTTGCGCTGCTCACATTGAACACCTGGCGCACGATCTCAGCGATATCGAGCCCTTGGTCGAAGAGCTCGGCGACCTCCCAGTCCTGCCCGGACACCGGCTCCGTTTCGGCTCCAATCCGCCTTCCGTTTGGCTCCGTTTCGGCTCCATCAGGGGCAGTCAGTGGAGCCAGGGTGGAGCCGCCGTGGAGCGAGTTTGGAGCGAGCTCCGAGTTCGAAGCGGAGTCTCGCCGCAGGCGCACGCGTTGGAGAGCCCAGCAGTGGGACACGCACTCTGACCAGCCCTGAGGTACCCACTCCCAGCACGTAGGCCTCGCCGGGCTGAAGCTCCTGGGGATCGGATGGCCAGGCCTCCGCCCGCAGCCCGGTCAGGGCGCGGCCCTCATCGGCTCGCATGGCGTGGACGATGGCTGCCCGCAGAGGGTTCCGGACGCCTGACGAGCCAATGGAGCCGGTGAGCCACGACTGCGCCAGCAAGACACAGCAGACGCCGTACTTGCGACCGCCGTAGCCGAGCGCCTGCACGAGGTCCAGCAGCCGCTCTCGGTCGTGCGGAGGAAGCGGGCGGAGCGACTCAGCGAACTCATCGATGAGCAGCACTAGCGGGCGCTGGTCACCGTTGTGGTGGCGCCAGCCAGCCTTTCGGCGCTCCAGGTGTTCGGCAACCTGGCCGACCAGCATCAGCGTCTCCCGCAGAGTCTCGGCCACCCGCCCAGGGCTGACCTGCCCACCAGGGGCTCGAGCTGGGTGAGCAGCGAGCCGGGATGGCCGCTGTGCGGGTCAGCCACCCGGAGCTCGGCGCCCATCCGCGCATACTGGCCGGCCAGCAGCAGCGCCGTCGAGGTCTTGCCCGAGCCCGGCCGACCACCGATGGCCAGTGACAGAACACGTTGCTCGATGAGCGGCTCGCCGGTATCGACGCGTTGCCCGTAGACGATGCCTGGCATATCGAGAGCCTCCTGAGCGGTCAATGGTGGGCCTGGCAGGGCCATCGGCTCTTCCTCCTCGATGACTGCGGCGTCATTACGCATGTGCGGGCTGTAGGTGAATGACTCGGGCAGCCAGCCTCGCCTCGCCTCCAGGGCCTTCACGTCGTACGCCCGCTGGGTCAGCTCCGGCAGTCGGAGGGACGGATGGTCCAGCTCCAGCAGCCGGCCGCGGTGCCACGCGTGCAGCGCGATGCCGACCGGAACGCCGAGGCTGATCGCCAGCAGCAGGGCGATGACTGCCACGTTGGCCGCCGCCCAGCGAGCCGGGGCGAACGGGTCGGGGGACGGTGTGGGGGTCGGGGCTGGCGTCACAGGTGGCGTCACAGCCGCCACCGTGTGCGCCGGAGTCTGCGTGACCGTCACTGACGGATGCGCGGCGATTACGACCACCGCAACCAGGCAGCCCGCGATGATCAGTCCGGCGACCGTCTCCTCCTTCATCGCGGTGTCTGCGTGGGTGCTGTCGGGTCGCAGAGCTTCTGGTCGGCCGGTGTCTGGGCCGCCGCCATGCAGCGCCCGTACTCATAGTGGACGGTCGGGGCGATTGTGTTGGACGAAGTGGACACGAACAGGACGATCAGGATCAGCAGAGCCAGCAAGGCGATGCCGATGGCGCCGCCGGCGTCGTCCGAGCCGCGCTGATGATTCAGTCGGTCAGAATTCATCTCGGTTCCTTTGAACGGCCCCGGTGCTCCCTGAACAAGTGCGCCGGGGTCTCCCACCTACTGCAACGCCTTCAGCATAGCCGGGTTTGCCCGCTTGCGTGTATGATTGCCCGAGGATGCCCGAGTTCAGTTCTACTATCGCCGACGTGGCCAAGGTCATCCCCGTGGTGGAAGCGGCCGAACGCCTGGGCGTGCACGAGCGAACGCTTCGCCGTTGGATACGCGAGGGCCGACTCAAGCCCTACCGCGTGATGGGTGACCGTCGCCGCTTCGTGTCCGTTGACGACATCGAGCGGCTACAGGAGCCGCAAGAGCTCCCGCCGCCAGACTGATAGCTCTGTCATCAGGCCCGGTTTATCTGTCTGTCTGGTCGGCGACCAACCCCGCGTTTGCGATGACCATTAGCCGTTCCTGGTTGGCAGTCTGACCCTTCGAGTTGACGCCACGCCTTCGGAGCCTCCGAAAGCAGAAGGGATGCCTTCTAAGCCTCGATCCACCGCGGAGTCGCGCGGTGAACACGTCATAAACGGCGATAGGTGCCGCTCCTGAACTGAGACAATGCGGTTGACAACACCAGCACACGTCTCAGCAGGAGGACACCTAACAGGTGACATCGTCGCACACCCTCGACCGCCTTCACATAGCTTTCGATGAACCCCGCTTGATCGCTGACGCCGGCCTGCTCCTGCCGGCCACACTCGCCCAGCACCTGGGCTTGGCCCCAGCTCTTCACCAAGCACGTCGACCTGGGCGATGCGCCCGGTCATGCCAACGTCAGTGGCAAGGCGATGGCGTTGATCGCCTCCCTACTCGCTGGCGGCGACTGCATCGACGACGCCGACGCCTTGCGGGCGGCTGGCGCTGAGGCGGTGTTGGGCCATCCGGTGCCAGCGCCTTCCACTCTGGGCACCTTTTTGCGCTCCTTCACTTGGGGCCATGCCAAGCAGCTGGAGGTGGTCAGCCAGGAGCTGCTCAAACGAGTCTGGGGGTCAGGAGCTGGACCAGGACGCAGCCAGTTGACGATCGACCTCGACTCCACTATCTGTGAGACCTATGGCCTCCAGAAACAGGGTGGCTGGCGCTTCACCCACCAGAGTGGTGTCCGCGGCTACCACCCGCTCCTAGCCACCGCAGCCGGTTGGGGTGATGCAATCCACTGCCGGCTACGCGGGGGCAACGCCAACAGCGGTCGAGGCGCCGCCAGCTTCGTCAATGAGACGCTCTTGCGGGCGCGTCGGGCTGACGCGCAAGGGCCCCTGCTGCTCCGCGCCGACTCCGGCTTCTACAGCCAGCGGGTGGTCAACGCTTGTGTCCGGCATGGAGCTCGCTTCTCGATCACGGTCCGCCTCAACGAGAAGCTCTGGAAGGCGATCGACAGCATTCCCGAGCAGGCTTGGACGCCCATTCCCTACTGGCTGGAGGGTGCAGCGGAGGTGGCGGAGGTGTCTTATCAGGCCTTTGGCGTTGGCCGCAAAAGCCGCCAGGTCCGGCTGATTGTGCGCCGGGTGCAGCCGACGCCGGGTAGCCAGCTCCACCTGCAGGGCGTTCTCTTCACCTACCACGCCTTCATTACAGACCGCGAGGGCGACACCTTGGAGCTGGAGGCCGACCATCGTCGTCACGCAGTGGTCGAGAGCACCATCCGCGACCTCAAAGAAGGCGTCGGTCTCAACCACATGCCCTCTGGCCGTGTCGGGGCCAACGCAGCCTGGCTGGCGCTCAACGTGCTCGCCCACAACCTGGCCCGCTGGCTGACCCGGCTGGGCTTAGGAGAAGACCTCCTGACCACGAAGAGGCTGCGCCGGCGGCTCTTCTCGGTACCCGGGCGGCTGGTTCGCTCAGCACGCACCCAGCGGCTGCGGCTGCCCGAGCATTGGCCCTGGGCCGAGCAATTCCTGCGCGCCCTGGAACGCCTCCGCGCGGTCGACTTTGCTACTCCGATGCGGGCCTGACCTCGTAGGCTCCCGCAGCGAGCGATCACCCGAGCATCCATGCTTGAGGCGCGCCTTCACCGCACTCCGACCGCCTCAGTAAACGCCGTTTTGTCCGCGCAAGCCCTCTTCTCAGCGCCGCGATCACTCGCTGGGACGCTTTGACAGCAGCCGGGATGCTCGTGACCTCTTCCAGCACGTGCTAAGGCTAAGCCATCATGAGCTGTCCATCAAGGCCGCTTATCGGTGGATCGAGGCTTAACGAGAGAGGTAGTAGACCAGGCTCTCGTTACCGGTGATCGCGACTGCGCACACAGCTGCCACGAACAGCGAATACCTTTTGGTTCTCCGAGCATGTGCTGGGCCAAATCGTCGTAGAGACACCAGCACCACCACAACGCTGGCTAAGATAAAGACAGTAAAGGCGGCCATTCCTCCTGGGCGCAGGTCTCCCGCCGCGAACGCCAGTGTCGCCAAACCGAAGCAGACCAGCGCTGCACCGCCCCACCGCGCTCGTTCCGAGGCGCATTGATCGCCCACGGGTGCCGCGCCTAGCAGCCTGGGCAGCCGGTGATCTCCAAGTAGGCGGCGGCCAGTTAGCGCCTGATATAAGCCCAAGCTAATGAATATCGCGCCGACGCTTGGCAGGTAGAACTCAACTATCAGTATCTTGCCTGGGGTGATGAGCAAGTAAGGCACCGCTCTGGCCTCCTCCGTCAGGAGACATTATCGCACGCGGCTGGGAACATGCACTTCGACTGTGACCAGACTGTCCTACGCACTAGTTTCGATTCGAGCCATGGCGACGAACGAAGTCGTTCACGGCGTAATAGGCATCGATGGACTCCCCCGCGTCACCCCAGAAGCCATCGATCACATCGTACTCCATGAGCCCAGCTTCGACATAGTGGTTGTTTACGTCAGTGATCTCGAGTTCACCGCGCCCAGACGGCTCGAGGCCCGCGATGACGTCGAAAACAGACGCGTCGTAGAAGTAGACGCCAGTTACTGCATACGTGCTGGGCGGCTCCTGGGGCTTCTCGACGATCCGCCCCACTCGCTGGTCACCATCGAATCGCACGACGCCGAGGTGGCGGAGATGGTTGTGGTCCTGCAGCTTTGACAGCACGATACGAGCGCCCCGCGGCTGGGCTCCAAAGGCCTCGACCGCCGACTTCAAGCTGTGTTCGAAGACGTTGTCGGCTAGCATGACCACTACACGGTCTCCATCCACAAAGTGGTGCGCCAGGCCGAGAGCTTCGGCTATGCCACCGGGGCGCTCCTGGTATGCATAGAAGAGGCGGTGGATGCCGTATTCCTGGCCGCTGCCGAGCAGCCTAAAGAACTCGCCGGCGTGGGTACCACCTGTGACGACCATCAGCTCACGGACGCCGGCCTCCACCAATGCCTCGATCGCGTGACAGACCATCGGCCGGTCATAGATCGGCAACAAGTGCTTATTGGTGATACGGGTGAGAGGATGGAGCCGGCTACCGGTCCCACCCGCCAGGATGACGCCCTTCAACGAGTGGCATTCTAGCCAGCGAGTCGAACCGCCATCCGCCAGGCATATCCTCATGCGCTGGGATACCACGCCGTCGAGCTTTAGGCGAATCGTCTCGAGGGGCTATCGACCGACGACACTACGCGCCCACGGCGCAGACCTGCGCACCTGCCGGCGCCATCACCGCCACCTTCCACCGCAGCCCGTATCAGGTAGCCTCAGGCGCAGCACGCCGGCTGAGCTGAAGACCGCCCTCGCGCTGGCAGGCCGCCCATAGTATGCCCAAAGTTAGACTTCCCCACGACTTGGCGGCGGCGTGACGACCTCCATGCTGCCACCTGAGGCCACTTCCAATGTCGACCCGCTTGCATGGCCCGTTTTCGAGCAGCTGCTTAGAGACTGAGCAGCGTCGGTCATCGTCACAGCCGGCTAGCGCCAGGAGTGCCGCACCCCGCCCGTGCAAGTCGGCAACCACGGATCCGGGCTCCGATACCGTCAGTGTGCCTGGGCGCAATGCGCGCATCACGCCAGTCGCTCCAGCACGGGCGCCACCGGCGAACCGTGGCACCAGGTCCGGCTGATGCCCTTCCTGGCTCAAGCCGTTCTTGTTCTTTTCAGGGCCGATTGCCCCGGCTCATGACATCCGCGGTATGAAGCTGTTGTGCGGCCTTCAGGCTCCGATGCCGTATCGGGGGTTGCCCCGGATCCGCTGCTCTGGCTCAATGTTGGGGTTGACTGCAAGTCGGGCGATCTCCACTTTTCCCACCTGTTCCGACCTCGCTGTCGGAGTTACGCGTAGGGCGTGAAGTATGCGGCTTAGGCGATTCCTTCGCGTATCGGGGACGCGGTATGCTGTGCGCCTCTGGTGCAGAGTCCAACGCAGGGAAGGCCGAATGCAAGTGCCGTAGACCTGTCCATCGTCATCCCGGTCTATAACGAAGGCGAAAACGTGATACCGACGTTGACCGGCATTTACGAACGTGTCTGGACCAGACCGTTCGAGGTCCTCGTCGTCCACGACTTCGACGAAGACACCACCGTACCCATAGTCGAGCGCCTGCGGCCGAGCATGCCCGGGGTGCGCCTCCATCGGAACAACCTCGGGCGCGGCGCGCTCAACGCCGTAAAGACGGGCCTCCAGTCGGCCTCCGCGCCCTACGTACTCGTGATGATGGCCGATGGCTCCGATGAGCCTGACGTGATCGATACGATGGTCGACAAGGCGCGCCACGGTGCCGACGTTGTGTCAGGTTCGCGATACATGCCAGGCGGAAGGCAGTTCGGCGGCCCACTCCTGAAGCGAACGCTGTCGCGCTGCGCTGGGCTATCCCTGCACTGGCTGGGCGGCGTCCCTACCCACGACTCGACAACCAATTTCCGGTTGTACAGTCGACGGTTGCTCGATGCCGTGCCGATTGAGTCACTGGCCGGCTTCGAACTGGGCCTCGAACTCACGGTAAAGGCGCACCTGCTCGGTATGCGTGTGGCCGAGGTTCCGGCGACATGGAGAGATCGGACACTGGGCGAGAGCCGCTTTCGGATGCGGGAGTGGATCCCCCACTACCTGCGTTGGTACTGGTTGGGCCTCTACGGGAGGCTGTCCCGGCGGACGCGACGCGAGCTGAAGCGCCGAACTGACGCGTATCAGCGATGATGCAATACACAAGATAGTGGGCTAGCACGTATCGAGAACCTCGTTCAGTGGCAGTTCTTATGGCAAACTGCGGCCACAAGCATGAGACGGGCCGAGCACTGGCCGAGAACGATCCTTCACGTTGACCTCGATGCCTTCTACACCTCTGTCCACCAGCGTGACGACGCCAGCCTGAGGGGGCGCCCAGTCGCAGTCGCAGGGCGCTCCCGTAGGGCGGTTGTCGTGGGCGCGTCGTATGAAGCCCGAGCCTTCGGTGTGCATTCGACGATGCCGCTGCATGAAGCTCTGCGCCGCTATCCCGGCCTGGCGGTGCTGTCTCCCGACCATGGGCGGTACCGAGAAGCCAGTCGCCAAGTGCACGCAATCTTTCGCCGCGTCACCTCGCCCGAGAAAATCGAGGCGGTCGCGTTGGACGAGGCGTACGTCGACGTGACCGCGCGCACCCGCCACGGGACCTCGTCACCCGAGGAGGTGGCACGGCGGATCAAATACACAATCCACACAGAAGTGGGACTGACAGCCAGCATTGGAGTTGCCACCAGCAAGCTGGTAGCCAAGATCGCAGGGGCCAGCCGCAAGCCTGACGGCCTCGTGTTCGTGCAGCCCGAGACCGAAGCTGACTTCCTCGCTCCCCTCCCGATTGGCGTCATCCCGGGCCTCGGGCCCAAGACGGAGGAGAAGCTGCGGCTCATGGGCGTCCAGACGGTCGGCGACCTCGCCAAGCAGAAGACCCATGAGCTGATCCAGACATTGGGAACCGGCGGTGCGTTGCTGCAGCGGCTTGCTGAGGGCCGAGACCGCTCACCCGTTGAGGGGTCGCGGCCAGCCAGAACCATCAGCGCCGAGACCACCTTTGAATACGACGTTACGGAATACGCTCGGTTGGAGGAGGCGCTCCGGGAGCTCGTTGAGCGCGTTACGGAGCGGCTCCGCGCCGACGGTGTCCGAGCTCGCACTGTTTCGGTAAAGCTCAAGCTGCCTGACTTCCGCCTGGTCAGCCGCCAAATCAGCCGCACCAGCCCCACCGACGATAGCGACCTGCTGTTCCGTGCCGCCCGTGCCGCTCTCGATCGCTCGCACGTCGAATCGCACCCTGTCCGCTTGCTCGGGGTCGGACTCTCTGGCCTCGAGCACCCAAAGCCAGAGCTCCAGATGACCCTGTTCGACTAACTCCAGGTCTTCCGCCTGCTAGCGTTTGGAACTGACCATGGCAGACACCTCCGATAGGGTCCTCAGCGTGATGATGCCGATCTATAACGAGGAGCGGACCCTGGAAACCATCCTCGGCCATGTCCTGGATAGGCCCGAAGTCGGTGAAGTGATCGCGATCGACGATGGCTCGAGCGATGGAAGCGGAGATATTCTCGCGGCGGTTGGCGCTAGGGAGCCTCGGTTGCGCGTCTTCAAGCAACACCAGAACGCGGGCAAGGGTGCTGCGCTGCGACGGGCGATCACCGAGTTGAGCAGGCCGTTTGCGCTGGTGCAGGATGCTGACTTGGAGTACGACCCACGTGACTACCCAGCCTTACTTGAACCGCTGCTCGAGGGGAGAGCTGATGTCGTCTATGGGGTTCGTGGCTTCGCCGGCCAGACTGCGTACAGTTTCTGGTTCGTCATGGGCAACAGAGCGGTGACGCTTGCTTCAAACGTGCTGTTTGACTCATATATTTCAGACATGGAGACGGGCTACAAAGTCCTCCGGTCCGACCTCTGGATGCGGCTCAACCTTCGCCGTAGCCGCTTTGACATCGAGCCTGATATCACGTCGCGGATCCTTCGTCTCGGTTATCGGATCCATGAGGTGCCGATCCGGTACTACGCCCGAGGTCGGGAGGAGGGCAAGAAGTTGACTTGGTTGGATGGCGTTAAGGCAATCACCACGCTGGTCAGGATCCGACTGGCGTCGGACCGGTCGTTGTTCGGACCCGAGCACGATCGCGAGTACCACCAGGCACGCCACGAGGAGCTTGCTCGCTCCCACCCGCTGACGCGCGATCGGCACCAGAACTCTGCCTGATCGTTGAAGGCGGCGAGTGTGTGAGATTTGAGCGCTCTGCGTGAGCTCGCTTGCGAATGGACGCTTTGCCTGACCGCGTCGGTATACCTCCCACTCCCCCTTATCGGTTTGATTCGTAGGGGCCCCTGCCCCCTCACCCACCATCGCGTTGTGAGAGCGAAAACAGCATTGGACGGAACGGGTATCATCCAACCGGTGCCGCTGCCGCGTAGCGGCGACTACCAGATAGGTCAGGGAGGTTTCAAAGCTGGGACGAACGATGAAAGGCCACTATTGGCAGCGGGCTATGGGTAGTTGGTCCCAATGCCTGTCCAGGACCTGCAGACAGATCTGTTCACACCAACATCGGGTAGGACCACGAGGCGGCGGCAATTGTCACCCGATGTGACAGCGCCTGCAGCTCACACCGAGGTAACAGATCGTTCTGGGAACGACGAATCGGTCAGGAACATCAATCAGATTTACGAGAGCAGATTCGATGCAGTCGCTGCAATGCGAAAGGACGCGATCTGGCGCGAGGTATCAGCCTACCTGCAGCGTTTCATCGATCCTAACGCCAGAGTGCTCGACATTGCATGCGACCGGGGCCACTTCATCCGGAACGTCTGTGCCAAGGAAAAGTGGGCCACTGATGTCCGGGATGTCTCGCACTACTTGACGGCCGACGTTCGCTTCGTTCATGCAAATGCACTTCAGCTGCACGAGGTCCTGCCTCAGTCATATTTCGACAGCGTCTTCATCAGCAACTACCTCGAGCACTTGCCTTCCGGAGATGCGGTCGTCGAACAGCTAGCGGTAGTGCGCAAGCTGCTGAAGCCGCGTGGGCGGGTAATAGTGCTACAACCAAATATTCGACTAATCGGTGGCGCTTACTGGAACTTCATCGACCACCGCGTGGCGCTGACCGATCACAGCCTGGTGGAAGCCGCCATCCTTGCTGGCCTGTCCACTGTCCACCTGGTCGAGCGGTTTCTTCCCTTTACGACCAAGAGTCGGTTGCCACAACACCCAATGTTCGTGCGTGCTTACCTATTGTTCCGGCCTGCCTGGTTCGCCCTCGGCAAGCAGACTCTGTACATCGGTGAGCCAAACAGGTCTTAGGGATTTCTCGGCCATAGCTTGATGGGCCGATGACGTCAGGTCAGGCCGGCTGACTGCTGACGCCAGGGAGCGAGCCCGCCCCACAAACGTCCACATTTACAGTGACGCCAGCGTTGATCGCGAGGTAAACCAGAGCCAATGGGCCGCCCACCTGACTCATTAGCGGCTGACCGAAACCATACTCGAGTTCGCGATCAGACGCGAGCCCGATATGTCCTCTCGCTCGGCCGCGGTAAGTGGCACAAGTGACAACGCCACCAGGATGCAACCCGTTGCCGCCACCACCACCCACACCAGCCAGCCGCCTGGCGGCGACCACTGCGCCACATCCACGAAGTCCGGCGTACCGTACCGGCCCACCGCGTAGCGGCGCGCGTTCTCCCAGAACGCCGCGAACTGCATTGCGCCGACTGCCAGGCCGACCAGGAAGACGTCCGCGCGTGTGGGGGCTCCGGCCCGGTACAGCACGAAGCCGCCGAGCAGCGGCAGCAGCACCGCGACCGGCAGGACATACCTGCCCTGCAGCTCCCAGCCGACGGACAGGATCACCGCGTAGGCCGCCGCGGCCAGGACTACGATTGTGGCGGCGGCTAGCAGCAGCGCCAGTCGCTCCCCGAAGCTGCCGATCACCAGCGCCGCGCCGATCAGCAGCGCCGCCAGGACTGACCACACCGCTGGAATCGCCGCTAAGAGCGGGACGTCTGTCGACCCGAACTCACCGACCAGTTGCTGCACCAGCGCCGGCCACCGCTCGGCGACGACTGGCAGCCCGTCTGTCACGGACAACCCGCCCAGCGGGAGCGACGGCTGGTGCCCGAGCACCCAACCGACCTCAACGGCGACTCCTCCGGCCACGGCAAGGAATGCGAGCAGCACGGCCGGGCGGAAGAGCAGCCGCGCCCGTACCAGCGGAAGTGCGGCCACGCTCACAGCGGCTACGACAACAAGGCCCGAGGGCCGGGCCAGCACCAGCGCCAGACCAGCAAGAACTGCCACCGACAGCAAGCCAAAGGTGGTCGGCCCCGTCCACAGTGCCACGACCGCCGCCATCAGGCAAATGGCCGCGCACACCGCGACCCCGGCAGGCGTCAGGGATGAGGCCAGGAACAGGGTCATCGGCGTCACCGCCAGGGCCAAGCCCACTCCCGGCCACAGGGAGCCTCGGCCGCTCACCGCCCAGGCCGCCGCGCCCAGCAGCAGGGCGCACACAAGGCCCAGCGCCAGCCGCCCCAGGTATGCGGGCAGCACGGAGTCCTGCGGCAGCTGCATGGCCAGCCCGGCGAGGACGTAGATGAACGGCGGCGCAGTCGTCGCGTAGCTCTGAGCAGCAACGGAATAGGAACCAGCCGGCGCGCGTGGCGAGCCCACGCAGGCGGCCGACTGGTCAGGCGCCGATGCGAAGCACGTCGAGGGCGGGACCAGCCTGACCGGGATCGAGAACTCCTGCGTCTGCCGGTTCAGGAGGCCGGCCTGCGCGGGAGAGAGGCCGCCACCGCGCTGGTAGGGCGCCACGGGGCGGCCTTCAAGCTCCCCGACGCCCGCCGCCGCGGCCCGCACAATGTGCGCCTGCTCGTCCGGCGCCGCGCCGATCGGGCTCGTGAACGCCCACGCGCCGATCAGCAGGGCGTATCCCAGCGCCGCGAATGCCGATCGGGGTACGCGCCAGCCTCGGCCCTCCCCTTGCACAGCGCCGACACCTTACACCAGCCGCCGCGGCCGCGCGGCCCTACTCGGCGGAGATTCGCCGGCGCCGGGGCCTGCCAGCTCGGCCATCCAGGCTGCCAGGCCGCCGGGGCAGCTCCAGCGCCGAGCGATCGATCGCCGGCCGCTCCAGCACCGCCAGGAGATCGCCCAGCCGCTGCCACCGGAACTGTGACCGCGCCCGCGACAGCAGCTCGCGAAAGACGGCCGCCGTCGCCTGGGCATCCGACAGCGCCGAATGGGCCGGAATCACGTCCACATCCATCGCCGCCACGACGGCCGCGAGGCCAGGTGTCTGCCCAGACGGCAGGCCCAGCACCAGCCTCGCCAGCGCCGACGTGTCGATCACCGGGTGCTCCAGCGGCTGCTTCAGGCCCCGGCCGATCAGGTAGGTGTCGAACGCGTCGTGGCTGTGCTCGACCAGAGCGGCGCCGCGCGCGAACCGTAGGAACGCCCGGCGGGCGTCCGCAAAGCCCGGCGCTCCTTCCAGCATCTCGCGGTTGATCTGGTGCCGCCTACGCGCGAACGAGTTGATCGGCGCCCGGCAGTCAACAAGGGTGTCGAACAGTGAGAGGGCTCCCGAGAGCCGGAACCGCTCGGCGCCGATCTCCAGGACCAGGAACGGCGAGTTGCCCGTCGTCTCGACGTCAAGCGCCACGAATTCGGCTTCGTCAAGCGGGGTGTCCAGCCCGACGACCGGGCCCCAATCGTCTTCTTCCCCACTCTCGGGGGTTTCCCAGAGGACGCGCTCCGGAGCCCCGCGGGGCTTCAACCAGACTGTCAATAGGCGTTCTTGTGTGTCCAGACCCTGGCTAACGTTATCAGGATGATTTTGATGTCGAACGCGAGGCTCCAATTCTCTATGTAGTACAGATCGTAAATCAGCCTTTCTTCCACCGACGTCCGCCCCCTGAGGTCCTTGGCCTGGGCCCAGCCCGCGAGGCCGGGTCGGACCAGGTGGCGGTCGCAGTACCGGGGCAGCCGCAGCGAGAAGTCATTGACGAACGTCGGCCGCTCTGGCCGCGGTCCGACGAGGCTCATGTCGCCGCGGACGATGTTCCAGAGCTGCGGGAGCTCGTCCCACGACAGCTTCCGCAGCACCCTGCCGACCGCGGTACGACGCTCGTCGTCTGCTTTCGCCCAGACCGGCCCCGTCTGAGCCTCTGCGTCCAATCGCATGCTCCGGAACTTGTGCGCCTTGAACGTCTGGCCTTGCATGCCCACCCGCTCCTGGTGGATCAGCACAGGTCCCGGCGAAGAGACCTTGACCAGCAGCGCGATCAACGCCAGGACCGGTGAGATCACGAGCAGGCCCAGCCCGGCCACGACCACGTCAAATGCTCGCTTCACGGCCGTCTTGGAGCCCTGGATCTCCAGGCCACGGCGAAGCTGCAGCAGCGGGAGGTCGTCGATCTGGTCGCCGGTGACCCCTGTCGTCATCAGCTCGATGGTGCCGGGCACGATCCGCACCTCCACTCCGCGACCCCGGCAGCTGTCAATCAGGTTCAGGAGGCGGTCCGGCCTCGCGTCTGACAGCGCGAAGAACGCCGCGTCAACCGGGATCTCCTCGAGTACACGGGGCAGTTGATCGATCCCGCCCAACAGTGGCGCATCGCCAACCCCATTGCCGGCATCGAGCGGGTCGGCCAGGACGCCGACGAGCCGGTAGCCGTACTCAGGAAACATCCTCAGCCGCTGGGCCAGCAGGTCCCCGGCCGCGCCGCCTCCAACCAGCAGCGCCTTCTCCACCCCCACTCCCCGGGCCCGCAGAGACGCCTCGTACAGACGCACCCCGTACCGGGCGCCCATCGTCAGAGCGACCGAGGCCAGGCCCCAGTAGAGGATCGTCGTGCGGGAGAACGTGAAAGTCCCCTCGCGGTAGAGCCCGTTCTCAGCCAGCACCACCAGGAACGCCACGGCGCTCGGCCTGACCAGCGCCAAGAGCTCGTCGACGGAGTGGATGCCTCGGCGCTGGCGGTACACCCCCATCAGCCAGAAGACGATCACGACCGTGAGTGCGACCACGGGCGCGGCAGCGAGGTAGTGGCGCGGGTCCGGCGGCTCTCCTCCGGGGATGTACCTCGGGTACACGTGGAACCGGAACTGATAGGCGATTGCCCAGGCCAGGAGCGCCATCAGCAGGTCGGCGGCAACCCGACGGGCTACGCGGGCGCGGTCTTGCAGAGGCTTCGCCCGGCTTCTCACAGCCGGACTGCTCGTCTGACCAGGTGGATCTCGTCCGAGTCGAGGCCGCCCAGCAGCAGCAGCGCCAGCCCGTAGACGAGGGCGCCCGCAGCGATCGCAACCACCACCATCAGCCCGGTCACGCGCATCAGCGGGTAGAGCGCCGCCCCCATTACGAGGCCGGCCAAGAGGATCCGCCAGCTCAGCGACAGGAGCGGGACCCTGCTTAGGTGACGCCCTGTCAGGTACCAGCAGAACGCAAGCAGCGCAACCTCGGTCAGGACTGTCGCCACGCTCGCCCCTATGTAGCCGAACAGGGGGATCAGGACCAGGTTCAACGCGATGTTCACCACCATGGAGCCCAGCGCGGCCCAGGTGAAGCTGAGCTGCCGATCGATGGCGTTCAGCGCCCCGATGAAGGCATTGGTGATGAACATGAAGACGATGCCGGTGGCCAGGATGCGGAGCGCCGGCTCAGAGGCGGGGTAAGCGTAGATGAACCGGAACCCGTGAGCCAGCATGAATGTGCCCACGGCGATCGGCCAGCCGAGCAGCAGCAGCGCCTTGTAGAAGCGGTTGACCGCCCACGTCAGCTGCCCCTCAGCCCCGCGGTGGTATGTGGCGAGCACCGGAAAGACCACGTTCAACATGCTCACCGGCACGAACAGCAGGGCCTCGAACGGCTTGAAGGCGGCAACGTACAGGCCAGTCTCGTAGTGACCCTTGAACATCGCCAGCAGCGGGACATTGATCTTGAAGTAGATGGTGGTGATGGCGAAGGTGGCTGCAAACGGCAGCCCCTGCCTCAACCACTTCATAAGGAAAACGAGATCCAGGTTCCATCGGATACGGGCGATCCGGCGGACCGACAGGATCACCGCGAAGTAGGCGCACGAGAAGCCGTAGCTGCCCGCGTAGGCCCAGAGGAAGTAGAGGACGCCCTGCCCCGTCAGCACCCCGTAGACCACCAGCCCCAGCAGGACCAGGCTCTGGAGGACGATGGCGATCGCCTCGAAACGCAGGCGCTGGACGGCGTACAGGGCGCCCCGCATGAGGTTCGAGTAGGAGGCCAGCACCATCATCAAGTAGGCCGGCAGCAAGTAGACGAGCTGGCCTCTCCAGGCCAGGATGCCGGCGAAGGCGGCCAGCGCCACCAGGGCGAAGCCGAGCCGTCCGGTCATGAGCCGGCTGAGGTAGGCGCTCAGCATTGCCGGCCGGCGAGCCGCCTCGCGCTGGAAGAGGGTGTTGAAACCCACGTCGAGGAACACCGTGGCAAGCGCCGCCTGGTTCACGATGTCGCCCCACTGGCCCATTCCCGCCGGTTGCAGGTGCCTGATCAGGATCAGGACCGACCCCAACGCCAGCAGCTGCGAGATGATCCGGGCGGTCAGGATCAGCGCGGTGTTTCGGAGCGTCCGTGATCCCGCACCAGCCACCTGGCTGGCCGGTGGCACCCCGTCGGCAGGGATCTCTTGCAAGTTTGCCAATCCTAAGCACTGTCCCAAGAGTTCTGTCCGTTTTGGGAGCCCGGGTTGCGCTCATAACTTCCCGGCGGTGAGACGGTGCTCCCAGCCGGGGTCGGCACGAGGCAGTGACCGGCATTCCGCCGAGCAGAGGCACGCCCCCTTCTGGCCATGGGTCTCTGGCGTGCTGCCGTGGCGCCCAGAGGGCGGAGCACAGTGGAGCCACCCCGCGAAATCTGCGATTTCGTGGGGACCCCGACGGACTCGGCGACGGCTGCTTGCAGCCGCTGGCCAAACGCGCACTGGGCGCGTCGTGTGAGGTCGTCATCGACCCTGGCGGAGGTCGGGTTACCGGGGTCGTCAAGGGTGGTGAAGGCGGCGAGGGCGGCGCTGACCAGGTCGCGATCGCCGGTCAGGCCGCAGGCGGGGCAGGCGTGGGTGCGCTGGCCCAGGGTCTTGGGCGCCCGGGCGCCACACAAACAGCGCTGGGACAAAGCGGTGGCGGAGGTACCCACTCGCACCAGCGAGCCGCCGCTGGCGGTGCACTCCTCATCGAGTGCTTTGATCAGCCGGCCTGGGGTGAAGGCCAGGCATGACCTGCCCCAGCGCCGGAACCAGGCGCTTACGTTGCCTTCTTCGATGCTGAGACGAGGACCGTGGACGGCCACGATCGCTGCAGCCGTGTGTCGCGCCCGATGGATGCGCGCTTCCTGGAAGCTGGCCGCCGCTTCGGCGTGCCTTCCGCGTCGGCGCCGGTAGCCCTTGCTCAGGACATCGCTGCGGAAGGGCTGCCCCGGCCTGCCCCTGGAATCGACCATACGTCCTCCGCTCCGCACGATGAGCTGGCGCTCCTGAAGCCCGGCAGCCGCCCGTCGCTCCGCGCTTCCGCTGCCGACGCGAGAGGTGGTACTGCTGAGGGTTGCTGGCACGGCGGGAACGGTGGAGGGCGCGCTGACGCGCCCTGTCCTTGCGATGCTTCTGGGCCAGCCTCGCCTTCTCCTCCTCGCTCAGCCTGACCCAAGTCGAGGCCACATCGCCGTCCCACCCCACGAAATCCGCACCCCACCACCGCGATTTCGCGGGGACCCCGGGATCAGCCGGTGAGTACGAGCCCGGGAACGAGACCACCGCCAGGTTGGACATGTTGCCGTCCACACCGCCCACCCGCTGCAGGTCGGCGGCACCCTGGCGGCGGGCCCTGGTGGCGGGCGAGCAGTAGCCATCCCCCAGGATCATCAGGTGCGCCTCGTAGGCCCAGCCGCCTGGCGCTGAGGCATCCCGCCGTCGCACCAGGTCAACCTTGTGCCATTGCTCAGGGCGATCCAGGTAGTGGAGCAGATAAGGCCAGCGCCCAGCCCCCTGAGGCAGCCGCACCGGCAGCACCAGCTCTCCTGCCTTGGACGTAGGGCCGCCGCTGAAGACCAGCACCAGGGGTCCTGTGTGGTCCCACCAGGAGCCCACCCGGTCAGGTGGGCGCGGGTGTCGAGGCTGGGCCAGGACGTGGGCGCCGGGCGCCAGGCTCGCCGATTGGGCCGGGCTGGTGATCTCCTTCGGCAGCTGGGGGTGCCGGTAGGCAGCCAGGTGCCCGGCCAGGGTGCCGAAGAGCCGGAAGGTCTCCCACTTGTGCTCTGTGGTGTGGGAGCGGGCGCGGCCGGCGATGCGCAGGAAGTCCCAGTAGCTCCCCACCCGCGGCATCTCCGAGCGCCTGCCCTCGCCGTCGCCGAATAGGTGTCGCTCGACGCCGGCCCACACCTCGCCAGCCTGGTGCATGGCCAGCGCCTTGCTGACGTGGTCGAGCAGCCACCCGGAGCGTTCGAGATGGCGGTAGGCTCGGCGCTCCAGCCCCTCTCGAGTCAGACCCAGCTGCTCGCGCCACTCAGCCGCGTCTTGCTGCAGGCGCCCCGGCGATGCCCCGTAGGCGCCAAGCCTCTTCCTCACGTCGCGCTGCAGCGCGCGCTTGATCGAGTGCATGGCAGCGAAAAGCTTCTCCAGGCGCCGGCGCTCGCGATCACCATCGACCACCAGCGGGAGCACGATTACGCTGACCTGCTCCGGCCGCTGCCAGCGGAGCTGCTTGCCCCGTCCTCGGAAGCGGCGGTCCCCAGCAGGCGTCCCGGCGCTGGTGGGAGTGAACGCTGATTGCACAGTCAAGCCTATGGACATGACCAATTCTCTCAAACAAACGTTCGTGGGGCAAGCTCGCCTGTAAATAATGACTTGGCGGCCCTGGTCAAGGACCAGAGCCACCCGACGGCCCGTCATGATCTTGCCGGCCCGCCAGCCGGCAATGCCCTGGACTCGACTCCAACCAGTCGACGGCCAGACCTCTGCCTCCATGACCGTCGTCCGTCTCCACCCCGCCCCAGCGAACATTACGGACAAAACTTCTGACAAGCTGCTTAGCGGGAGAACCGACCGGAGACCCCAGGTTGACTCTCGCCCTGTGGTAAATTTCGGCCCGGTAGCCGAGTTCTGAAGGGAGTCATCGAGCCATCGCAAGCGAAGCCTATCCCAGCCCCAACACAGAGGAGGGCAGCCGCCCGGTCACCCGGCGCAACTTCATCGTCTGGTACCTCGCGGGCCTGCTCACCGCTACCGTCGTGGCGATCGTCCTGCCCATCCTCGTCTACATCTATCCGCCAGCCGGCAACAACAAGAAGCAGGATCTGCCTATCAAGCTCGACAAACCCTTGGGTGAGCTGGCCAACGGGGAGGGCTTGAAGTTTCAGGCGCCGGCGGAGACCGGGTTCGTGATGACAAACGGGGGCGGGGACAACGCCGCCGGCAAGATCGCGTTTGCCGGCTACGCCGTGAAGGACGCGGCCGGCAAGCTGAACGTCTTCGCCATCAACTGCTCCCACCTCGGATGCTCGGTCAACCTCGTCACCGACAAGCAGCGGTTCGAGTGCCCCTGCCACGGCTCGATCTTCAACCTCGACGGGCAGGTCATCCACGGCCCGGCCGCCTACCCGCTGTCCAACCTCGACTGGAAGCAAGGCACAACGCGCGACCAGATCGTCGTGGGTGGGATCCAACTGAAAGGAATCGGCTGATGGCGATCGTTCCTCATCCGCGGCAGATCCAGATGGCGGTGGTCAACTGGCTGGACGAGCGCTACCCGTTCACGAAGTCGGTGGACGAGGCGCTGTACCAGCGGGTGCCGAACTATGCCAACGCCTTCTACTACTGCTTTGGCGGGATGGTCTTCATCCTCATCTTGTTCCTGCTGCTGACCGGAATCTTCCTGGCCTTCTACTACGTCCCCGACGCGGCGGGCAACCCAGCACCTGCGTACACGAGCGTCAGTACCGTGATCATGACCCAGGCCTTCCTCGGCTGGCTGATGCGGGGCGTGCACTTCTGGTCGGCCAACCTGCTGGTGGTCATGGTCATCCTGCACATGGCCCGCGTCTTCTGGACCGGCTCCTACCGGGCCCCGCGCGAGCTCAACTGGATGGTCGGGGTGACCATGCTCCTCATCGTTCTCCTCCTGGCGCTCACGGGCTACCTGCTGCCCTGGGACACTAAGGCCTACTGGGCGACCTCGGTGACCATCAAGATCGGCGGCTCGGCACCCCTGCTGGGGCCGTTCATAGAGACCGTGCTGCAGGGTGGGCCAACCCTTGGCCCCAACACCTTGCAGCGCTTCTTCACCGTCCACGTTTTCATCCTGCCTGCGCTGATCGTTCTCCTGATGTACGTGCACTTCAAGCTGATTCGGGCGCAGGGCATCTCGGAGCCTCTGTAGGAGATCGGGGCAAATGAGTGAGCAAGTAACCCCCACCGACTCGGACGGCATTCTCACCACTCAGTGGGACGGCTACCTGCGAAAGGGGCCGGGCGCGGTCACCGCCGTGCCGATCGTGGAGGTCGGCGCCGATGAGCAAGAGCTCGAGCCCGAGTACAAGCGGCCTCCTATCGGCCCTGATCACATCCTCTACCCGGTGCTGATCGGGCTGGCCCTCTTTCCTTTGTTCTTTGGAGCCGCCGGGCGCCACCTGGCAGAAGACCTGCCCGAGGACGAGACCCACCCCTTCTTCCCAGACCACTTCTGGCCCTATCCGATCATCATGGTGGCGCTGCTGGTCGCGGTGGGTCTGCTGTCGATATTCGTCCAGCAGAACATGCGGCTCGAGGTATCGGCTGATCCACGCACCGTCGTCATCCCCCGACCGGACTGGTATTTCCTCTGGCTCTTCCAGTTCCTCAAGCTGGGGCCGGAGCTGCTGATGTCCCTGGTCATCCCGCCCCTGATCGTCATCGGGCTCCTGGTCTGGCCTTTCCTCGACCTTCTTGGCCGGCGGGTGGCGCCGCGCCTCGGGTGGTCGGAATGGCCGGTGCCGGGACGAAACGTGATCACGGGTACCGCTTGGGTCCTGTTCCTCGGCTTCATCGTCGCGCTCACGTTCTGGTCGCTGAGCGGCTGGACGATCTTCGGAATCACCGGCGGCTAGAGCAGCTACTGCTGGACGTCGATCACCAGGCGCGATGGGCCGCTCAGCACGTATGCGCGGAAGCAGGACGCCTTCGACAGACCAAGGCCCCAGGTGAACACGCCCTCGAAGTCGCCCACCTGCCGAGCCTCACGCAGCTCCGTCAGCGCGGGGCGAAGATCGGTCGGCCCGCTGTACGTGCCGTAGCCCTGCGCGTTGTGCACCGTTACCAGCAGCCCCGCTGAGCCGTCCAGACTGAGGTTAAAGCCGCTCGGGTCCTGGACGAACCTGGCACTCGCCTGAGGCTTGACCTCGTACTGCGGGACAGGCCCGCCGAACTCGATCACGAACCGGTCTACGCCGCCCTGGGCAGCGGCGCGAACAGCCGTCACTGGGACCGGGCCGGTGCTGCCGGGGGCAGGGCTCGCCCCACCGGACTGAGCTGCGCACGTGAAGCCGGGGAGGTTCGCCGCCGCGGAAGACGTCGGCCTGGCTGCGCCCGGCGAGCCAGCGGCGGCCGGCGCGGGCGCCCCAGCCGGCGGGCTCGGCTGAACAGTCGCTGCCCCCGACGGCAAGCCGCCGTGTCCTGCCGGCACGGTCTGGGGAAGAGCGTGCCGCCCGATCAGGACCAGTCCAGCGACCACGACCACGGCCACGAGCGTGGCAATGACAGCCGCGAGTCTCGGCATGCTCACGCCGGGCGTGGGCCGGTTCCAGATCTCTTCGTGGATCCGCGATGCCAGCGCCGGGTGCGCAGGCTCTGACATTGAGTCGAAGGCGTCTCGCAGCTCGTCGCGGAGCGGTCGGCGCTGCATCACAAGTCCTCCGATGGATCGAGATCGGGCCGCAGCTTCTGGGCGGCCCGGTAGACGCGCGAGCGGGCCGCCGCCGGCGACACTCGCAGCACGCGAGCCACCTGGTCCATGGGCATGTCCAGGTAGAAGTGGCAGAACAGGGCGGCCTGATCGGCCGGGCCGAGCTTCGAGATGGCCGCGCGGAGGTCGCCGGCAGCTGCCAGCTCCTCAGGTGAGTCGAGCGGGGTGGGTAGCTCAGGCATGCGGACCACCTGCCACCAGCGGCCCCGCCGCGCCATCCGGCATTCGTTGGCGACGATGGAGAGGAACCAGGCCTTGAAGCTCCCGGCCCCGCCCCTGAGCTGGCCATACTTGCGCCAGGCCTTCAAGGCGGCCTCCTGCACCGCGTCCTCGGCTGCCGTCCGGTCGCGCAGCATGACTGTGGCCAGGCGGTGCGCCGGATCGAGCACCACCTCGAGCTGCGCAGTGAAGGCCGACGGACCGGTCAGCACTCGTTCTGTCGTACCGCCGGCCATGACTGGGACCATGATCTTCGCTCGTTTGATGCACGGCGTGGGCCAAGTTGTTGCAACCGCCATGTGGTAGAACTGCGGGTCAATGAGGGGAGGGTGGTTTTCACCCGACGGCCATTGGTGGTGGAATGGTCGTGAGTGGCGGCCCGCGGCCGAGGCGACGCGGCCTCGGGGCGGCACTTTCTGGATCCTGGCCTGCGCCCTCGGACTCCTGGTGTTCCTCGGTGTCGGGACGTGCGGCCTCATGGTCGCCGCGGCGACTCGGAGCGGCCCTACCGGTTCCGCCTCGCGTTCTACCGGTGCTTTGAGCGGGGTCCAGGCCTGTTCACCCCGGCCCTGCGCCGACGCCGGCGGATTCACTGTCCTCGTAGACCGGGTGGAGTGGCACTATGTGCCGCCGGCCTTCTTCACCGCTGAGCCGGGCAACCAGTTTGCCCGGGTCACAGTCCGGTTCGAAAATCACGCTTCCGACGAGAGGCACGCAGACCCGTTCCAGTTCGTGCTGAAAGACCAGCAGGGTGTGAAGCACGCCATCACGTCCGCCGGCGACAGCTGGTCGGGCGTCAATCTGACCCCCGGCGGAACATTCGGACCGCGCTCACTCGACTTCCAGGTGACGAAGGGGACCACAGCCGGCGCGCTGATCTGGACGCCTGACCTCCGCGACCACGAAATTCCGCTGACCTAAGCATGTAGGCAGAAAGCCATGTCCGTGATGGCGAACGTTGGAGGACCTCGGCCTGAGCCCGGGACGGACGCTTGCCCACGAGAGCTCCAGTTGATCGCGCTCGGGTTCGAATGTTCCCAGACCGCCCTCGGGTCGCCAGTCCGGCAGTCCAAGGTCGGGGAAGCCGAGCTTGGCAGCCACTCTCTGGCTGGCGCGGCTTACCCGGCCAGCCCGGGGCGGGTCGCCTAGGCTTAGGTCATCTGCCGGCCGCGCGAGTGCCGAGCGCGCTGAGATTCCGCGGCCCCCTCGGGCTGGCGCACTCACGCGGCGCTCCCTTCATCCGAGATCGCCTCCCGGAGACCCGCGCTCTGAGGCAGGTGGCGACCAAAGCCGCTCAGGATCGCCTCCAGGACCGGCAGCGCGTGGACGACCTGGCCGCTGCGGATGAGGACGTCCCACAGCGGCTCGAACTTCTTCCATCCGCCGGCGTAGGCGAGGTGGCGGAGCCGGCCACCCAGCTCGTGCTTGGTGGCCGCCCCTCTCCAGATCGCCGCCCAGCGGTAGAACTCCTGGTAGGCTCGCCAGTACCCCTCCTCCAGCGTTCGGGCGTCCAGCCGGGCCGGCCGGAAGACCACGTGGCGCGTGTCGTACAGGTCCCAGTCGCGATGGAGGATGCGGTCCTCCGCCGCCATACGGTCGTGGAGCGCGGTGTCGGGATAGGGCGTGAGGATGTGGAATGTAGCCGTCTCCAGCCCGTGCTCGATCGCCCAGTCCACGGTGCGATCGAAGACGTCAGGACCGTCATGGTCCATGCCGAACACGAAGCTGCCGTTGACCATCACGCCAAGAGCGTGGAGCCGGCGGACCGCCTCCGCGTAGTCCCGCCCGATGTTCTGGTACTTGCGTTGCTCGGAGAGATTGCCGGAGTTCACGGTCTCGAAACCGACGAACAGGCTGCGCAGCCCCGCCTCGACGGCCGCCTGCAGCAGGGCGGGCTGCTCCAGCACCGCCTTCACGGTCCCGGCCGCCTGCCAGAGCCGTCCCATACCGCGCATGCCGTCGAAGAGCTCGGCCGCGAAGCGCGGGTTGCCGAAGAGATGGTCGTCGAGGAAGTAGAGGTGGCGACCGGGCAGGCGGTCGATCTCAGCTATCGCCGCGTCCACGGTCTGGGTGTAGAACTGCTTGCCGCCCTTGAAGAAGGCGACCTTGTAGCAGAAGTCGCAGACGTGTGGACAGCCACGGCTGACCACGATCGAGTTGGGTACCAGGTAGCGGTGGCGGTTGATCAGGTCTCGCCGGATCGGCGGGACGCCGAGCAGCGAGCGCTCCCGGGAGACGTATCGCGACGCCGCGCACCCGGCGCGCAGGTCCGCCAGGAAGCCTGGCCAGGTGTCCTCGCCTGGGCCGAGGAAGATGGTGTCGGCGTGGAGCGCGGCCTCGTCGGGCAGCGACGTGACGTGGAGGCCGCCGAGGGCGACGTGGGCTCCCCGCCGCCGGTAATGGTCGGCGATCTCGTAGGAGCGCCGGGCCGAGGTGATGTAAACCTGGATCACCACCAGGTTTGGCTCGTCGTCCAGGTTCAGCCGCTCCACGTGCTCGTCATGGATGGCGACCTCCGTCATCGTCGCGCAGGTAGGCTGCGAGCGTCGCCAGCCCCAGGGGCGGAAAGAGAGAGTACTTGATCGGCCGGAAGAAGGGGCTCTTGGCCTCCGTCAGGGCTGGCAGGATCATCTTTACGCGCACGCGACCACGGTAGGGTCGGCGATCGGCTAGGGGAAGTCACCGGCGTCAGCACCTGCGCGTGTTGCGCGTCATGGCCACCGTGACCCGCGTCACGGCTCAGAGCCAGCCCTTCTCGTCGGCGATGCGCGCGGCCTCGAACCGTGAGCGCGCCGCCAGCTTCTGAATCGCGATCGAGAGGTGGTTGCGGACTGTCCCGCGAGACAGGCTCAGGTTGCGCGCGACCTCCTCCACGCTGGCGCCCTGGCGGCTCAGCGCCAGGACCTGGCGCTCACGAGGAGACAGCGGGCTGATCCCCTCGTAGAGAGCGGTCGTGGCCAGCTCGGGGTCGATCACCCGGCCGCCGGCCGCGGCTTGCCCGATGGCCTGGACCAGGTCGTGCGGAGCGGTGTCCTTCAGGATGTAGCCCTGGGCGCCATTCTCGAGCGCTCGCTTCAGGTAGCCAGGGCGGTCGAACACCGTCAGCACCAGCACCCGGCAGGACGGTAGGTGCTCGCGGAGATCCGCGGTGCAGACGATCCCGTCGCGTCCCGGCATCTCGATATCGATCAGGGCGACCTGTGGCCGGGTGCGAAGCGCGGCCGCGAGCACCTGGTCCCCACGACCGACCTGGGCCACTACCGCGATGTCGTCCTCACGATCCAGAATCTCGGCCAGCGCCTGCCGGAGCAGGGCCTGGTCCTCCGCGAGCATGACCGGGATCACGCGCAGGGTATCTCGACCTGGACCCGGAAGCCACCGCCGGCCATCCTGCCCGCCTCCAGCCGGCCGCCTAGGAAGGAGACCCGCTCCTCAAGGCCGTGGAGGCCGCTTCCCGGCTCGAACTGCTCCGGGCCTCTCCCATCGTCGGTGACCTCCAGGTGGACGATGCCGTCCCGCTTCTCAATCGAGAAGCGGCTGGACCGGCAGGCGCTGTGCCGGAGGACATTGGTGGCCGTCTCCCGAACAGCCCAGGCGAGCGCCGCCTCTACGGGCGGGGACATGGCCGCGGCCCCGCACTGGACCAGGCACTCCATACCGGAGGCCTCCAGCAGGGAGCGGGCCGAGTCGAGCTCCTCAGCCAGGCTGGGCTGCCGAAAACTGGAGACGAGGCTGCGCACGCTCTGCAGCGCCAGCCTCGCAGCCAGGGTCACCTCCTCGATCCGGTCCCGGGCCGGGCCGGGCACCTCGAGCGCGGCCAGTTCGCTCTTGAGGACTATCAGCGAGAGTGTCTGACCGAGCTCGTCGTGGAGGTCGCGGGCGACCCGAAGGCGCTCATCCCGCGCGGCCAGGCGGTGGATCTCGCCCCGCGCGGCCTCCAGTCGCTTGGTGGTCCCGACATGGCGCCGCACCGCGATTGCCGAGGCACCCAGGAGGACCATGACGATCGCGGTGTCCATGGCGCCGGAGACTCCCACGCCCCGGAGCAGCGCGATCCCGAAGGCGGTGGCCGTGACGGCGGCCAGGAGGACCAGGCTGCGGTCCCACCTCAAGGCAGCGCCCGCCACCATCGCCGGATAGTAGAAGACGTAGGTCTCCGGGGATACAGTCAGGACGTACAGCGCGACCAGCAGCGCGAGCGCCGCCACCGCAAGAACCGCGTGGTCCTCGCGCGGACCGCCCGCCACCCAAAGCCAGAACCAGCCATAGACGGCGGCCATCGCGAGCACCAGGCCGGCCAGCAAGACGAGCCGGTCTCCTCTCGCGGACAGCGCGGTGGTCAGGACACGGTGGAGGAAGACCAGAAGGAAGGCCACCATGAGGAGCCGGCCGAGGCGGAGCTCGTGGGGCGCGAGGGTCACGCGGCAACGCTACTCCACGTCCCGGGGGGACGGGCGGCGCCGGACCTAACTACTTCCCCCGGAAGAACTGACTCGACCATCGAGCGGAATGCGGTGGGCTTGGTGGTCGGCAACGAGAGGGCCATCGCAGTCGAGCGACGGCCCTGAGTTCATTGATGGGTGCGTCCGGGCTCAGTCTGGGGCGGTGGGCGTCCTGACAGGCAGGCGAGCAACGGTGTCGAGGTCGTATGTCAAGGCGGCCCAGCCTGCCCAGATCCGGGCGCCGGTCGCGCCCTTCAGTCGGGAGCGCCCGGCACCGTACTCGCGCTTGAGGTGGGCGATGCGACCCTCGCACCCGACGCGATGGGAGGCGAGGCGTCGGCGAGTTCGCCGCGAGCCGCCGTTCTGCGGGCTGCCGGCGATGAAGACCCTGGTGTCCAGCCCGGCCATGGTCGCGAGCGTGGCCTTGGTGGTGAAGCCGCGGTCGAAGACCGCTTCGACCAGCTTCAGGTCGAGTGCGACGATCTCGGCCACGCTCTGCGGCAGCAGGGCGTCCCCGTGGACGTTGCCGATGGCCACCTTCGGCGGCACCAGCAGCCCCCTGGCGCCACGTCGGGTGTTGGCTGTCAGCTCCGTGTATTGAGTCGTGCACCCGAACTGGTTCGGGTTCGACTTCTTGCCTTTGCGGATGGGCCGGGCGTCGCGATCGAAGAGCGAGATCAGGCGGTTGACGATCTTCTCGCCGGCGAAGCGCTGGCGGATCTGCTCCACCACCCTGCCGCTCAGCGTGATCATGTCCTCCAGCTCTGCGACCACCTGCGTGACTCGTCGTCGCGATCGTCTACGGCCGCTCACTGCCGCTTGCTGGGCCTCGGCGAGCAGGCGTAGGGCCTGGCCCAGCGACGCCTTGGCCAGCTCCGCGATCTCCTCGGTCAGCCTCTGCACCTCCTGCTTGGCGTCTCCTGTTCGCCGAGCCAGGGTGCGGTTCAGCTCGCGTATCCGCCGGCCCGCGGCGCGGCTGCGGTTGCGGACCTTCCTGGTGAGGCCGGGAATCACGGCGTGGACTTGCGAGCGACGCGAGCCAGCACCTTCACGGCGTCGGCGGCCAGCCCGCAGTCGGTCGGAAAGCGAACGTCGGACTCCTGAACAGTGGAGTCGCATCGCATCGCCCGCACCTTGAAGCCGCGCCCACGGATCGCCAGCCTGACCACCTCGCGGGTCAGGTCGTCGACCAGCTCCGGACCGAGGCGGCGCGTCAGCTTGCGGACCGTGGACTCGTCGGGGACCTCGGCCACGATCGAGATCCGGCAGAACCGACGTAGGTGGAACGAGTCGGCCACCTGCCGGACGAGCCGCTCGTAGCCCCAGCCGTGACGATGCTTCAGCGCCATCAGCCGGACGTAGGTGGCCATCGGGATGCTGGGACGGCCGAGGTTGGCGCGACCCCAGTGCTGCTCGAACTGCCTGAGCACGCCTGGAGCGTCGAGGACCTGGTCCAGGCGGGCCAGATCGTCCGGAAGCGTACGCACGAGCTCAGGGAAGAGCTCGTCCCAGACGGTCTCGACCTGGCCGGCCTGCTTCGTCAGCATGAGGTGGCTTGCCTAACAGCAGTGCTGCTGTTAGGCAAGCCCGACACCTACCATTGGATCGATGCCCTCCTCAGCGGCCCGGCTCGACGAACTCCAGAGCCGCTACCGCGACCTCGCCCGCCAGATCCCCGAACTCGGCCTCATCAGCCAGGGCAGCGTTGTCCTCCGCCACACCACCTGCCGCACCCCCGGCTGCCGCTGCCACGCCGACCCACCTCAGCCGCATGGCCCCTACTGGCAATGGACTCGCTACGACTCCGGCAAGACCATCACACGTCGCCTCAGCGAGCCCCAGGCCCGCCTCTACCAGGAGTGGATTGCCAACCGCCGCCGCCTCGTTGCCATCGTCGCCGAGATGGAGAAGATCGGGCAGCAGGCCGCGGGGATCCTGCTCCTCCAAGCCCTGCCTGAACCCGACGACCACGGCGTTCAAGCAACCCGCCGAAGCTCGCGCCGGCGTGCACGTCCCCATTGAGGAGGTGAATGGGTGCCTTCGGTGCGTTGGATACGCCCGCCAGCTCCTGGCACATGAGGGCAAAGGACGCGAGGTCGCCGTTCCGAATCGGTCCTTTAGGTTCCGGCAGAACCGGAGCGGGTGTCTCGAGCGTTGTATCACGGGAAGTGAATCCACTGAGGCGCACATCAGGTTGTCGGTCTCGCCTGGCGCAGTGCGCCGTGGTCAGCGCGGCCGTTGTTCTGGTGTACTCGTGCGCGGCGTCCGGGAGCAGCCGACCCACCCCTCACCGGCCTTCGCCGAGCATCGGGCCATCGGTCACCACGCAGCCGAGTGCGATCGCGACGACGAAAACTGTCTCGCCGGCGGCCATCCAGCGTGTCGACTCCCGCGTCGGATTCGTATCGGGCTGGACCGGCCTGGGGCTCGCGGAGACCAGCGACGCCGGTGCGACCTGGAGGCGCATCGCGATCCCCGCCAGCCGCATCACGGCCCTCCGCTTCATCGACGAGCGCGTGGGCTGGGCCGGCGCCTTCGTGGACCGGGATGTGCCTCAGGTCGCCTGTCAGCAGGCTCCGCTCACTGCAACGCGGCCGTGCCGGGGGGTGATCCTGCGCACGGATGACGGCGGTCGAACGTGGCAGGAGACGCTCTCGATTGTGACCGACGGGGTCCAAGGTGATCCCATTCGCCAGCTGCAGGCCGTCGACGGCGAGCGCGCCTGGGCGGTCACGCTCGCTCCTTCGCCATGCCCGAACGAGTGCCCCACCGAGCTGCGGCGTACGACGGATGGAGGCAGGACGTGGACGACCCTGCTCCAGGGCAGGATCGCCGCGATCCGCTTTGCCAGCGCCGATCGGGGGTGGCTCGCGATCGCCAGTACGACCGGGGCTGTAGACGTTCGCGTCACGAATGACGGCGGGGCGACCTGGGTTGATGGGCTCCACACCACCACGGGGCAGGCGGTCGGACTCGATGCGGCCACCACCCAGGTGGCCTGGGTCATGACGCAGGACGGGGCGTACTGCACGGCGACCACCTGCTTGAAGTACGAGCTGTTCCGTACGGGGGATGGCGGCCTGACCTGGTCGAGTCTCGGAAACCCGAGGCGTGATGCCGGGAACTGTCCCTCCGGCCACCTGGTTGGGCCCACCTTGGCGAGCACGGAGCGGGGTTGGCTGGGGCTGAACCTGGGTGCCGGAGGCGTGCAGGGCGTACCCGGTGGACTGCTCAGCACCGAGGACGGTGGGGTGACCTGGCGCTGCACGAACAGCCCACCCAACACGAACCTCGTGACCGCCGCTGATCCACTCCACGTCTGGGTGACCAGCGAGGACCGCGCGACCGGCGCCACGACGCTATACGCGACGGAGGACGGCGGCGGTACATGGCATGCGGTGGACCTGACTTCGCTGCAGTAGTCCAGCACCTGGTTGCCCTGGCCGCTCAGCATCTGCCCGGGCCCGTGGCGCGGGAGCGGCCTGCGCGCCGCCCAGCGGGCGACGGCCGCTGGTGTCGAGCAGAGATCCTGGCTCCAGCAGACCCCAGCCTGAACCCGACGACTACGACGATCAAGCAACCCGGCGAAGCTCGCGCCGGCGCTCACGTCCCCACTGAGTTCTTCCTGGGGACCTAACTAACTACTTCCCCAGGAAACCCCATAAGAGGACTGGGGTGGGCCTGCAGCCAGCCCCGTATCTCGGCGATTGCTGCACTGCGTCCAGGGCCCTTCTGTCTAAGTCGGTAGCGAAGGAACGTCCCATCTGCCGAGTCACAACCCATCAACGCGGGCCTCGCAGCGGTCGAGCGGGAAGGCGTGCCCTGGCTGCCCGCCGGTTACGGACAGAAGTTGTGGAAGGTTGCTCAGGACGGTCAGGACGCCGCCAGGCGTTCCAAGGCGTCGCCGTCGAGGCGGTACACGGTCCAGCCGTCGTTCGCCCGGGCTCCCAGCCGGCGGTAGAAGCCGATCGCCGTCTCGTTCCAGTCGAGCACCGACCATTCCAGCCGTCCGCAACCACGCTCGCAGGCGACGCGCGCCAGGTACTGGAGCAGCGCCCTCCCCACTCCCAGGCCGCGATGAGCGGGTCGCACGAACAGGTCCTCGAGGTAGATGCCCGGCAGTCCGAGGAAGGTCGAGAAGTTGTGAAAGAAGAGGGCGAAGCCGAGTGTCTCGCCGGCCTGGTCCTCGGCGATCGCCACTTCCGCGTAGGAGTGCGAACCGAACAGCCCAGAGCCCAGCCGTTCCTCGGTCATCCGAACCTCGTGGAGGAGCGTCTCGTAATCGGCTAGCTCTCTGATCAGAGCTGCAATCAGAGGCACGTCCGCCTCGACTGCTTCGCGGATTCGGAGCCGAGTCATGCGAGCGAGCATATCCGAAGGTGGTCGCCGGACCCGGCTCGCTGAGATGGCTCAGGCGATCAGGCGCTTCGAATCGGTTCTCTCCTGACCAAGTGGATGATCCCAACCAGGATGCAGGCCCCGACCAGGGCGGTCAGGAACTGGACGATGACTCCGCCCTCGAACGTAGTCTTGCCCCCAATCCCGAGGACGAGCCCAAGGATCCAGCTTCCGAGGAACCCTCCGACGACGCCCAGGATCACATCCACGACGACGCCATAGCCACGGCCGGTCATGAACTTGCCGGCCAGCCAACCGGCTATGCCCCCAATGATCAGGCCTCCGATGATTCCAAACAAGTTATGAACCTCCTCGACGTAATCGCAGCCATCAGCAGGTCCCCATTAAGAGGATCAGATAATCAAAAGACTAAGACAAATCCATCGTCCTCGCCGCTACACCTTCTCGGTAACGCGGTATTCCAGGTACTTGCCGAGCAGCAAGCGCGTGTGCGCCTCGAGAGCCGGTAGGACAGCGAGGAGGAGGCCCACGACCGGGTACGTGAAGTACTGCAGATATGCCATACCTCGCCGCAGGCGGTGCCAGGTGGGCGGCTTGGGCGGAAGCATGAGCGCTTCCAGCAGGATCAGCGTCGACAGAGAGAACAGAGTCGTGCCCAGGACCACGCCCGAATACCAGAAGAGGCTCTGGCCCAGGTCCGTGAGGGCGAAGTCGAGGCTGACCAGCACCGGCAGCGACGAGCCGAACATCAGCAGCACCGGCAGAAAGACCCAGTTCAGGTGGTTTAGGAACAGGTTGGTGAAGCGCCGCAGCCGCAGCCCGAGCGGGATCTCTGGATGCTTGAACAGCCGCTTCAGCACGTACGGCACGTCGGTGATGCCCCAGGCCCACCGCTTGATCTGGTTGTACTGGTTCAGGTGCGTGCCGGCATAGTCGCGCGCCTGCGGTGAGTCGCCATACAGCGGCAGGTAGACGGACTTGACCGAGAACCGCTTTCCATACGTGAAGAACGACTTCCAGTAGAAGCGGGAGTCCTCGGGGATCACGTCCTTGTCCCAGTACCCCACTTCATGGATGAAGCGCAGGCTGCATGTATAGCTCGAGAACGCCACCAGCCGCTGGGGCCGCGAGTGGAGGAACATCTGCCACTGGCTGGTGAAGGCGGACATCACGCGGACTGCGGTCGGCACCTCCCAGATGTTGTTGTGGAAGAGCGGCACCGGCTGCCAGATCGTGAAGTCGCGAAGCGGCTGGCGGGCGTGGTGGTAGCTGACCCATGCGAAGTACTCGGGATGGACCCTGTAGTCCGAATCGAGATCCGTGACCAGCACCCGACCGAGGTCGAAGCCGAGTGCGCCCAGGCGCTTGAACATGTCCCGGCCCCCCCAGTTCATGGCAGCCGACTTGCCCGGCACCAGCGGCGGTTCCATCGGATCCTTGATGTGGAAGAAGCCGGCCAGACGGTCGCCAAACTGTTCTTGCAGGCGCGCAACGTTGACCCAACCCGGCTTGTCGGTCTCCCGGGTGATGACCCCGATCAGCTTCAGCTCCGGCGGGTAGTTTGCGTCGACGATGGCCTGACAGGTCTTCTCGAGCACGTGGTAGGGCTCGGTATAGGTTGGGATGATGCTCAGGTGGTGGTAGGACAGCGGGTCAGGTGAGCCCGCGGGCAGCGCATCGGTCCTGCAGCGCGCGAGCCAGTCGGTGGCCATGTCGCGCCGCATCTTGAAGTACGTGGACCACATGCCACTGATGACCAGGAAGGAACGGAACAACCAGTACACGTCGAACACGAGGACCGCGTAGGCCACCACGCGGGCGCCCTCTGACAGGAATAGGAGGGGTATCCAGGCCGGCGCCAGCAGCAGGATCCAGGTGATCAGGCCAGGCGCCGCCTCCAGCAGGCGGTCGCCAGCCTGGTGCGCCGGGGAGGGCGCTTCGGCGGTCACTGCAGACGCGGTTGTGGGGGTCACTTACTGAACCGATTATGTCGGTTCTCGGTCCCCGGCCAGGGACGTGCGGAAGCTCTCCCCAGACAGGGAATAGCGCACTGCGAACCGCCATTCTGTAGCGTATGAGCAACCTCAGGAAGTTCGAGGAGGGCACCTTCGACGAGGATGTCCTTGGGGCATCTGGACCGGTCCTCATCGACTTCTATGCAGATTGGTGCGGCCCCTGCAAGATGATGGCTCCAGTCCTCGACCAGATCGCCAGCGAATACGACGGGCAGATCACGGTCGGGAAACTGGATGTGGACGCAGCCACGTCGATCGCGATGCGCTACGGGGTCATGTCGATACCGACGCTGGGCTACTTCCGGGACGGCAAGCTTGTCGACCGGATGGTCGGCTATCCCGGCCCCGGCGGAGTGCGGGCCTTCGTCCAGAAGAACACCAGCACAACCGTTGCGTAGATAAGGGGCGCGGCCTGCGGCAGCGCCCCTTCGCCGCCCCACAACTTCAGGCGCGCGCGCTGCCTCTTGTCGCCGCCGTCGGCCTGCCTGCTTTGTCCCCGCCGGTAGGATACTTGTGTGGTTCACACGATCTCAACCCCCCTGGGCTCATGTATTTTCACCGTATTGGAGGCCCCCTCAGCCGCGTACGATCGGTTGCTACTCAAGCAACCCCGTGAGGAGGCGTGATGGCAATCATTGAAGTAGAAGGCATCAGCAAGACCAGCCCAGCTGAGGTACTGGAGCGGGCTCGCGCTGCCGGCATCAAGGTGGTCGACCTCAGGTTCGTCGATCTTCTAGGCACCTGGCAGCACTTCAGCGTGCCGTTGAGCGGTTTCGAAGAGGACTTCTTCACCGAAGGAATCGGCTTCGACGGGTCCAGCATCCGGGGCTTCCAGACGATCAACGAAAGCGACATGCTGCTGATCCCCGACCCGGACAGCGCGACCGTCGATCCCGTCTTGCAGGTGCCGACGCTCTACCTGATCTGCAACGTGGTCGACCCGCTCACGAGGCAGAGCTACACACGTGATGCCCGGCACATCGCCCAAAAGGCGGAGGCCTACCTCCGCAGCACTGGCATCGCTGATGTCAGCTACTGGGGCCCAGAGGCGGAGTTCTACATCTTCAACAGCATCCGCTTCGACCAGAACGCTCACAGCGGCTACTACTTCATCGATTCCGACGAGGGCATCTGGAACTCGGGTGGCAACACGACCGCGAACCTGGCGAACCGGCCGCGATACAAGGAGGGGTACTTCCCCGTCCCGCCGACCGACAAGCTCCAGGACCTGCGCTCCGAGATCATGCTGAAGCTCATCGAGGCCGGCGTCGACGTCGAGGTCCACCATCACGAGGTCGGCACCGCCGGTCAGGCCGAGATCGACATGCGGTTCGCGAGCTTGACCAATATGGCCGACAACATGATGGCCTACAAGTACGTGATCAAGAACGTCTGCCACCAGCACGGCTACGTGGCGACGTTCATGCCCAAGCCGCTGTTCCAGGACAACGGCTCCGGCATGCACTGCCACCAGAGCCTGTGGAAGGACGGCACCAACCTGTTCTTCGACGAGGATGGGTACGCACTGCTCAGCGACGCGGCCCGCTGGTACATCGGTGGGCTGCTCAAACACGCGCCCGCGCTGCTGGCGCTGTGCGCGCCGACGACCAACTCGTACCGCCGCCTGGTCCCCGGATACGAGGCGCCGATCAACCTGGTGTACTCGCAGCGGAACCGGTCTGCCTGTGTGCGCATCCCGGTCTACTCGACCAGCCCGAAGTCGAAGCGGGTCGAGTTCCGCTCGCCCGATGCATCCTGCAACCCCTATCTGGCCTTCGCCGCCATGCTGATGGCCGGGCTTGATGGGATCAAAAACCGGATCGAGCCGCCGAAGCCCGTGGACAAGGACCTCTACGAGCTGGAAGGTGAGGAGAAGGAGCGGATCCAGAGCGTGCCCGGTTCCCTGGGCGAGGTGCTCAAGGCCCTGGAGGCGGACCACGAATTCCTGCTCCAGGGCGACGTGTTCACGAGCGACGTGATCCGAACGTGGATCGAATACAAGTGGACACGCGAGGTGGAGCCGGTCGCGCTGCGGCCGCACCCGTGGGAGTTCTACCTGTACCACGACGCATAGGATCGAACTGAGGTTAGGCCATCGCGTTTCGGGGGCCCCGGCTTCGTGCCGGGGCCTCATTTGCGCTCTCCGAGAACTGTCGTCGGTCTGACCTTGATCCGACGCCCCGGATTCTGTGCGTCAGGGGCGGACTGGAAGCAGACAATGGACCCGACCCAGGCTTAGGCGTGTCCCGTTCGGCGAAGGGGCAAGGGAGAAGAGCGATGGAAGTCAGGACCGGAGTGGACGCGGTGCTGGAGCGGGCCGTCGACGCCGGGGAGGTGGCCGGCGTCGTCGCGCTGGCGGCTGATGAAGACAGGGTCGTTTACGAGGGCGCCTTCGGCAAGCGCGAGATCGCGAAAGAACCGGACATGACCCTCGACACGGTCTTCTGGATCGCGTCAATGACCAAGGCCGTAACGTCCGTCGCGGCGCTGCAGCTCGTTGAACAGGGCAAGCTGCAGCTCGACGAGCCGATGACCAGCCTCATGCCTGAACTCGCCTCGCCGCAGGTGCTCGAGGGCTTCGACGACGCTGGCGTGCCCCGGCTTCGGCCGGCGCGGCGACCGATCACGCTGCGCCACCTGCTGACGCACACCGCAGGCTTCACCTACGACATCTGGCACGCCGACACCGGTCGCTACATGGCGCACGTCGGCATCCCCGGCATCATCGATTGCAAGAACGTCACGCTCGGCACACCGCTCGCCTTCGATCCGGGCGACCGCTGGCTGTACGGCATCAACATCGACTGGGTCGGCAAGACGGTCGAGAGGGTCAGCGGCCTGTCGCTCGAGGACTACTTCCGCGAGCACATCTTCGCTCCACTGGGGATGACAGACACCGGCTTTGTGATCAAGCCCGACCAGCGATCACGGCTGGCGAGCATGCACGTGCGCAACCCAGACGGGTCCCTCGCGGCGATCGCCTTCGAGATCCCGCAGCAGCCAGAGTTCTTCATGGGTGGCGGCGGGCTCTACTCGACGGGGCCCGACTACCTCAAGTTCCTGCAGATGCTGCTGCACGATGGGCGGTTCGACGGCGCCCAGGTCCTGCGATCAGAGACCGTCGCGGAGATGAACAGCAACCACATCGGCGATCTGACCGTGGGTCTTCTCAAGACGGCCATCCCGACCAGCTCCAATGACGCGGAGTTCTTCCCCGGGATGGTCAAGAAATGGGGCCTCGGCTACATGATCAGCACGGAGGACGCGCACACGGGAAGGAGCGGTGGCAGCCTGGCCTGGGCCGGCCTCGGCAACACGTATTTCTGGATCGACCCCACAAAGCGCCTGACTGGGGTGATCCTGACTCAGATTCTTCCCTTCGCCGACGCCAAGGTCCTCAGTCTGTTCGAGCAGTTCGAGAGGGCGATGTACGCGATGAGCGCTACTTGACGCGAGTGCACCCCGGCCAGATCGGGACTACGTCAGTCGGAACCAGAGCACCTGCGGCGGGCTCAGCTCTCCCCGGGCCTTGGCCGCCGCCTCGGCGGCCGCCGCGGCTTCCAGCGGCCCCTCGAACGGGCCGGACCTTGCTCCATCGAGGTCGAAGTACCAGCCGTCGGCTGACCGGCTGATCGTGCACACGGGGCCGGCGGCTTCCGGCTTGCCACCCCGGCGGATGGGTCCGTAGGGGCCCACTGCGTGCGCCATCCTAACCACGCCATCCAGCGTGACGGGCTCGAGACCGCGGAAGAAGCCGGGCAGCCCAGGCCGTCGCCAGAATGCCCAGCGGTCACTGGAGTGATCGTAGTTGCCAGCCATGTTGGGCTCCGATTCGCTGTTCGACAGCCACAGCTCGATGGGCTTCCGAACGCGCGGTCCGATCGCCGCCACGGCGGTCATGGCCTGATCTACGCTCTCGCCGTCCTCCAGGGCGACGACCAGGTCCACGTCACGCGCCCGGCGCTTCTGGCTGCGCAAGCTGCCGAATAGGAAGAACTTCAATTCCGGGCAAGGCTACATCCCGAGCATGGCTCTTGCCCGAACCGCGATCGCGACGGCCACTCTGGTCTCCGGGTCGTCCAGCGAGAGGCCTGTCAGCGCCTCGATGCGCTCGATCCGGTAGCTCATCGAGTTGATGTGGATTCCGAGGGTTCGTGCCGCGGCTCGCCGCACCCATCGAGCGCCGGCCAGAGCCTCCAGCGTCTCCAGCAGCGGCGTCTCCCGCGACTCGGCGTACTTGAGCAGCGGTCCCAGCACCTCACCCACGAAGGCGCGCAAAGCGTCGGGCGACTGCACCTCCAGCAGCAGCCGGAACGCGCCCAGGGCGCGGTACGAGGTGACGTGCCCTCGCGTTCCAGCGCGGCGTGAGAGCCGAAGTGCCTGCCGTGCCTCGACGTGCGAGCGCGCCAGCTCCGCCACCGACTTGGCGACGTTGCCGATCCCGACCGAAGCGGTCGCCGGTCGCAGGGCCGGCATGGCCACCGCGAGGAGGAGCGATGCCACCCGGTCCGCCGCCGCCAGGTCGGGCGCGGCTTCTTCCGGCACGAGGACGACGGCGCTGGCCGAACGGACAACGGTCAGAGCGCCCGGCACCTGGCGGCGGACCAGCTCGCTGAGCACAGTATCCAGGCGGTCCTGGCGCCCGGGGGTCGCCATCTCAGCCTCAGAGCTCGCGTCGTCTGGCTCCAGGACCAGCGCCCAGGCCCGGTGGGGAAGCCGGTGGCCCAGCCGTTCCGCCTGCCGCGCCAACCGCTCGGCCTCCTCGGCGTCGAGTCCCCCTGCCAGGACTTCTTCGACCAGGTCCCCACGCAGGCGGCGTTCGACCTCGGCCGCCGCCCGCTCCTTGGAGAGCTCGAGCGCCAGCACGGTCGAGCCGTGCTCGAGGGCGCGGCGGCGTCCCTCCTCCGCCTGCTCCTCGCCGACCGCGACTGCCAGCACTCCCAACAGGTCGGCGCCGGCGCGGACGGGCACCAGGTCGTAATGCCGCGCCGGTCTCCCCGCCCTCACCCGCACCTCGCGAGCGCCCAGGCTGATGACGCCCGGCGGGAGGTGAATCCGTGATGGCAGTCGCTCAGCGGTCTCCCCCATTCCCCGAATGCGGAATCCGTCCGGCGAGTAGAGCGCGGCCGGACCGCCGGCCAGGGTGCCGACGGCGTCGAGGATGGCCTGGATGCCCGCACCTTCGAGCGACAGCCGCGTGAATCGCTCGTGGATGGCGTGCGAGCGCTGGATCTCTGCCAGCTGCACCTCCATGCGCCGCTGCATCTCGCTGCGTTCGAGGATGCCGGCCACCTGGCCCGCGATGGCACGCAGGAAGTCGATGTCCTCCTGAGTGAACTCGCGATGCTCCGTCGACTGGACATTGAGCACACCTACCAGCCGTGGGCCCGACTCGATGGGAACGGAGAGCATGGAGGTGAAGCGCTGCTCGTCGAGGCCAGGCACCCACTTCCAGTGGGGGTCCAGCGCGACGTCGGAGACCTTCATCGGCCGGCGTGTCTCGGCCACCCAGCCGGTGACCCCTTCGCCGACGGTCATCATGACGTTGCCAACCATCCGCTCGTTGAGACCGTTGGTGGCGGTCAGCGTCAGGTCGCGACCGCCGGGGTTGGCCAGGTACAGCGAGCAGACGTCCGTGCCAATGGCCGAGGTGGTCTCCCGGATGATGAGTTCCAGCAGCTCGTCCGCGTCCATCGTGGCCGCCGCCGACTGGGAGAGCCGCTGCAGGAACTCGAGCTCCAGTACGGCAAGCCGCAGGTCGCGGCCTCTTGACGTCTGAACCTCCACGCAGACTACGGTACCGCCGGCCGGAGCTACGACGCTTGTGTGATCGACACGAAGCGCCGGTCCATCCCTTATGTCAGTCACACGATCCCCAGTAGAAGGGGTCTAGCGCGGGCCCAGAGCCTCCGCTTCTCGCGAACGCCGATACCGTTCCTCAGCCTCGCTGAGGTCGCCCCTGCGCTCTGCCAGGCGTGCGAGCGCGCGCCACGCCCAGCCCGCCAGCTGACGCTCGCCCAGTTCCTGGGACATACGAATCGCGTATTGCAGGTCCTCCTCGGCCTCGTCCAGACGGCCCAGCTCGCGCTTCGCGATCCCCCGCTCCGCCCGTGCATCCGCCAGCTCCCACCGCGCCCCCAGCTCGCCGAAGATCGTTATCCCGCGGTCGAAGCAGGGCAGTGACTCCTCCAGGCGGTCCAATGCCTCGAAGACCCGCGCCGTCTGCACGGCCGTGATCGCGACACTGAACCGGTCGCCCATCTCCTCGGCGAGTGCGCTTGCTTCCTCGATCAGCTGGAGGCCCGCCTCCATGTCGTGCATGTCGGTCCGGTTGATCGAGAGGGCCGTGAGCGCCCGGACCCGTGCCCAGCGGTCGTCCCGATCTGCCATCGAGAGCGCACGCCGCCAGATGGCCTCCGCTTCCTCGTATCGCTCGCGGGTCCAGGGCACCCAACCGGCGAACAGCAACGTGCGTACGATGGCCCAGGGATCGCCGAGCTCCTCAGCGGCCGCCAGCGACCGGTCCAGCAGGCGCTCGGCCTTGTCGACCTCCGCCTCGACGTTGATGGCGATGTCGCCCAGGAAGCGCAGCGCCATCGTAAGCGTGAAGGGATCAGCAAGGGCATCACCCAGCGCCACCGCTCGATTGAGCGCCTCAGTCGCCGCCGGGTACTCGCTCAGCCAGTAGCGGGCCTCCCCCATACCCGCCAGGGATCTTGCCTCGCGCACGCCCCATCCGTCCTCCGGGCCGGCCATCGCCAGCGCGCGCTCGTAGAAGTCGACCGCCGAGCGGCTCTCCATCCGCCTCCGAGCGCGGTCACCCGCGGTCAGGAGAGCATCAGCGGCTCGTTCGGGAGGGGTCCGATCGTTGGGGTCGAGGTCGAGCGAAGCGAGCGCTGCCAGCTCCAGGTGGTCGGCCGCCCACGATGGGTGGCCTGACTCGATGAGATTCCCGGCGACAAGCTGGTGCAGCCGCAGCCGTTCCCGCTTCGGCAGGCTGTTGTAGGCGACCTCCCTCAGCGTGGCGTGCCGCAGCCGCCAGTGCGGCGACGCGGTGCTCCGCTCGTCGCGCACCACGATCTCGGCATCTTCCAGCTGTTTGAGCTCGTCGACGGTCGCGGCCCGGTCCACAACGGTCAGCTCCCGGAGATCGAAGGCGTGCACGAACACGGACGCGCGCCGGGCCAGCTCGCGCAACCGGGCGGGCAGGTGATCGAGCCTCGCGGTCACGACGGCCTGCACCGTGGGCGGTAGGATCCCTCGGTTCGCCGGCGAACTTCCGTCGCCGTCGAGCATCAGCATGCCCGTCGTCTCGATGATGAAGTAAGGGTTGCCACCGGCTCGCTCGGCGATCTCCACCGCCTGGGTGTCCCCGATGCGGCCGCCCCCGGCCTGGCGGACGAGGCGAACCGACTCCTCGGTCGTCAGCGGATCCAGGCGGATCAGCACGGCGTTACCGCTGCCGGATCCCCAGTCGGGTCGCGCTTCGAGCAGCTCGTTACGCGCCAGCGCCAGAATCAGCGCCCGGCGCGGTCCGCGGTCACCCCTGGCGGCCAGGCGCTCGATCAGGTCCAGCATCGGCGCCCGAAGGCTTTGCGCGTCCTCGAACACGAGCACCACCGGGTGGTCGCGAGCCAGCCCGTCCACGAGCGCGATGAAGCCGGCCTGTACGTCGTGGACGAACGTCGACTCCTCGTGTTTTTCAGCCATGCCGAAGAGCAGTGCCAGCCGGTCGACGATCCGATCGGCGTCGGATGGATCGCAGCAGAGATCGACCAGCTCACGCAGGCGGCGTCTGACCTCGTCCGGCGACTGGCCGGCGTCGATTCCTGCCAGTTCGCCGACGATCGCGGCGGCGGGGGCGAACGTGGCGGTGTCTGTATAGGACTGGGCCCGGCCACGCAGGATAGCCACAGTGGCGCTCACCCCGGCGGCCAGCTCGTCGGCAAGACGAGTCTTGCCGATGCCTGCCTCGCCGACGACGGTCACCAGAACCGGCCGGCCGCTGGTGTTCGCCAGACCCAAGCTCTGACCAAGAACCGCCTGCTCGCTCGCGCGGCCCACGAATGGGATCGTCCGCCGGGCCGAGCGGGCCGTGAGCCCCTCCACCGGGAAGCCGCTGAGCACCCCGTCGAAACCCCGTGCTCTCACCCTGCGGCGACGCCCGTACGAGACGGTGGTGCTGGTCAAAGCTTGTGTGGTCTGGCCGGCCAGGACCTGGCCAGGCTGGGCGGCGGATTGGAGACGAGCCGCGGCGTTCACGACCGGTCCGGTAACCAGGAGCTGGCCGGCCGGCCCAACCCCCGCGGCCGCCTCACCGGAGTCGACGCCGACCCGGACCTGAAGCGGTTCGGCCAGCCCGGCCGACTGCCCAAGACGCCGGGTGCGGGCACGGATCGCCAGGCCCGCACGAACGGCGCGCAGGGCGTCGTCCTCGTGCACGTGCGGCAGGCCGAAGACCGCCATCACGGCATCGCCGATGAACTTCTCCGGCCGGCCGCGCAGTGCTCGCAGCTCCGTGGCTGCTGCGTCGAAGAAGCTCCCGAGCAGCTCTCGCGCCCGCTCGGGATCCAGCCTTTGTGCGAGGGCCGTGGAGTCGACGAGGTCTGCGAAAAGGACCGTGACCATCTTGCGCTCCTCGGTCGCGAGCAGCGACTCGAGAGGAGTGCCGCAGTTCGGGCAAAAGCGAGCGCCCTCCGGAAGCGGATGGCCGCAGACCGTGCAGGTCATGTCACTCAGGCCCTTCAATGATCGCGGCTCGAGCATCCGAGCTGGCAACCCGTGCCCGCCCCGCGGTGCGTTCTACCTGGTCTCGGCCTCGCGCACGCGCCGGCTGAGCGTCTGGAGCATGCGGTAGGCGACCTCCGGGTGCTCCATCAGGAAAGGCTTGAAGGACCATTCCGGGATCGCGGCAAGCACGAGGTCACTGGTGGCCACGATCGTAGCGCTGCGGCCTCCCTGGTCCAGTAGAGCCATCTCACCGAAGTGGTCGCCTGGGCCGAGCATCCGGCTGCGGCCGTCCGGAGTGGTGACCTCGGCCTCCCCTTCGAGGATGACCATGAAACCGACGCCCTCACGGCCGAGAACCGTGATCTGTGCGCCCTTCGCGTGCCTCACCTCGCGCATCTGCTGCGTGATCTTCTTCAGATCGCCTCCCGGCATCCCGTCGAAGAGCTTCACGGGGCGCAAATCCATGGTGGTCGGATTCTAAGCTGTCGTCCGTTATAGTGCTCGCGATGGGAGACGCCAAGACCGAGGCTCTCGGTAAAGTCCCGCTCTTCGCCCACTGCACGAGCAAGGATCTCGAGTTCGTCGCCAGCCGGGCAGACGAAGTAGATGTCCCAGCCGGTCGCCAGTTGGTGCGCCAGGGACATTCAGGGGACACCTTCTACGTGCTGCTCGACGGCGAGGCCGACGTGGAAGTCGACGGTGAGCGGAGACCTTGCCTCAAGCCGGGTGACTTCTTCGGCGAGATCAGCATGCTGGATCGAGGGCCGGCGACGGCGACCGTGGTGACCAGGACTCCCGCACGGGTGATGGTGATGAGCCACTCCCAGTTTCGAGACGCCATCAAGGGCAACGACGACCTGCTGGGTCGGGTGATGGCCGCGATGGGGGAGCGGCTTCGGGCAGACTCACTCGCGAGGCGCGGCGCCGGCACCTAACCAACGCGACCGAAGTAGAGTCGCGTCAGTTGGGCGACGCGAGTGGGAGCTCGACCCGGAACGTGGCGCCACCCCCATCGGTCTGCCCTGCCTGCACTCCCCCACCGTGCGAAGCCACGACTGCGGCGACGATGGACAGTCCCAGCCCGGAGCCGCCCCGATCCCGGCTGCGGCCGGGGTCAGCACGATAAAAAGCATCGAACACGCGGGTGGCGTCCTCTGGGTTGAGGCCCGTCCCGTGGTCGGCGACGGTCAGGACCGCCGACCCGTTCCGGCGCGCGACGTCCACCTCGATCGGCGTCCCGGATGGCGTGTGGACGAGCGCGTTCCGCACGAGGTTGCCGACCACCTGCCGGAGCCGCATCTCGTCCCCGGTGACGACGACCACGCCATCGGCATTGAGCGTGATCTTGCGGTTGGGCGCAACCGCACCAGCGTCCAGGCAGGCGTCGCGGGCGATCGCCGTCAGGTCGACGGGCGCTCGCTCCAGTGGGCGGCCCTCGTCCAGCCTGGCGAGCAGGAGCATGTCGTCGACCAAAGCACCCATGCGCATTGACTCCTCCTCGATGCGGCGCCTGGCCAGAGCCGCGTCCGCCGGCTTCTGATCTGCGCCACGGCGCAGCAGTTCGGCATAGCCCCGGATCGACGTCAGGGGCGTCCGCAGCTCGTGAGAGGCGGCGGCGAGGAAGCGCCGCAGCCGCTGTTCGGACTCAGTCCGCTCAGCGAACGCGCTCTCGATCTGGCTCAGCATGCCGTTGAGTGCCAGGCCGAGGCGGCCGATCTCCGTCCTGGACGTCGCCGGTTCGACCCGGCGGCCCAGGTCGCCGGCCGCGATGGCCGCCGCCGTGCCGCCCATCCGTTCCAGCGGGCGGAGGCTGATCTTGACGATCCACCACGCCAGTGCAGCCACCGCCAGCAACACGGCCAGGCTGATCGCCACCTCCAGGATCAGAAGCTGGTTGAGCGTCGACTGCACCTCCGTCAGAGGTGTCGCCATCACGACGAACTCACCGCCCGCGCTGTCCTCGGACTCGATGAGAACCCGAAACTGAGACACGCCACCGGTCCCGCCAACCGTCTCGATGGTGGGTACGTCCGGTCCCGCGTTGGGCAGGTTTTTGGGTAGGACCGGCCGGGCCGAAGAGCCAAGCCCGAACTGTTGCTCGTTGATCAGGGTGCCGTCCAGTGAGTAGAGAGCCGCGTACGTGATGCCCGACGGCGCCGGGCCGGGGGGGTGCCGCGGACCCCGCAGTCCAAACAGGGCGTCCATCGCCATCGGTTTGCTCGCCGTGAGCTGCTGCTTGATGCGATCGAGGAGGAAGGAGTCCAGCGAGAGGTACGTCGCGACATCGGCGACCAGCAGGCCGACCCCAAGGAGCGCGACCAGGCCCACCAGCAGCCGCGCCCTGAGTGACATCGTCACTCCCTGGATGATTGATTCCGATGGACGGCGAGAGATTCGGTGGCCAGGTGCCCCAGATCGTGGGCCTGCGCCGAGGACCGGAGCGAGCCCATTCGCCAATGGGTGAGTGAGGACCGCAGAAGCAGGCCCGCGAGATGGGGTGCTTGGGCGCCGAAGATCCGTCGGGAGTCGGAATCAATCATCTGGGCGGCCGCATTACATAACCGACGCCGCGGACAGTCTGGATCAGCGGCGGCGGGAAGCGGTCCACCTTCCGGCGCAGGTAGCTGATGTAGGTCTCGAGCACGCTGGCGTCACCACCGAAGTCGTAATCCCACACGTGGTCGAGGATCTGCGTCCGGGTAAGCACGCGGCCGGCATTAACCAGTAGGTAGCGCAGGAGGCGGTATTCCGTCGGCGTCAACTCGATCGGGTGTCCCCCTCGCCGCACTTCGTGGGCTTCGTCGTCCAGCTCCAGATCGGCAAGATCGAGCACCTGGCTGCCCGCTCCGGCCTCGTTGTGCCGCCGGAGGATCACGCGAACCCGCGCGACCAGCTCCTCGATGCTGAAGGGCTTGGTCACGTAATCGTCCCCACCCACGGTCAGGCCGCGGACCTTGTCTTCGGTCGCGTCCTTGGCCGTGAGGAAGATGACCGGAACCCGCTGGCCGGCGGCGCCCAGTCGCTTGAGGACCTCGAGGCCATCGATGTCGGGCAGCATGATGTCCAGGATCACGAGGGCCGGCTTGAACTCGGCCACGGTCGCGACCGCTGCCCGTCCGGTCGCCGCCGTCTGCACGGTGAAGCCCTCGTACTTCAGCGCCAGGGCGACGAGTTCGGTGATGTTCGGCTCGTCATCCACCACCAGGACTCGCGGCCCGTTCTGGTTCATACCAGCCATGGTGGCGCCAGTTCCTGGGAATTTGCTCAAAGAAGGATGCGGACGTCCTGAGAAGATCATCGGTCCGTGGCCTCCCTGCGCCGCAGCGCGAGTGCGAGCACCGGGCAGCTCGCGACCGCCCGCTTCGGGTGGGCGGACAGCTGCTTCGTGACGGGACCGGACTCGGTGATCGGATAGCCCCAGCTGTCGAGTCGGATGAGCTCTGGCAGGAGCTCGGCCCAGTGTCCGTGGCCATCGCATCGGATGCGGTCGATCGTGAGCGCCGTCTGCCTCTTCATGCAGCCTTGCACTCACGTCTGGTGGCGTGTTGCCAGAACTCGCGCTCGAACACCCGAAGGGCAGACTGGAGCAAGGGTCACCGCGCCGTCGAGGTGGCGGAAGGCGCCGCGACCTTGCCCTTCGTTCGTCCAGCGATGAAACCGGTCGAGGTCCTCCGAGTGCCCTCGGCCCTGGGTCGGCCGGTCACAGCATCCGCAAGTGCTCGCAGCCCGAAGAAGCAGGGCCCGCACTGTGAGGCGCTCTCGCCGGCCAGGTAGCGGATGATCTTCGCGGTCTGGCAGGCGCCGCGGGCGTCGCTCGAGATTGACGCGACCACGCCGCAGCCAAGCGACGCACAGTGCCGCGAGAGCCGCCGCATCAAGCAGCAGGTGCCAGGCCTGGTCAGCGCCAGCCAGGACCCGAAATAGCCTCCGAGTAACACCGCTCGGGGCTGGCAGAGCGTACCCCCGCCGACCTCGATAACCTCGCCGGCACTGGTCCCGGCTTCGACCTCGATGACGCCGGCCGAGCGGACTGCGCCAGTGACCGTGACGAGCAGCGTGCCCGCTTCTCCGACGCGCCCAGCCGCCCGGTACCACGCCTCCCCGAAGCGTGCGATGAGCGCCGCATGCGCCAGGCTTTCGACGTTCTGGACCAGTGTCGACCGGCCGCACCGACCGTCAGCCGTTGAAGCCGCCGTAGCGCCCGGTCTCTCGATTCGGGCGTTGTGACTTGTCGCGTGAAGTTAGGCATGCTCATACGATCACTTGGCGCCCTTGACCCGGCCTGGGAGGTCACTGAGAATTTGCTGTGAGTGACGGTCAGCCGTGGACGTTGGTGGGGTCGGCCCCGAGGCCTGGCGAGCGGTGCGCGAGATCCGGCTGGCCGCGTTGCTCGATGCGGCGTACGCATTCGGCAGCTGAGTGTCACCGGCCGTAGCGCTGGCTCTTCTGAGGTCCGCGTCAGACGGGCCGCAGCCAATCCTCGTCAGGACGGGAGGGCGAATCTGGCCGGGACAGCCAGGCTGCCAGCGCGGCGACCAGTGGCCCTGGGTTCCGGCGCGACCGAGGGAATCGGCGGCTGCTGGTGAACAGCAACCGGGCCCTCGGCAGTCCCGCTTCCTCTGCACGCAACATCAGCCGCCGGAAGTCTTTGACGTTCTCCGTCACGATTGTCAGGGACCGCTCCGCTGCCCAGACGAACACCTCGTCATCACTCATTGCGCGCAGCTCTGTGGCCTCAGCCACAGCCATCACGTCGTGGCCGCGCGTTCGAAGAGCCTCGGCGACGGCCGGCGAATGCATCTCGTCGAGCAGCAATGCAACGTGATCGCGTGAGCCCTCGCCCACGCGCGCCACTGGGCTCACGCCAACAATCGCTGTTCGGCTTCCCAGGCTGTCTCGGCCGCTCGCGACTCCTCGTCGGCTTGAGTGATCTCCGCGTCGATCTCGTGCGGGTATGCCGAGTAGTAATGCAACGCAATGCGCACCCGCGATTCGGGCAATCCGAGGACCTCCGCGGCCGCCTCGACCGCGTTCAGTCCACGCTCATCGACCTCGCGGAGGAACTCCACGATCTCCCAGATGTCGGGGCCGAATGCGAGCGCGGCACGACGACCGCTTGGGCCATCTTTGAAAACGACGCCAGGATGCTCCGCCATCCGCAGTCCCTCGTCGACAAGACGCTGAGCCAGCCCTGACGGTGTGGCGCCAGGGCTCGCCTGGGCGCGTCGCCGGAGCCGGTCGAGCAGCCGCTGATCGAATCGGATGGAGATTGGTGCACTCATGTACTGCATTGTAGCGAATGCGCTACAGATGGAGTACCCGACCTCGTGTAATGCTGACGAATGCGGTGTCGGAAGCAAAGACCCTGCGCGCGAGTTGGACTGGCATGCAAGCAATCCGCGTTGCCCAGTACGGCGGTCCCGACGTCCTTCAGGTGGTGGACGTCGAGACCCCGGATCCCGGGCCTGGCCAGGTCCTCGTCGATGCGGCGGCGATCGGCGTGAACTACGTCGATACCTACCAGCGATCAGGGACCTATCAGGTTCCTCTGCCGTTCGTGCCGGGCGCCGAGGGCGCCGGCAGGGTGATCGCTGTGGGTGAAGGCGTGACCGACCTGAAGGCCGGCGACCAGGTCGCATGGGCGGCTGCCCCGGGCAGCTACGCAGAGCGGGTGCTCGTACCCGCTGACAAGGCATTCAAGGTGCCCGACGGCGTCGGCCTGGAGCTGTCCGCCGCCGTGCTCCTGCAGGGCCTCACTGCTCAGTACCTGTGCACGTCCACATACCCGGTGCAGCCGGGTGACGCCGCCCTCGTCCACGCGGGGGCCGGCGGCGTCGGTCTACTCCTTACTCAAATGGTCAAGCTGCGCGGTGGCCGCGTGATCGCCACCGTCTCGTCCGACGAGAAGGCGGCGCTGGCGCGGGCGGCAGGGGCTGACGACGTCATCCGGTACGACCAGGTCGATTTCGCGCCCGAGGTGCGGCGCCTCACGGCGGGCGAGGGCGTCGCGGTGGTGTTCGACGGGGTGGGTAGGACGACATTCGACGGCAGCCTGTCGACACTGCGCCGTCGGGGGATGCTGGTGCTCTACGGCGCCTCGAGCGGCCCGGTACCTCCGGTCGACCCTCTCCGTCTGATGGCCGGGTCGTTCTACCTCACGAGGCCGAGCCTCGGGCACTACACTGCCACTCGGGAGGAGCTGTTGCTTAGGGCGAGGGAGGTATTCGACAAGGTGCTGGCCGGCCACCTGCACGTCCGGATCGGTGGGCGGTACGCGCTGAGCGACGCCACAAAAGCCCACGAGGACCTGCAGGGCCGGCGTACGACCGGCAAGCTGCTCCTCGTGCCTCGCTTAGCTGTTGGGTCGGGGACGAGGGCGTGAAGCTGCGCGTCGTGAAGCTGATCCAGAAGCACCTGGTCAATCCGCGGATCAGGAAGCGCGCCGGCGAGCCCGGTGAGCGCTACGCCCTGCTGGAGACGACCGGTCGGAAGAGCGGGGAGCCGCGCCAGACGCCGGTTGGCAACGGGCTCATCGGCAGGACGTTCTGGATCGTGGCCGAGCACGGACGGCAAGCCCAGTACGTGCGCAACATCGAGCGCGACCCAATGGTGCGATTGAAGGTCGATGGCCGCTGGCTGGCTGGCACTGCGCACCTCATGCCAGAGGACGACCCAGTCAAGCGGCTGGAGACCCTAGATCCCAAGACGGCCCGTGAGGTTCGCATGATAGGCACGGACTTGCTGACCATCCGCATCGACCTGGACGAAGGCTAGCGGGCCGGAAGGTCGGCGAAGGCCCTCCGACCCGCGGCGGGGGGCCAGGCGGCTCGAGCTTCGATGCCTGAGCGCATCTTCCAAGAGGACGGGGGCGCCGATGTCCCGTTCAGCGTCCTCGCAGGCGGCGCTCCAGCAGGCCGTACGGGCTCAGCAGTCCAAGATACACGTGGCCAGCGAGCAACGCCACCAATGCCAGGGCCAGCACCACATGGAGCTCTCGGGCTCGCGCCACCAGCTCTGCGCTGAAGCGGTCCCACCAGTACATAGGGACGCCGGTGACCAGGAGAATCACGAGCGCGCTGGTGATGAGGGCGGCGAACAGCTTCTGTCCGCCGTTGAAACGGCCCCCCTCGCCCACCTCGACCACCCCACGGCTGCCGAACACTCTCCAGGGCTGCGTGAACCAAGCGACGTCGACCGGCTCCCATAAGCTGAGCGACCGCTCCAACTCCCGTACCTCCGGCCAGCGCACCGCCGCGATCACCCCTGGCATCAGGGCGACAGCTCCGGCCGCCGCAAGGTGCCCCGCCCGCACCCAGAACCGCTGGCCCACCGCCTGGCTGAGTGCGGGCACATACATGACCGCACCCGTGGCGACAAGGCCGGTGACGGCTGCCGCGACCAGCCAGTGCAGCGTCTTTTCAGCCGCGGATGCGGGCGTCGGCGGCATAGCCTCGCGCCTCCCAGTATCCCGTGCCCGTTGCCTGGACGACCGTGACCCGATGCAGCCACTTCACCCCCTTGTACCCATAGAAGAAGGGAACGACCAGCCGCGCTGGAGCGCCCCTCTCTGCAGTCAGCGGCGCGCCGTTCAGATGCGTCGCCACGATGACCCCCTCCGCACGCGCCGTCGTCATGTCCAGGTAATCGACGTAGGCGCCGTCGGCGGACTCGAAGCGAACGGCGGTCGCTGGCTCCTTCGGACCCGCAGCCTGGAGCAGGTCGCGGAGCGCCAAGCCGTCCCAGCGCACCCCGGCGACGGACCAGCCCGTGACGCAGTGGAAGTCGGTGCGGACGGTCACAGATCGGCGGGCCACCAGGTCGTCGAACCCCATCGTGAGCGGGCTCTCAACGAGGCCATCCACGACCAGCCGCCATCGCCGGCGGTCCCACCCCGGGATGGAGCCGGTGACGCTGTAGAAGTGAAAGCCGTCACTCGGGCTCAGATCGCCGAGCGGCGACTCCAGCCAGGACCGCAGCACCGCCGGAAGGCCGCCTCCGAACGCGATCAGCCCCAGGCCGGCGGCGACCCCCGACAGGAAGAGCCGCCTGCCGACGTAGGATGGGCTGATCACAGTCGGAGGCGGCGCCGCCGAACGAACCTCCCGCTCGGCTCAGTCGCGCACCAGGTTCTCCCCTCGACCAGAACCTTCCCGCCGGCTACGACGGTGTCGACGCGGCCGCGGAGCTCCATTCCATCGAAGGGCGAATAGTCGGTCTCCATGTGCAGGCCGCCCACCTTGCCTCGGGCTGCGGGGTCGAACACAACCAGATCGGCGTCCATGCCTGGCAGCACCGAGCCCTTGGCAGGCATTCCAAACAAGCGGGCCGGCTCCGTTGCGCAGAGACGGACCACGTCGGTCAGCGGCAGGCGTCCGCCGAGCGCCTCCGACACCATCAGCGGCAGCCTGGTCTCGACCCCGGGGAGGCCGGGCGGGATCAGCGTCGAATCGCCGGCGTGCACGGCCTTCTGGCCGCTGTCGAAGCAGCAGTGGTCCGAGTGGACGCCCGTCAGCTCAGATCCGAGCCGGCGCCACAGCCCTCGAGCGCTCGCCGCCGGACGCAGGGGAGGACTGCAGACATATCGCTCGGGGTGCGGCCGTTGGTACACGGACTCGTCGAGGATCAGATAGTGCGGGCACGTCTCTCCGAAGGCGTGAACTCCTCGCGCCCGCGCCGCGGCAATCTCGGCAGCCACTTCCGGGAGGGTCACGTGGACCAGGTAGACTGCGGCCCCCGCCACGCGGGCTAGGTCGAGCACGCTCCGCGCCGCATCCAGTTCAGCGGCCTGGGGTCTGGCCAGGGCGTGATAGCGCGGGGCACAGCGACCCTGAGTCCGCAGCTCCGCGGTGGCCTGCTCGACTATCGACTCGGTCTCGGCATGGACCATGACGAGGCTTCGAGCCGCCGCCGCGGCTTTCATCACCGCCAGCACCTGGCCGAGCTCCAGCATCATCAGACCGCGATACGCCGTGAACACTTGACGGAGGGGGCACCCATTCGGTCCGCCTGCTCGACGCCGGCGAGTGCGGCGGGGTCCGTCTCGCGGACGATGGCCGCGTGGAAGCCGAAGTCCACCCAGGCGCTGCCGCTGGCCTCGGAGATCCGCCGCGCCACCGCCCGAACGGGCGACTCGCCGGGCTCCGGAAAGGCGAACTCGAGCAGGCTGGTAGTGCCGCCGATCGCGCCTGCTTTGGTGGCCGACGCAAAGTCGTCGCGCGTACGAAAGTCGCCGAAGGCGATGCCGACGTGGGTGTGGACGTCGACGCCACCCGGCAGCACGAGCCCGCCGCTGGCGTCGATCACTCGCGCCCGGCCCGGATCGACGGCACCGTGGCGCACCAGGCCGAGAACCCGCCGTCCACGGATCAGCACGTCGGCGGGAAGAGTTCCCGTCTCGAGCACGACCGTTCCGCCCTGGACGACGAGGTCGACGTTCAAAGCTTGTAGACGAGGACGAAGCCGCAGACCAGGCCGATGCCGAGAATGAGGCTGGGCCGTTCCGTGGACGCTGGGTGGAGGTCGGTCAACCGGCCGACTGCATAGGCGGGCGCTCCAGTGCCCAGTAAGAGCTCGGCCAGTCCGAGACTGGGCAACGCCCGGCACACCGCAAAGACCACGACGAAGGCCGCCGTGGCAAGCACGCCGGCTAGCACAGCAACCGGCCGCTCCACCCCCTCTAGCAGAGTGGCCGCCACGGCAGCGGCGGCAGCCGGCACGAGCACGATCACCAGGCTCAGGTGACGAGCGGACGCTGGAACCAGCGCCACCGCTGCACCGACGCCGATGACCTCAAGGACCGCCGCTCGCGCAGAGCGCAAGCGGCGGCCAACACGGGAGAGTGAGTAACCGGCGATTCCGAAGGCAGCGACAGCGATCCAGGCCACCTGGGTGACGACGAGCGCGTTCAACAGGCCGCGGCTGCCGAAGCCGGAGAACAGGGTGGCCAGGGCAGTGCCGGCAGCAGGTACCGCGATCAAAAGTCCGGCCAGCAGGGCGCCCAGTCCGAGGCCGAGCGTGAGGGTGTGGTCGCGAATGCGCGGCCGGTCGGACATTAGGGCCATGCAGAGCATCCAGGCGGCCGAACCCAGGTAGAGCATCAGGGTGGGCTCAGCTCGCGAATGGTTCGCATCATGCTCTCCGGATCTGGAAACAGCACAGGCAGCGCCAGCCCGGCCTCCTCATATGCGGCGAGCCGCTCGCTGCAGGCGCCAGGAGATCCGCAGAGTGCATGCACGGCCACGAGCGAGTCGGGCAGCTCGGAAAACGTCGACGCGAATCCGCGATCGCGCGCACGGGTTCGAAGCTGCTCCAGGAACTCCGGATCCAGGCCCGTCTCCGCGGCAAGGTTGGGGAAGTGCAGGAGGTAAGTGGCCAGGATCGGTCGCACGCGGGCTGCCGCCTCGGCTACCGAGTCGGCCAGGGCCACGACCATGGCCTGACCCACCTCGCCACGGAACCCGCCCGGGCCCGCCGCGCTGTCCAGGCGCTCGAGTGCACGCTTCGTGTAGGAGACCGGCATGAACGCGTTCAAGATCACGCCGTCCGCTAGCCGGCCCGCGCACTCCAGTGCGCGCGGGCCCGTGACGCACATGTACAAAGGAGGGGGCGTCGTCGGCCGCACCTCCGGCTGCAGGTCGCGGAGACGCGTGTGCGCGCCGTTGTAAGACACGGGAGCGGGCTGGGCCCAGGCGGCACGCACCGCTTCGACGAACTCCGCGAGGCGCGTCACAGGGTGGTCGAAGTCATAGCCCTGCTGAGCCAGTGGACCGGGAGAACCGGGACCAATACCAAGCACGACCCGGCCAGGCGCCGCTTCCGCCAGCGCCGCCCAGGTGATCGCAACCAGGGTGGCTCCCCTCGTGTAGACGTTGATCGCTGCACTGCCGACGCGCACCCGTTCCGTAGCCATGAGCAGGGCGGTCATGGCGGTTACCGAGTCCCGCGTGACGCGGGTTTCCGCGTGCCAAAGCGATTCGAAGCCTGCCTCTTCGGCCGACCTCCCGATCTCGGCCAGGTGCCTCAGGTCCGGGCCGCCGAGGAAGCCGAGTCCGATTCTCACCCGCCCCACCCCAGCCGGAACAGCGTCCGGACGAGGACCTCGATGCCGCAGCCCACGTGGACGATGTCCGTGTGCTCGTCAGGGCGGTGACTGTGGCCACCCTGGCTGGGCAGAAAGAGCATCGCGGCCGGACAGAGCGTCCCGATCAGCTGAGCGTCGTGGCCGGCGTGGCTCGGCATCCTCCTCCAGGGCACGCCAGACTCCCGGCACGCCGTCTCCAGAATGCCGCAGACACGGTCATCGAACCGGATGCCCGGCTGCCCGATCAGCGGTTTGACGCGCACTTCCAGCGCCCGCTCGGCCGCGACGGTGTCGAGCAATCGAAGGAGCCGCTCCTCCATGTCGTCGAGGACTGTCTCCGTCGGATGCCGAAAGTCGATCGTGAAGTGGGCGCTGCCAGGCACCTGGTTGAAGCCGCCCGGCTGAACGTCCAGGTGGCCCACGGTTGCCACCGCAGGAGCACCCTGCTCGTTGGCGATTCGCTCCGCCGCAAGCACGACCTCGGCCGCGCCGGCAAGCGCATCCCGACGCCGCGCCATTGGGATCGTGCCTGCGTGGCCGGCTACCCCCTGGAACGAGACGCGCAGGCCTCGAACACCGACCACCTGGTCCACGACGCCGACGACATCACCAGCCTCTGCCAGCTCCGGGCCCTGTTCGATGTGGGGTTCGACGAACGCCACCAGGTCCCGCCGGGTGGCCTCGTGAATGCGAGTCGGGTCGAGCCCGCAGCTGCGCATCGCCGCACCGATCGTGTTCCCGTCCGCATCGGTCAGCCGTTCGGCCTCGTCCGGGGCGATCTGGCCCGCGATTGCTCGACTGCCCCAGAAGTTGGACGCAAAGCGGCTGGACTCCTCTTCGCAGTTCGCGAACACCTCGATGGTGCGTTTGGGACGACCGAGTGACGCGACCAGCCAGCGAACCGCGCAGCCGGCCATGACGACACCGAGCACGCCGTCGTACGCACCGCCCGCCCTGACTGAATCGGTATGGGACCCGCTCAGGACCACTTCTCGGCTCTCCCCTGCGAGGCGGCCGAACCGGCTGCCCACAGCGTCGGCCCTGACCTCGAGGCCGCCGCTGGTCAGCCAGTCCTCGATGTCCGCCATGGCCGCCTGCCACGCAGGTGTATACACGAGGCGTGTGACCGAGCCGTCGGCGCCGCCACCGTGGCGACGAAGGCGGTCGATCAGGTCGCCGGCTTCGGCCGTCAGCTCACGCCGATCGGCGCTGCTGAAGCTGGGCAGGACCGCCGGCGCCGCCATCAGGCCTTAGACCGTGCGTCGACCCGGCGCGCGTCCGGGTCTACAGCTACGCCGTACTTGCCGAGGGCCGACTCGACGCTCAAAAGCTCGTCGAGAACGTCATCGAGCACCTTCTGCGCGTCTCGCCCCATCGGATCGCCGTAGCCAGCCCCACAAGGGCTGACCGTCCGCAGGACGTCGCCGGTCCTGCCCCAGAGGGATTGCAACTTCGACGGAAGGCGGGTCTCCGAGCCATCGGCATGCGCCAGCACAGCCTGGCCGGGCGTGCCGTCGCCGCCCCCGAACGCCCCCTTGGGCGGATGCCGGTGGCCGTCGCCCTCCAGGCTGACGTGAACCTCGGTCTGAAGCTGCACTTCCCGGATGGAGCCGACACCGCCGCGCCACCGGCCGGCACCCCCCTTGTCAGTCCGCAGTTCGTAGCGCACAACCCGGAGCGGGTAGTGGGCCTCGATGTCCTCGATCGGGTTGTTGCGCGTGTTGGCGTAGAGCACGTCCACGGCGTCGATCCCGTCCTTGCCGGGGCGCCCGCCGTAGGCACCTTCGGTGATGTCGATGTAGACCCAGTGCCGGCCGTCGACCACGCCTGAATACGCGACCGCGGTCATGTTGGCCATCCCCGCCGCGACGCGGTCTGGACAGATCGGGCGGAGTGCCGCCATCAGCGTGTCGGCCACGATGTTGCCCGGCGCCGCGCGGGCGATGGTGGCGCAGGGGAAGGTGGGGTTGGCCAGGGAGCCTCTCTCGGCCAGGATCCGGATCGGCCGCACCAGCCCCGAGTTCTGAGGCACGTACTCGTGCGTCGCCTGGTCCAGCAGGATCGAGCGCAGGGTCACGTAGATGGCGATGTCCACCGTGCCCCGAAAGGGCATGTTGATGGCCCGGTCCGAGACCTGTGCCGCCGTCCCCCTCAGGTCCACCGTCAACCGCCCACCCTCCACCGTCACCGTCACCTTGATCAGCTGATCCCGCTTGCTCGGGTCGGGGTCCTCGGCAAAGCCGTCGATGCGGCCCTCGGCGCTGTAGCTGCCATCCGGCAGCGCCTCGATCTCCTGCCGCATCATCCGCTCCGAGTAGTTCATCAGCTCCTCGCAGGCCAACTCCACCGTCTCCCGCCCGTAGCGCTCCAACAGCTCCAGGTAGCGCTGGGCACCGATCTGGCAGGCCGCCACCTGCGCCTCCATGTCACCCACCACCATCTCCGAGGCTCGGATGTTGTCTCGCAAAAGACGCCACACCGCCTCGTTCTTGACCCCCCGCTGGTGGCACTTGATGGCCTTGAACTGCAAACCCTCGGCGTAGGCGTCCACCGCGTCCACGATCCCGCACGAACCCGGCGTCATCGCCCCCATGTCCAGGTGGTGGGCCGTCGTGAAGCTGAAACCCACCAGCTCTCCTGACTGGAAGATGGGCACGCAAAAGCCCACGTCCGGACCGTGCGAGGCTCCGTAGTAAGCCGAGTTGTGGATGATCACGTCACCCTCTTCGAAGCCCTCCCCGCGCTCTTCGAAGAGCCGAAAGATGCCCTGCATGTAGCCCGGGATGGGACCCAGCTGCAGCGGCGTGGAGAGCGCGCACTCGCAGATCTGCCGTCCCTGCGCGTCCAGCAGCGCCACCCCAAAGTCCTCCGACTCCCGGATGATCGAGGAGTAGGACATCCGCGTCAGCTTGTGCCCCACCTCCAACACCACGCTGTCCAACGCACCCGCGATCACCCGCGCCGTGATGGGGTCGATCTGCCTGGCCGGCGCCCT
>Ga0070699_100000208_pt1 | contig 57911 bp, 57 predicted proteins | sample KBSK1503metaG_FD_65473 | JGI IMG/M metagenome (GOLD analysis project Ga0070699, IMG submission 65473) | Corn, switchgrass and miscanthus rhizosphere microbial communities from Kellogg Biological Station, Michigan, USA - KBS K1-50-3 metaG | ecosystem: Host-associated > Plants > Roots >... | reverse complement strand
GTGGCATTTACTCGGCGGAAGGCATTCACTTATAGGGTCATTGACCTATAGTGAATAGCGGCCCTCCAGCTGGGCCCTCCCGCTGGGCAGGGGTCAGACCCCTCGCCTGTAGGGCAGAGTAGAATTCCGACGCAGGTGGCGAGGAGTCTGACCCCTTCTGCGGTCGCCTTGTTATCGGACGGATTTGTGTGGCAAGGGCCGTTGCGAGGCTAAAGCCCCCGCGGGCGATCCGGCGGGAGGGAACGGTTGGGCAGCCGGTGCGGTCAGGGGAGCCGTTGATGCCGCAGTCGAGTGCGGACCAACTCCAGTCGGTTCCGATGTCGGCCAGCCTGGGCCAGTGTCTCGGCAAGGCAAAGGACTTTGCGCGCGAGCAGTCACACCGCGCCGTCACCCTGGAGCACCTGCTGCTGGCGCTGACCGAGGATGCGGATGCAGCCGGCGTGCTGCGCGCCTGCAGTGTGGATATCGACCGCCTCGGCACCGATGTGTCGGGCTACCTGGGCAGGCTCCTGGAGGACATGCGGGCGCCGCCCGGCACCGAGCCGGGGCTCGACCCGGACCTGCTGCGGGTGGTGGAGGCCGCGCTGCAGGCGGCGGCGCAGTCGCGCCGGCGCACCATCGACGGGGCCATCGTGCTGGCCGCCATAGTGGGCGATGCGAAGAGTCCGGCAGCGGGGCTGCTCAAGGCCCACGGCATGACCTTCGAGGAGGCCATCAAGACCCTGCAGAAGGCGAGCGCCCAGGCCCGCACCAGGCAGTTCTCGCCGTCTGCCTCTGCCGCGCGGACGCCGGCGGAGCGACCCGAGGCCGAGCCGGAGGAGCAGCCCGCCCCGCCGCCCCCGCCGGCTCCCGCTCCTGCCAAGGCGCCCGCCCCGAGCACCGCGGTCGATGCGGCGCTGACGGGGCAGACGGCCGACGACTTCCTGGCCGCAGCTCGCGCGCGCATCCAGCAGCGCAACATTAGCACCACCCCGGCCAAGCCGGAGCCTGCCGCCAAATCTCCCGGCCAGTCTCCCGGCCAGTTCCCGGCCAAGCCCTCCCAGGCCGAACCGGAGGAGCTGCCCTTGATGAGCCTGTCGGCTTTTACGGCCAACCGGGCAGCCACGTCGGCGGATGCGCCGCCGCCGCTCACTGGCCCGGCCGGGCCGGCCATTCCGCCGGCAGCCTCTCCGCCCCCCGGCGCTCCTCCCGGGCCACCACCCCCGGGGGCTCCGCCATCGCCGCCCAAGCTGGGCGTCCCGCTAGGGCCGCCTGACGCGCGCCCTCCACCTCCGCCGGGGCCTCCGGGCGCCTTCTCTCCAGCAAGCGAGCGACTGCCGCCGGCGCCGCCCGGCGGCAGCGGTGCGCCGCCCCTGCCGCGGCTGGCGGACCGGATGGTGCGTCCCGAGCGGCCGGATGGCCCCGCGCCGCCGCTCAGGCGTCCCCCGGGCCCCAATGGCGCCCTGCCTGGCCAGCGCCGATCGGAGGCGGCGCCGCGCCCGCCGACGAGGCCCAGCGCTGCCCCGGCCCGGAGCGGCCAGCGGGCGGCCGCCGGCCCGCTGATGGAGGCGATCCCGCGCAAGATGCGGGTCGGCAGCGCGGCGCCCGCCCAGGTGCGCATCGGCCGCGACAAGGTCGACAACCTGATGTACCTGCTGATGGGCAGCCGCGCCCAGCACCACCCCGAGGCGGTCGTGGCCCGGCTGCTGTCGGTGCGGCTGCGGGCGCCCGATGGCGCCTTTGCCATCGAGCCGGGCACGCCCGAGTCGCAATGGATCGAGGCCACCCCGAGCCAGCCGCAGGACGACCACGTTGCGTGGAGCTGGACGGTCACGCCGTTGCGGCGAGGGCGCAGGCGGCTGCAGCTCCTGGTGAGCGCGCGCACGGTCGGCCGAGACGGCCTCGCCAGCGAGCAGTCCCCGCCCGACCGCATCATCGAGGTGATGGTGCGCCCGAGCCTGGTGCGGCGGCTGGTGCGCTGGGTGGTGGTTGTGGTGCTGTTCGGCGTCGGCGCGGCGCTGGGCCGGCTCAGCGAGGACAAGCTGGCCCAGGACCTTCTGGATGTGGGCACCCTGATCGTGAAGAACGTCCTCGGCCTGCTCCGCACATCCGGCTTCCTCGCCGGATAAGCTCGATCCCAGCCCGATCCCGGGGCGATCGGTCACTGCGCCTTGCTTCCTCCCGGCAGCGACAGGTAGGCGCCGCGCAGCACCTCCTTGGTGTGCGCCTCGGTGAACCCGTGCAGAACCCGCAGACGGGCGGCGGTGCCCATGCGCTGGCGCAGGCCGGCGTCGCGCGCCAGGCGTTCCAGGGCTGCGCCCAGGGCCGCGGCGTCGCCCGGCGGCACCACCAGCCCCTCCATCTCGCTGCGCACGAAGCTGCGGCCTCCCGCGGTGTCAGTGACGAGGAGGGCGCGCCCGCAAGCGGCGGCCTCGATGAGCGCACGCGGCAGGCACTGGCGGCCGGCAACCGGCCACACGCAGATCTCGGCGCGGCGCCAGACCTCCCGGGTATCGGCCGGCCAGCCGGCGCAGCGGATGCCGGGATGCAGGCTCCAGCGGCCCCACTCCGCCGCGAGAGCATCGGGCGGGCCTGCCGGATCGGCGGCGCCATCGGGTGCACCGTGGATCTCCAGCTGCAGGCGCAACCCGCGCGCCCACAGCCGCTCGAACGCCTGCACCAGCTCGCGCAGACCGCTCGCCTCGGCCACCGGTCCCACGAAGGCGGCCACCGGCATGTCGCCCGGCGACGGCGGCAGCACCGGGTAGACCTCGGGATCGACGCCGGCGCTCCCCAGAACGGCGCAACGCGGGCCGGGGTCGATACCCTGCGCCCGCAGGTCGCCCAGGTCCTCCTCGCGCCCCACCAGCAGGAACGCGTCCGGCTTGCGCGCGAGCGCCGCCAGCAGCCGCACCGCGACGCCGCGGTAGGGCCAGGCCAGCGCGCCTGACTCCGGCTCCAGTGCCGCGAGGTCGGGCAGGTGCACCACCGTGTCGACCGAGGGCACAAGTTGGAGCGCCAGGCAGGCGAGCGCCGCCGGCTCGAGGCCGATGACGTGCATCGCGTCGGGGCGCTCGGCCTCGAGAGCACGGGCGAGCTGCCAGGCCTCGGACCCCTTGGTCAGGGGGTTGCGCCACGCGGTCGTGCAGTCGAGGTCGATGAGGCCCACGTCCGGGGCATGGAGGCCGTTGCCGAGCCCCTGCCGGTCGGCGACAACAACGGTCTCGCGCCCGAGCTCGCGCAGCGCATCGATGAGCACGCGGCAGTGGGCGACCGTCTCACGGTCGGTCCCGGCGAGGACCAGAACCTTGCCCGCGCGGTCCACCAGCGGCGGGGAGGCCGGCCGATCCGCCATGTCCGTGCTGGCCGTGTGCGCCATTCGCCGGTCCGCGTCCGAGGAAGTCCAAATGGCAAAGGTAGAAGCGATGCGCCTCGATCAGAAGGGCGTGCGAGCGTGCATCCACAGGGAGAGAGATGGGAGCCGGGGGTCAGACCCCTCGCCTCAACGGTGGTGCCTTTGACGCGACTTCGGAGGCGAGGGGTCTGACCCCGTTCTACAAAAACAGCGGCTGGCGCGAGGGCCGGCCTTCCGAGTTCCGCCTAAACTGTTGCGTGCCTCGCTTTGGGCAGATGGCCCGGCTCGTTGACCTGGCCCCGGGGGGCTGGGGGGCTGAGAATTCCGAGGCCTTGTCGCGAGCCGGGCCTAGAGGCAACGATTGGAAGGTCGCAACCTATTGCGGCGTCAGAACGGCCGGTCAGCGACGGCTTTTTGGCCGAAAGGAGGTGATTTCTGCGGTGCGCCGGCCTCGGCGCGCGCAGCGAGTCTGCCGCCCCACAGGCGCATAGGCGGCGAGCGCCGGCGCGGCTATGATTGCATCTTCACTGTGCACGGAAGCGAACAAGGCGATGGCGGAGCATCCAGAATCCATTCTCGAGAGCAAGCAGCGCCCCTTCACCGGGGCGGAGTTCCTCGAGTCCCTGCGCGATGGGCGCGAGGTCTACATTTATGGCGAGCGCGTGAAGGACGTGACCACGCATCCCGCTTTTCGCAATGCAGCAGCCTCCGCCGCCAAGCTCTACGACGCGCTGCACGACGCCAAGACCAAGGATGTGCTGACCGCGCCCACCGACACCGGCTCGGGCGGCTACACCCACCGGTTCTTCAAGGTCGCCCGCTCGCGCGAGGACGTGATCGCCCAGCGCGACGCCATCGCCGCCTGGGCGCGCATCACCTACGGCTGGATGGGCCGCAGCCCCGACTACAAGGCCGCCTTCCTCAACACTCTTGGGGCCAACGCTGAATTTTACGGCAAGTTCGCCGGCAACGCGCGGGCTTGGCACAAGCGCGCCCAGGAGGCGGTGCTCTACCTCAACCACGCCCTCATCAACCCGCCCATCGACCGCAACAAGCCGGTGGAGCAGGTAAAGGACGTCTACATCACCATCCAGAAGGAGACCGACGCCGGCATCTACGTGTCCGGCGCCAAGGTGGTGGCCACCAACTCGGCTCTCACGCACTACAATTTCCTGGGCCAGAACATGGGCCAGGAGATCATCGACCCGAGCATGGTAGTGATGTTCATCGCGCCCATGAATACGCCGGGCGTGAAGCTCGTGTGCCGAGGCAGCTACGAGCTGGCGGCCGCCGCCAGCGGCTCGCCGTGGGACTATCCGCTGACCTCGCGCTACGACGAGAACGATTCCATCTTCATCTTCGACGACGCTTTCATCCCGTGGGAGAACGTTCTCATCCACCGCGACGTCCAGCGCCTGAAGGACTTCTACCCCAAGTCCGGCTTCGTCAACGGCTTCACGCTGCAGGGCGCCACGCGGCTGGCCGTGAAGCTCGATTTCATCTCGGGCCTCCTCTACAAGGCCGCGCGCGCCACCGGCACCGAGGCGTTTCGCGGCGTGCAGGCCCAGATCGGCGAGGTGATCGGCTGGCGCAACCTGTTCTGGTCGCTGTCCGACGCCATGTGCTGCAACCCCGAGCCCTGGGTGAACGGGGCGGTGCTCCCCAACATGCGCGCGTCGACGGCCTATCGTCTGTTCATGACGGAAGCCTATCCGGCCGTGCGTCAGATCGTGGAGCGGGTGGTCGCCTCGGGGCTCATCTATCTCCCCTCGCACGCGCGCGATTTCAAGAACCCGGACATCGACAAGTACCTGGCCCGCTATGTGCGCGGCTCCAACGGCATCGACTACAAGGAGCGCATCAAGACCATGAAGATGCTGTGGGATGCCGTGGGCAGCGAGTTCGGGGCACGGCACGAGCTCTACGAGATGAACTACGCCGGCAGCCACGAGCTGGTGCGCCTGTTCCCGCTGCAGCAGGCCCAGGCCTCCGGAGCTCTCGACGAAATGGTGGCGCTGGCCGAGCTGTGTATGGCCGATTACGACGAGGACGGCTGGAAGGACCCTGCGTATCGCAACGGGGACGATATTTCCGTCCTAAGCAGGGGAACGTAGCGCAATCACGCTCCGCACGATTGCGCCAGGCGAAATTCGCCCGAAATTCGCCAAGACGCAATCGGGCACCCGAACGGGGGAGATGTCCGGGTGCCCGATAAGCTGGGGCGTCGGAGGAGGCCACCCCAGTTCACCAGTGTAACGGATCGGCCACTTGCGATCCGTCGCGCAGGTTGTCGGACTCAAGAGTCCGGGGGCGAGGGCCGTCTAGCGGCCCCAACCCCAACCGTTCCAGCCGGCGGCGGGGCTGAATTTGTAGGTCAGGGTCGTGCGCACGCTGTGCACGGTCGGCTCGAAATCAACCCTGCTTAGCTCGTCGTCGCTGAAAAATCGCTCGTTGTCGAACTGCGAGAAGCGATACTCCAGCCGCAAGAACCAATTGCTGGCGGCCAGTCGGGTATCGACGCCCCCACCCACGAACCAGCCGTTGAACGTCTGCTCGTGGGAGAAACTGAAGGCCGGGTCGTCGAACAAGGTTGTCGAGCCCTCGAAGCGTGCCTGCGTGTAGCCGCCGGTCGCGTACCAGAGGGTGGACGGGCTTGTCAGCACGCCGAGCCTGGCGCCGACGGACCAAGTATGGTCGTGGTCGATCGAGGTCCTGACCAATCCATCCAGCAACGAGAAGTCGGTGGAGTTGTTGCCGAAGTCGTAGTCGACGAACACCCCGAGCACCGAGGTCGGGCTGACCTGCCAGTCCCAGCCGACGATCGCCGTGCCGAAGACGCTTACGTCGCCGATTCCATTGAATCGCGTATCGCCGAGATCGACATCGCGGAGGGTGAAATCGTGCACGACCGCACTGCCGCCGATACCCGCTCCGATGTAGAGGCCCGTCCACGTCAAGGGCGGAGCGATGGGCACGGGGGCCGCGATGGATGGGGCATACCGTCTGTCAATGCCATCCGCGGCGGCATTGCTCACAAGGGCCAGGGCGACCGCTACGCCCACTGCTACCTTTTTCATAACCGAGGTTCCTGTGGTCTGGTACGCAGCACGCAACAGCACGCCCTCCGGGCGGTGCCTTTCTCACGAAATGCCTGCCTGCGAAGCGCGGCGCCAAACAATTGGCACAGGATTGGGCAGCGCCCTCAGCCCCTCTGAGGTGCGACAGCCTCAGTATAAATGCAACCGGTGCTGGCAATTCCTCTGTTGTTTCGTGTGATGATGCAGCAATGTTGCCACTTGCATATAGAAATACCTATAGATGAGATCGTAATTCGTTTGATATATTTGTGTAATACAGCGGATAGATGTTTGCGCACCATCTGTCGCTGCATCGGGCTTCGCTAGAGCCCGCGCACGGCCCGGCGCAGCGCCCAGAGGGGGCGCCCGTCGATGATGAGGAGCGCCGCGGCAACGATGAGGGCGCCGGCGATGTCGGTGGCGCTCAGGCGCTCGCCCAGGAACACGCCGCCCAGCAGAATCGGGGTGAGCGGCATGATCAGCGTGACCAGCGAGGCATTGGTCGCGCCGGCGCGCTGCAGCACCGTGAAATGGCAGAGCGACGGTAGTGCCGAGCCCAGCACCCCCATCGCCGCGATGGCGGCGAGCGCACCCGACGAGGGCGGGGCGTGCTGCCAGGGTCGGTCGAACGCCAGCGCCAGGGGGACCGCCACGAAGATGGCGCCCACCATCTGCATCACCGCGATGACGAACGGCGGATATCCTCCGAGCCGGCGGCGCACGAAGATGTTGGCGCACACATAGGAGAGCGGCGCGGCAATCAGGGCGAGGCGCGCCAGCAGGTCGGCCGAGGCTCCGGCCAGGAGGTCGCGGCCCATCAGCACGGCCACCCCCGCGATCCCCGCCAGGATGCCGGCCGCCTTGGTCCACGACAGCTTCTCGTCGTGGGTGAGCATGTGGGCGAGAAAGATGCCGAACAGAGGCGCCGTGGCGTTGAGGATCGCCGCCATGCCGCCGGTGGTGCGCGACTGGCCCCACACGATCAGCAGGAACGGCAGCACCGTGTTGAAGACGGAGAAGCCGATGAACAGGCGCCATTCCGCCAGGGTGGCGGGGAGGCGATAGCCCAAAGACAGCACGATGAGGAGCAGGACGGCGGCGGCGGGGAGCGTCCTGAGCGCGGCGACGGTAAGCGGCGGCACCTGTCCCTGCACCGTGGCGATGAAGAAGTAGGAGCTGCCCCAGAGCATCGACTGGAGCGCGATCAACCCCCACTCGACAGCGCCCATCCTGAGCGCCGCCCCTGCCCTGCCCGTGGTCTCCTGCATGGCTCGCATGTTGCGCCGGCTCCAACCGACGCGGCAACGTCGAAGGCGTGCTGGCTGAGCTGCGCAATGTAGGGTGCAATAGGGCGCCCGCCCGTATTGCACCGATTACGCCGCTCGGACAGCGCATCGGTGCAACGCGCCTTCGGCTTGTTGCACCCTACGCCGCGTCGGAGCATCCGAGGTGCGCCTTCCTCACGCGCTCGGTGGAGGCCGGGTACTTGGCCAGCATTCCCGCAGGGCGTATCGGCCGGCGCAGCAGCTCGCCGCCGCAGTTGGGGCAGCGTCCGCCGGGGAGACGGTTCGCCGCGCAATCGGTGCAGAAGGTGCACTCGAACGAGCAGATCAGGGCATCCGGTGCCTGCGGCGGCAGGTCCCTGTCGCAGCACTCGCAATTGGGTTTGAGCTTCAGCATGGGTCTTCCTCCTCCGCTTCGGGGCGTCCGCGCCCCATGCTACCCCGAAACGTCGTCCTCATCCGCGTCGTCGTCGCGCTCTGGCGGCTGCAGGCGGCAACTCGCAGGGCGACTCAGCGTTTATCCCGATAGGCTTTCTGTAGCGTCCCGGAGCATAGTGGCGCTGCATCCATCGGCGATTCTCCACCCTGGCGGCGCAGTCATGGCTTTGCCGTTGCACTCCCGGCTTGGGGCAGCCGCGCTGGCGCTGGCGCTGGCGGCGGGTCAGGCGCTGCCGCAGAGTGCGCCACAGCGGCCGCCCGGCAAGGCGCCGAGCGCCGAGCGTACGGCCGTCGGCCTGCCAATCGTCACCTCCGACGGCAAGGCGATCGGCAAGGTCGTCGCGACGGGCGTCGACGACGACAACCAGCCGGTGCTGGTGGGTGAGATCGAGCGGCAGCTGGGCCTCGGGCTGGAGGCCATCGCCATCCCGACGGACCTGTTCGTGCGCAAGGAGGGCCGCATCGAGCTGACGATCACCGAGGATGAGGTGAATGCCAGGCTGGCGCGGTAGGCGGGTGTCTAGGCGGTGTCAGACCCTCCGGGTCTGACACCATCCCTCACGCCTCCTTGACGCCGTAGTCCAGGATGCCCTGCTCGTTGCCGTAGTACTTGTAGGGCAGGAACTTGCCGGACATGGTGATCTTGACGCGGTCGCCCTTGGGGTTGGGCAGGCGCTCGATCTCCATGTCGAAGTCGATCGCCGACATGATGCCGTCGCCGAACTCCTCCTCGATCAGCGCCTTCCAGGCCGGGCCATTGACCATCACCAGCTCGAAGAAGCGGTAGATCAGCGGGTCGGTGGGCGGCATCGGCGTGCCGCGGTGCGGCACCTCGTTGAGCATGCGCTCCTCGGCGGGCGACAGCCCGAACAGGGCGGCGGCCTTGGCCGCCAGCGGCTTCACGAGCTTCATCTGGCCGAGCAGCGCGCCCACCACCAGCACCGGCGACATGCCGCCGATGGCGTCGGTGATGAACCTCCAGCTCCAGCCCTTCTCGCGCTTGATATCGAGGATCTTCTCGGTCAGGTCTTCGCGCGTCATCGGTCTTCGTGCTCCCTGGCTTGCGTTTCTCATCGACGTACCCGCGGCGAGACGGCGGCACCGTTGCTCGCCTGCCGTCCGGGTGAGCGCAGAATGGTTACAGCCCGCGACAGTACGGCACCGAGCCGCGGCTTACGCCACGGTAAATCGGCGGTCGGGACGATGCGGGGGCGCGGCTTGCGCCGGCGCGGCAGAATGCGGGGACGTCGGCTCATGTGACGATGCCTGGGATGACGATGGAGCGGATACCGTTGTGGTGGGGTGGACGATGGGCGGATGGCGGCGGCCGCCCCCGCGCGCGCCGCGCCGGAACACCGCCGCCCCACGCGGTCCAGCGACGGCACATAGGAGTCGGTCGGCATGTACAGCAACCCCATGCCAGCCGCAGGGCCGTGCCATCGGCGTGCCATCGGGAGGGGCGAATTTGCCTGCAGACTGCCCCGATGCCGTTCTGGAGTGTGCCCCGCTTGCGCAAGCTGCACGAAATTCGGGCTGGATTGGCCCACACGATTGCCACAGGAGCGCCACGCTGCAGCGTCGGCGCGCTGCCGGGTTTGCCCTCGGTCCTGCTGTGGGCCGTGCTGGCCTGCCTGTTTTTGCCGCTGGAGGTGCGAGCCGATGACGCAGCCGCGCCCTGGCGCCCGGTGTTCCGCCGGCCGACAGGCTCGCCGCCGGCTCCCGCCGACAATCCGATGGCGCTGGACCGGATCGCCCTGGGCGCCCGCCTGTTCGCAGACCCCCGCCTGTCGGGCAGCGGCGAGCGCTCCTGCGCCAGCTGCCACCGGACCGAGCTGGCCTTCACGGACGGGCGGCGGCGTGCCAAGGCCGTGTCGGGCGCCCCGTTGCGGCGCAACACGCCTTCGTTGTGGAACCTCGCCTGGAGCAAGCACTATTTCTGGGACGGCCGCGCGGCGTCGCTTGAAGAGCAGGTGCGCAAGCCTATCGAGGCCGCGGACGAGATGGGCGGGGACTGGCCGACCATCCTCGCGAGGCTGGGGGCGGACGTCGAGCTTGCCGGGCTGTTCAGGGCGGCTTTCGGCGATAAGGCGCCGGTCTCGCAGGATGCGGTGGCGAAGGCGCTGGCGGCCTACGTGCGCTCGCTCGTCTCGCCCGCGACCCGGTTCGATGCCTGGATCGAGGGCGATGCCGGGGCGCTGAGCGAGGCGGAGGTGCGAGGCTTCCGCCTATTCACCGGCAAGGCCGCCTGCATGCTCTGCCACGCCGGCTGGCGCTTTACCGACGATCGCTTCCACGACATCGGGTTGCGGGGCGCCGACCCGGGTCGCGGCGCCGTTCCTGGCGGCACGCCGGGCCTCAGGGCCTTCAAGACCCCGAGCCTGCGGGAGGCCGCCCACACGCCCCCCTACATGCACGACGGCTCCGTGCCGACGCTCGCCGCCGTGGTGGCGCACTATGCCGGCCGGTTCGTCGCCAGGCTGGGGCTGGCGCCCAGCATGAACCGGGCACTCCGGCTGAGTCCGCGGGAGAGGGCCGATCTCGTGGCGTTCCTGCGGACGCTCTCCACCGAGGCCGCGCCTTTACGGTCCGGGCGGCGCCACCCACCGGAGTGAGCGCCGGCGGGGCTTCGGGCCGTTGACGGAGAGCCGTCCGATGGCCGTAGGGTGCGTTAGCGCGAAGCGCGTAACGCACCGTTGGGGCCGATCGTTGATGGCCGATAGATGGTGGGTTACGCGCCTTCGGCGCTAACCCACCCTACGATGCTATGTGCGGCGATCGTACTTCGCGATTTCCTCCGCCAGCGCCACATAGTCCTCGCAGGCGGTGCCGCAGCGCTTGGCAATCTCGGCCAGCTGCTCCCTGGCGTGGGCCGGATCGCCGATCTGCAGATAGGCCTCGCCGAGGTACTGGCGGGTGGTGGTGGCATCGGGGCGGTTGGCGACCGCCTTGAAGTAGTAGCCGAAGGCTTCGTCCACCCGGCCCAGCTTGCGCAGCGTGAAGCCGATCATCGTCTGTACGCGCGGATCGTCCTGGTTGGCCGCCGACCGCAGGGTCGCCAGGGCGGCGTCATAGTTGCCGGCCTTGGCCTGCCAGTAGCCCAAGCTGTAGATCTGGTCCTGGTTGAGGGAGCTATCCTTCTCCTTCTTCTTGGGCTTGGGCTTCGGTTTCTCCTTGGACGGCTCCGGGGGCGGGTCGCTGGCCGCCCATATGCCCTGCGGCGCGAAAGCCGCGACGGCCAGCACAGCCCCCGCGGCTACCAGCCATCTCCTTGCGGTCGTGTTCAGCATGCGCTCTCCTTCCGCGTTGTCGTGCATCCCCGGCAAAGACGCCGAATTAGTCCCCGGCAATCAGGGCGGCGTGAAGGCGACGGTCGTGACGCCGACGGGCTGACGGCTGCTCCCGCCGCTGCTGGAGCTCCCGGGAGTCCCGGGAGCCTTCGGAGCAGGCTCACACCATGACCTGGGTGCCGACTTCCACCACCCGGTCGCTCGGAATGCGGAAGTATTCGGTGGCGTCCTCGGCCCGGCCGGCCAGCCAGATGAACAGCCGCTCCTGCCAGCGCGGCATCTCCGACTTCAGCGTCGGCTTGAGCGAGCGCCGCGACAGGAAGAACGAGGTGGCGGACATCTCGATGTTGAGATCCTTGCGCCGGCAGTGCTCGATGATCTTGGGCACGCTCGGCGTCTCCTTGAAGCCGTAGTGCGCCACGACGCGTATGAAGGTGTCGGCAACGCGGTCGATCTTGATGCGCTCGTGGCGCGGCACGCGCGGCACATCCTCGGTCTTGATGGTGAGGATGATGTTGCGCTCGTGCAGCACACGGTTGTGCTTGAGGTTGTGCATGAGCGATGTGGGCGCCGAGGTGGGATCGGATGTGAGAAACACGGCCGTGCCCGGCACGCGATGCGGAGGCTTGGCATCGAGCTTGCGCACCAGCCAGTCGAGCTCGGCCTCGTCCTTGCGCGTGGCGCGCGCAAGGCTCTTGGTCCCGCGCACCCAGGTGAACACGGCCAGGCCGATCATGGCGGCGATGGAGAGCGGCAGCCAGCCGCCCTCGGGGATCTTGAGGATGTTGGCGCCTAGGAAGGCCTGCTCGATCAGCAGCAGCGGCACCATCATGGCGGCCGCCTTCCACAGCGGCCATTTCCAGCAGCGCCAGACCACGAAGAAGGCCATCAGGCTGTCGATCACCATGGTGGCCGTCACCGACAGTCCGTAGGCGGCGGCGAGGCTCCCCGAATCGCGGAAGGCGACCGTCACCAGCAGGACGCCGACCAGCAGCATCTGATTGACCCGCGGGAGATAAATCTGGCCCGCCATGCTCTCGGAGGTGTGGAGAATCTGCAGCCGCGGGATCAGCCCCAGCTGGATGGCCTGGCGAGTGAAGGAAAAGGCGCCGGTGATGACCGCCTGGCTGGCGATCACGGTGGCCATGGTGGCCAGCACCATGATGGGGATCAGCGCCCAGCCCGGATAGAGGCGGTAGAACGGGTTCTCGATGGCCTCGGGGTGCGCCAGCAGCAGCGCGCCCTGCCCGTAGTAGTTGATGAGGAGCGAGGGCAGCACCACGCCCAGCCACGCCACCTGGATCGGCTTGCGGCCGAAATGGCCGAGGTCGGCGTAGAGCGCCTCGGCCCCGGTGGCGACCAGGAAAACGAGGCCCATGACCACCAGGCCGGTCATGCGGTGGGTCAGCAGGAACTCGACGCCGAGCCACGGGTTGATCGCCAGAAACACGCGCGGGTCGTCGATCAGGTGGGTGACGCCGCCGGCGGCGAGCGCGAGGAACCAGATCAGCGTGATGGGGCCGAAGAGCTGCGCCACCTTGGCGGTACCCCTGGACTGCACGCTGAACAGCCCCACCAGGATGGCGAGCGTGATCGGCAGGACCGCATACTCCAGCTGCGGCGCGATCAGCTTTAGGCCCTCCACCGCCGACAGCACCGAGATGGCCGGGGTGATGACGGCGTCCCCGTAGAAGAAGGCGGCGCCGATCACCCCCAGCGTCAGGATCAGCGGGGCGCTGCGCCTGGCCACCGACTGACCCAGAGCCATCAGCGCGAAGGTGCCGCCCTCGCCCTTGTTGTCGGCGTTGAGCAGGATCAGCACGTACTTGAGGGTCACGACCAGCAGCAGCGTCCAGGTCATCAGCGACAGGATGCCGACCACCGCCTCCTCGCCGGTCGCGCCCTGCTCGGTTGCCGCCTTCACGGCCTCCTTGAGGGCGTAGAGGGGGGAGGTGCCGATGTCGCCGTAGACCACCCCGATGGAGCCCAGCGCCAGCGCCCAGAAGTGCTTGTCCTGGGTGCTGTGCCCGGAGTCCCCGGGCGCGGCGGCCGTTTGATGAGGCATATCGGTGGCAGCTTCTCGACTGCTGCAGGGCGCGGGACGCGCAGACCTGAAGTGGGCGCGGCTTATACACCTGCCCTGCGGGTCGCGGAAGTCAATCGGGGCAACATCGGGGCCGGCAGCTGTGCGTGAACCGGGTTCGCTTTTGATTCCAACGGATTGGAGCGCTATGCGAAGCTTACACGGGGCGCCAGCTCCGGCTTTGGCGCCCGGTTGTGGCGATCCACCTTACGGTTCCCAGGGGTTGAGAAGGCGCACGCCGGTCGGCGCGAAATCCGCCACGTTCCGGGTCACGACGGTCATGCCGTGCACGAGCGCTGTGGCCGCAATCAGACCGTCGTGGAGCGGGCGCGGGTTGGGGACGCTCAGCTGCGCACCGCGCTGCGCCACCGCGGCGTCGACGGGAAGAATGCGCGCCTCGAAGGCCGGGAGCACCTGATCGTTAAGCCATGCCCGGAACATCGCACCCTGCGGCGGGTCCTTGCGCTCGGCGAGCAAGGTGCCCTTCTCCAGCTCGTAGATGCTGATCGCCGATACGAACAGGTTCGCGGCATCGACGCTCTTGGTCCATTCCGCCACGCGCGGATCGGCCTTTCCCGTCTGCACCTTGCGGAGCTCGGAGACGACGTTGGTGTCGAGGAGGAACATCAGGAGAGGTCGACGGCTGGCAGCTCGTCCAGCTTCGGGATCTCGAACTCGATGTCCTCGCTTCCAGGCAGCGCGAGAAGATCCGCGATGTTCTGCTTCTTGCCGGTGATTCTCCTGTATTCCTCGATGCTCAGCAGCACGTGGACCGGCTTGCCCCGGCTCGTGATGAAGACGGGGCCATCCTGGGCGGCCTTCTGCGCCTGGCTGGCGTTCTGCTGGAATTCGCGACTGGACAGCGTCGTGATGGACATGGCGCAGCCTCCGTACCCAATGTTCTTACATTAGAACATAGTGCCTACCGCTCCGACGATCAAGCTTAAGGGATACGCCGTCCGGACCGAGCTCAAGCCAGTCCCAGCTTCCGCTTCAGCACCTCGTTGACGGCCTGCGGGTTGGCCTTGCCGCCGGTGGACTTCATGACCTGGCCGACGAACCAGCCGATGGCCTGTGGCTTGGCCTTGGCCTGCTCCACCTTGTCCGGATTGGCCGCGATCACCTTGTCGATGGCGGCCTCGATGGCGCCGGTGTCGGTGACCTGCCTGAGGCCGCGCTTCTCGACGATCTCGGCCGGGTCGCCGCCCTCGCTCCAGACGATCTCGAACACGTCCTTGGCGATCTTGCCGGAGATGGCACCCGAAGCAATCAAATCGATGATGCCGCCCAGTTGAGCGGCCGACACCGGGCTGGCACCGATCTCCAGGCCGTCCCTGTTGAGCCGTCCGAACAGCTCGTTGATCACCCAGTTCGCGGCCGTCTTGCCATCCCGGCCCTTGGCCACCGCCTCGAAGAACTCGGCGCTCTCGCGCTCGGCTGTCAGCACGCCGGCATCGTAGGCCGAGAGCCCGTACTCCCGCATGAACCGCGACCGCCTTGCGTCCGGCAGCTCGGGCAGGTCCTTGCGCAGGTCGTCCACATAGTCCTGGGTCAGCTCCAGGGGCAGCAGGTCAGGGTCGGGGAAATAGCGGTAGTCGTGCGCCTCCTCCTTGGAGCGCATGGAGCGCGTCACGCCCTTCGCCGAATCGAACAGGCGCGTCTCCTGCCGGATGGTGCCGCCGTCCTCGATGATGTCGATCTGCCGGCGAGCCTCGTAGTCGATGGCCTGGCCGATGAAGCGGATGGAGTTGACGTTCTTGATCTCGCAGCGGGTGCCGAGCTCCGTCTCGCCCGCCCGCCGCACCGACACGTTGAGATCGGCCCGCAGGTTGCCCTTCTCCATGTCGGCGTCCGAGGTGCCGAGATAGCGCAGGATGGAGCGCACCTTCGCCACATAGGCCTGGGCCTGCTTCGCCGAGCGCATGTCGGGCCTGGACACGATCTCCATCAGGGCCACGCCGGCGCGGTTCAGGTCCACCAGGGAATACTCGGCGTGCTGGTCGTGGATCAGCTTCCCGGCGTCCTGCTCCAGGTGCAGCCGCTCGATGCCCACTTTGACAGTCTCACCGTCGACATCGATCTCGACCTCGCCTCCGACGACGATCGGCTGCTTGTACTGGCTGATCTGGTAGCCCTGCGGCAGGTCGGGGTAGAAATAGTTCTTGCGCTCGAACACCGACACCGGCTGGATCGTGGCCTTGAGGCCGAGCCCCGTCCGCACCGCCTGGGTCACGCATTCCGCGTTGATGACCGGCAGCATGCCCGGCATGGCCGCGTCCACCAGGGAGACGTGGCTGTTGGGCGCGCCGCCGAACTCCGTGGAGGCGCCGGAGAACAGCTTCGCCTTGGAAGCAACCTGTGCGTGCACCTCCAGGCCGATCACCACCTGCCAGTCACCGGTGGCACCCTTGATGAGGTCTCCTTTCGGTACCCGAAGGGGGCTTGTCGTCGTCGTCATTATCGAGTGCCTGTCAGCTGGGCAGGTTGCGCGCGCACATTGTTCGCGGCACACCTTGAGGTCAAGGCACCCGCTGGACCAACCGCGCCGGTTCGGTCACTATTCCTCCGCGGGCCTCCAACCTCTTTCCACGAGGAAGATCGATGAAGCGCCGATTTGTCGCCCTGGCTGCCGTGCTTGCGCTCGCGCTAGCCGCAGACGCCGCCGCAGCCAAGACCTTCCGCTACGCCTTCCAGGGCGACCTCAATGCCCTCGACCCCTACACCCTCAACGAGACCTTCACCCTCGGGGCCATGGGCAACGTCATGGAGGGCCTCACCAAGCGCGACAAGGACCTCAAGATCATCCCCGGCCTGGCCGAGAAATGGGAGATCGTCGATTCCCTCAAGTGGCGCTTCTACCTGCGCAAGGGCGTCAAGTTCCACAACGGCGAGGACTTCACCGCCGATGATGTGATCTTCTCGCTCGACCGCATGCGCAGCCCCGGCTCACAGATCAAGACCCGCGCGCCCGCCGACATGAAGGCGGTGAAGGTGGACGACCACACCGTCGACTTCATTCTCGCCTCCCCCAATCCCATCCTGAACGCCGAGTGGGACACCTGGTACATCTTCTCCAAGAAGTGGTCGGAGGCGAACGGTGCGGTCAATGCCCAGCCCGCCACGGCCACTTCGCTGAGCCCGTTCGCGGTCAAGGCCAACGGCACCGGCCCCTTCATGCTCGTCAGCCATCAGCCCGGCGTGAAGACGGTGTTCAAGCCGTTTCCGGGCTGGTGGGGGAAGGTTGAGCACAACCTGGACGAGGTGATCTTCCAGACCATCAAGTCGGACGCCACGCGGGTGGCGGCGCTCCTTTCCGGCGACATCGACATGATGGACCCGGTGCCGGTGCAGGACGTGGAACGGGTCAAGAGCAGCCCCAACGTCAGGGTGCTCACCGGCCCCGAGCTGCGCACCATCTTCCTCCACATGGACTCCTTCCGCGACGAGCTCCTCCACTCCAACGTGAAGGGCAAGAACCCCTTCAAGGACGCCCGCGTGCGCCGGGCCGTCTACCAGGCCATCGACATGGACGCGATCCACGCCAAGGTGATGCGCGGCATGTCCTCCAACTCGGCCATCCTGATCTCGCCGCTGCTGTTCGCCCGCGCCGGTGAGTTCAAGCGCTGGCCCTACGACGTGGCCGCCGCCAAGAAGCTGCTCACGGATGCGGGTTATCCGAACGGCTTCGAGGTGGAGATGGACTGCCCCAACGATCGCTACGTCAACGACGAGGCGATCTGCCAAGCTGTGGCGCAGATGCAGGCGCGCGTCGGCATCAAGGTGAAGCTCAACGCCATGCCCAAGTCGATGTATTTCGAGAAGGCGGGACCCAGCCAGAAGTACAATTCCTCCTTCAACCTGCTGGGCTGGACTCCGGGATCGTTCGACAGCTGGAACGTGATCGCCAACATCATCGGCTGCCGCGACGCCGACGGGAAGGGCGGTCTCTTCAACTACGGCGGCTACTGCAACCGCGAGATCGAGGCGCTGAACAAGAAGATCCTGGAGGAGACCGACATCGCCAAGCGCAACGCCATGATCGCCGAGGCCTACCGCATCAACCACGAGGAGGCCGGCGTGATCCCGCTGCACCAGCAGGCTCTGGTGTGGGGCGTCTCGAACAAGGTCGATATCGTCCAGCGCGCCGACAACCAGATCCTGTTCTACTGGGCGAGGATGAAGTGAAACCGGGCGAATGGCGAATGGTGGGTGGCGAATGGTGATGATCGCAATTGGATGGCAACCATTCGCCATTGGCTACTCGCCATTCGCCTACGCGTAACCCATGCTCGCATTCGCCATCCGACGGCTGATCGAGGCGCTCGTGGTGATGCTCACCGTGGCGCTGCTGGCCTTCCTGCTGTTCCGCTATGTCGGCGACCCCGTCAACCAGATGGTGGGCCAGGACACGTCGCTGGAGGACCGGCTGAAGCTGCGCCAGGACTTAGGCCTCGACGATCCGGTGCTCGTGCAGCTCGCCCGCTTCATCGTCAACGCCGCGCGGCTCGATTTCGGCATCTCCTACCAGATGAAGCAGCCGGTGATCTCCATCATCGCCGACCGCTTCCCCGCCACCATCGAGCTGGCACTGGCGGCGGCGCTGCTTGCTGCCGCCCTCGGTATCCCGATGGGGGTCTACACCGGTATTCACCGCGACAGCTGGCTCTCCAAGCTGTTCCTCGCCGTCTCCCTGGTCGGCGTCTCGCTGCCGACCTTCCTGATCGGCATCCTTCTCATCTACGTCTTCTCCGTCTGGCTCCACCTGCTGCCGTCGTTCGGGCGCGGCGAAGTGGTGAGCGTCGGCTTCTGGCGCACCGGCCTTCTCACGCTGTCGGGCCTCAAGGCCCTCGTCCTGCCGGCGATCACGCTCGGGCTGTTTCAGATGACCCTAGTGACGCGCCTCGTCCGCGCCGAGATGCTGGAGGTGCTGCGCACCGACTACATCAAGTTCGCCCGCGCCCGCGGGCTCTCCGAGCGTTCTATCAACTTCGGCCATGCACTCAAGAACACGCTGGTGCCCGTCATTACGGTGATCGGCCTGCAGCTCGGCTCCATCATCGCCTTTGCGATCATCACCGAAACGGTGTTTCAATGGCCCGGCATGGGCCTCATGTTCATCCAGGCCGTCCAGCACGCGGACATCCCCGTCATGGCCGCCTACCTGCTGCTCGCCGCCTTCCTGTTCGTCCTGATCAACCTCATCGTCGACCTCGTCTACGTCCGCATCGACCCCCGCATCCGCATCTCGGGGCGCGGCGCATGAGCGACGACCGAATCGGGCGAATGGCGAATGGCCAATCGCGAATGGAGGACAAGCCATTCGCCATTCGCCATTCGCCATTCGCGCGTCTCCTCGACAGCGACCTCTTTTACAGCTTCACGCGCTCCAAGCTGGCGATGGCGGCGGCGCTGGTGACGGTGCTGATCGTCGGCGCGGCGCTGCTGGCCCCATGGATCGCGCCGCAGGACCCCTACGACCTCAAGACGCTCAGCCTGCTCGACGCCAACACGCCTCCCGCCTGGGAAAACGGCGGCGACAGCCGTTTCCTGCTCGGCACCGACGACCAGGGCCGCGACATCCTCTCCACCATCCTCTACGGCACCCGCTCCTCCCTCACGATCGGGGTGGCGGCGGTGCTGCTCGCCACCGTCCTGGGCGTGGCGCTGGGCCTGTGGGCCGGCTACGCCGGCGGCCGCATCGACGCCTTCATCATGCGCGCCGCCGACGTGCAGCTCACCTTCCCCGCCATCCTCACCGCCCTCCTCATCGACGGCGTGATGCTGGCCGTATTCAAGAGCTACCGTTTCGAGGCGGGGAAGCTCTGGGTGCTGGTGATCTCCATCGGCCTCGCCTACTGGGTGCAGTACGCCCGCACCGTGCGCGGGGTGACGCTGGTGGAGCGCAGCAAGGAGTATGTGGAGGCGGCGCGGCTGATCGGGCTGAGCCCGGTGAAGATCATGTTCCAGCACATCCTGCCCAACGTGATGGGCCCCGTGCTGGTGATCGCCACCATCAACCTCGCCCTGGCTATCATCACCGAGGCCACCCTGTCGTTCCTCGGCGTCGGCCTGCCGCCCACCGAGCCCTCGCTCGGCACCATGATCCAGATCGGCAACCGCTACTTGTTCTCCGGCTCGTGGTGGATGGTGGCCTTTCCCGGGATCACCCTGGCGGTGCTGGCATTGGCCGTGAATTTGCTCGGCGACTGGCTGCGCGATGCGCTCAACCCCAGGCTCCGGTAGGATGCCACGCAGAGAGCCAGGTGCACCTGAAGTTCATCGCCGCGACGTAGTAACGCGATCAGACCCGGCAGCACCATGACCGAGCCTGTCCTGTCCGTCCGAGACTTGAAGGTGGGGTTCCCGACCCGGCGGGGGACGCTCACCGCCGTCGATGGCGTCTCGTTCGACATCGCCGCCGGCGAGGTTCTCGGCGTGGTCGGGGAATCGGGCGCCGGCAAGTCGATTACCGGCGCCGCCATCATCGGCCTGATCGAGCCGCCGGGCCGCATCCTGGGCGGCGAGGTGCGCCTCGCCGGCGCCCGCATCGACACCCTCCCCGCCGAGGCGATGCGCAAGGTGCGGGGTAAGCGCATCGGCATGGTGTTCCAGGACCCGCTCACCAGCCTCAATCCGCTCTATCGCATCGGCGACCAGCTCGTCGAGACCATCCGCACCCACACGGACATCTCGGCGGCGGACGCACGCAGGCGGGCCGTTGCCCTGCTGCAGGAGGCCGGCATCCAGGGCGCCGAAGCGCGCCTCGACAGCTACCCGCACGAGTTCTCCGGCGGCATGCGCCAGCGCGTCGTCCTGGCGCTCGCCCTGTGCGCCGAGCCCGACCTCGTCATCGCCGACGAGCCCACCACCGCCCTCGACGTCTCCATCCAGGCCCAGATCATCGCTCTCCTGAAGCGGCTGTGCCGCGAGCGCGGCACCGCGGTGCTGCTCATCACCCACGATATGGGCGTTATCGCCGAGATGGCCGACCGGGTGGCGGTGATGTATGCCGGCCGCATCGTCGAGGTCGGCCCGGTGCGCGATGTGGTTCTGAGCCCGCATCACCCCTACACGCGGGGACTGATGGGGGCCATCCCGCCCGTGGCGGCGCGCGTGCCGCGCCTCACGCAGATTCCGGGCTCCATGCCCCGCCTCACGGCCGTCCCGGCGGGGTGCGCCTTCCACCCGCGCTGCGCCCACACCTTCGACCGCTGTACCCGCGAGCGGCCCGAGCGCCTCGTCGTCGCCGCCTCCACCGAGGCCGCCTGCTGGCTCTATGCCGAGCCGCGCGTCGAGCCAGCCGAGCCGACAGGGGCGGGCGCCGGGGTGGCCACATGACGGCGCCGGCCCCGCCGCTCGTCCAGGTCGAGGGCCTCACCCGCCTCTTCGACGTGTCCAGGCCCTGGCTGGAGCGCACCCTGGCGCGCGAGGGACGCCGGCAGCTCGTCGCCGTGAACCGCGTGTCCTTCTCCATCGGCCGCGGCGAGACGCTGGCGCTGGTGGGCGAGTCCGGCTCCGGAAAGTCCACCGTGGCGCGCATGACGGTGGGGCTGCTGCAGCCCACCGCCGGCCGCGTCAGCATTGACGGCATCGACATGTGGGCGCCAAGGCGTCAGGCGGCGCGGCACCGCGAGCGCCAGCGGCTGCGCCGACGCCTGCAGATGATCTTCCAGGACCCGTTCGCCAGTCTCAACCCGCGCTGGCGCGTTGCCCGCATCGTCGCCGACCCGATCAAGGCCTTCGGCCTCGCCAAGGACCGGCACGAGACCGAGCACCGGGTCGCCGAGCTGTTGCGCCTGGTCGGACTCGATCCGACCGACGGCGCCAAGTACCCGCACGAGTTCTCCGGCGGCCAGCGCCAGCGCATCTGCATCGCCCGCGCGCTCTCCTCCATGCCCGAGTTCCTGGTGTGCGACGAGCCCACCAGCGCCCTCGACGTCTCGGTCCAGGCCCAGATCCTCAACCTGATGCGCGACCTGCAGGACCGGCTGGGCCTCTCCTACCTGTTCATCAGCCACAACCTGGCCGTGGTGCGCCACATGGCGACCCGCATCGGCGTCATGTACCTCGGCCGCATGGTCGAGACGGCGCCCGCCGCCGAGCTGTTGGAGGCCCCCCGCCACCCCTACACCCGCATGCTGCTCGACGCGCTGCCTGACCTCGGCATGACCGGCCGTCCGCGCCGCCCCATCGAGGGCGAGACCCCCAACCCCATCGCCCCGCCGCCCGGCTGCGCCTTCCACCCCCGCTGCCCCCACGCCTACGAGCCATGCCGCCGCGACGTGCCGGCCCTGACGGCGCGGGATGGCCGGGCCGTCGCGTGCCATGCGGTGGAGGCAGGGCGGATCTAGGCGTCTAGACCCAGCGGCGCACCCTCGCCTTGTAGTCGAGATAGGCGTCGCCGAATTTGCGTTCCAGATAAGCCTCCTCGCGGGCAACAACTCCGTAGCGGATGACGAGATAGAACACGGCGAGCGCCACGAGCGGCCAAAGGCTGTCGACGCCGATGGCCAGGCCGATCAGGGCGAGAAACATGCCGGCGTAGATCGGATTGCGCGCGAAGCGATAGGGTCCGGTGGTCACGATCCGCGCCGCCGGTTGATGCGTCTCGAACCGCGTTCCTGCGCGGCGCATGGTCGCCACCGCCCAGACCGCGAGCGCGAAGCCGAGGGCAAACACGGCGGCCCAACCCAGCCAGCCGGGATGAACGCCGGCAACAACGACAACGGATAGAGCCAGGCGGCTGCAAGCCCTCCGGCGGCGGCGAGCGCCAACGCCATTGGCGGCCGGATCAGGACATTCGCTTTGTCGCTGCCTTCCGGCGGTCCCGCTCTCCCGAGCTGCTCTTCCGGACCGGGCGTTGTCGGACCCGCCTTCGCCATTGATGCCTCCTTCCCGCCGTCCGACGCCAAATCGTCCGGAAACAACCTGAAACGGCGAGGGTTTCGCATCGTTCTCTGCAACGCAAAGTTTCGTAAAGCCCGGAGGTGCCGGCGCTGCCTCCCGGTGGGCCAGGCCGTGGAGGCACGGTGGGTCCGAGCGGTCACCCAGGCTAAGGCGAGAGCGTGCGGGGGCCCAATCCCAGAATGTCGAGCAGGATGGCGATCGCCACCCCGGCAGCCACCAGCGACAGGTCGACAAGAAAGACCACCCGTGCACGCTCGTATTTGGCCAGGACAAGGGAATCTATAGAGAGCAGATCGGCGAACGCCTTACCCTGGAGGGCAATGCCGAGGATGATCGGAATGGCGGCAGCAATATCGACCTTGCTCCAGCTGATCGGGTTCGATGCCCATTGACTTAGAAAGCCCAGGGAAAACCCGATGACGATGCCCACCGCCGTAACGGAGCCGTTGCGAAATGTCGCGTCGATTCGCGGCGGCCCACTGCCGTCCAAGCGATCGTTCCGTCGTTCCGGCTCCTGCATGTCTCCTCCCGAACCTTGCGGCAGGATAGCGGCCTTCAAACCGGCAGCAGAATCTTCGCAACAACAAGCTTAGCGGCGGGCGGCGCGCAAGAGATCGTCGGATCACGCCTGTCAGGCCAAGAGAGCATCAGCGCCTGCGCTCCCATCGCGCAACGAATCGATGTTGCCCTCCTTACTTCAGGGCAACGAGCACGGCCCCCACCGCAATCATGGCGATGCCCGCCCAGTTCCTGGCGCTCAGGTGCTCGCTCAAGAACAGGACACCGAAGATCGCCACCAGTACGACGCTGAGCTTGTCGATCGGCGCCACGCGCGCGGCGTCCCCCACCTGCAGGGCACGGAAGTAGCAGAGCCACGAGGCGCCCGTGCACAGCCCGGACAGCGCCAGGAACAGATAGGTGCGGCCCGCGATCCCCGTGAGCGGCTGGAGCAGGCCGCGGGCGGCGAGAATGCCGCCGAGCGCGGCCAGCACGACGATCGTGCGAATGAAGGTGGCCAGATCCGGGTTGATGTTCTCGACGCCGACCTTGGCAAAGATCGCCGTGAGGGCGGCGAACACCGCCGACAGCAGCGCCCAGACGAGCCATGAGCTGGGGAGATCAAGCATGAGCAGCCTCCAGAAAAAGTAGGGCGGATTAGGGCGAAGCCCGTAATCCGCCGCACCGTCACCTCGGCGGATTACGGCTATCGCCTAATCCGCCCTACTTTTCTACTTTTCAGGCTGCCGCCATCTGCTCGTCCGGTGCGATCTCCTCGTCGAGCGGCAGGGCCTGGGAGGCACCCGGCTCGGCGCCGCGGTCCAGGCCCGCCATCAGCTCCGCCAGCCGGTCCACCTTGTCGTGCAGCTCGGCGATGGCCGCCTCGGCCTTGACGTTGACCTCGTAGTCGAGCGCGGCGGCGAGGCGGTCCTTCGCCGCCTGCCGGTTCTGGCTCATCATGATGACAGGCGCCTGCAGCGCCGCCAGCATCGACAAAAGCAGATTGAGAAAGATGAACGGGTAGGGGTCGAACGCGGTCTGGACCAGGACCGCGGCATTCACCACCGCCCACACCACCAGAAACAGGCAGAACCCGACGATGAAGCTCCACGAGCCGCCGACGGCGGCGACCTTGTCGGCGAGCCTCTCGCCGAAAGTCAGGCTCTTCTCGAACTCGCGGTTGACGTTGGGCGCGCTGCTCATGCGGCGGGCGATGCGCGCAATGACGCGCCGGTCCCGCTCGCTGAGCGGGCCGAGGCCGGCATGCAGCAGGTGCTGGGCGAGGAAGCGGATCTCGGAGTTCATGGCTCACCTTCCTTCGACCGGGCCGGTGCCCGTCGTGGTGAGCCTGGCTAGCGCTAGGCCGTCACGACCGGCAGCGGCACGGTCCTACTTTGGCTGTCGCTAGACATGGTTGGAACTCGTCTCCCTGAAGTGCCATGAGCATCATGGCTGACCGGTAAATGGGATTTTCGCGGCCCCGCGTCAACTGCATAGTCGAGACGGCGACGGCCGCCGAGCTGTTCGAGGCCCCGCGCCACCCCTCCACCCGCATGCTGCTCGATGCGCTGCAGAGCGGGCGGGATCGCGCCTTGATCCGTTCGCGTCCGCAGACCGGCGATGCCGCTAACGATCATGTGGAGCATAACGGGGCCGACGGTGAGGCGAAACTCGGGCGATCACTGGAACCCGAGCGCGCGGACCACGTTAACCGACATTGCGGCGGGTCCAGCCCGCGGCCCGCATTCTTCGCTTGACCTTTCTGAGCCAACAAACGGGGAGGCCCTTGCATGTCCGGAAAGAACCTGCTCATCGGTGCGGCCGTCGCCGCGGCGGTGGTTGTCGCCGTGGCCTATTACTCAATGAGAGGGAGTGAGAAAGCACCAACGACCCCGCCATCGCCGCCGTCGACAACACAACCGCAGCAATCCCCCGCCACGTCGCCACCGGCGTCGCCGCCAGCAGCAACGCCGCCGCCCACGGAGCCCAAGACCTAAGGGCTTCTACCGCATCGTCCTGAGAGCGGACGGTCGTTTTCAGGTCAGGCGTCCACGCGGGCGCCCGACCTACACGCTTGGCTTTGTCCCAATTGCGTCCGCAGGCAGCACACCCGACCCGGCGACAGCCCCGCGGCGTCAGCTTTGACGCCGTTGCAGCGCCATGCGCGGCGCCGCGCAGATCCTTTCCGGCAATGGCCCTCTGAAATACATTGTGTCGTCGACACCTGCCCGCTTCCGAGTTTCCGCCCATGCCGCAGCAGCACTTCGCCTCCGACAACAACGCCGGCCTCTGCCCCGAGGCGCTGGAGGCCCTCATCGCCGCCAACCGCGAGGGGCATGCCGCGGGCTACGGCGGCGACGCCTGGACCGAGCGGGCCTGCAAGGCGCTGCGGGCGCTGTTCGAGACCGACTGCGCGGTCTTCTTCGTCTTCAGCGGCACCGCGGCCAACGCCCTGGCGCTGGCGCAGGTCTGCCGCTCCTATCACGCCGTCATCGCCCACGCCGACAGCCACGTGGCCGCCGACGAGGCGGGCGCGGTGGGCTTCTGCAGCGGCGGCGCCTCTCTCCTCGCGGCCGACACGCCGCTGGCCAAGCTGACGCCCGCCGCGGTGGAGGCGCTGGCCGCCGCCAAGCGCGGCGTGCACAGCGTCAAGCCGCGGGCGGTCTCGCTCACCGAGGCCACCGAGATGGGCACCCTCTACACCCGCGAGGAGATCGCGGCCCTCACGGAGGTAGCGCGCCGTCACGGCCTCACGGTGCATATGGACGGCGCCCGCCTCGCCAACGCCGTGGCCGCTCTCGGCTGCGCCCCGGCCGACATCACCTGGCGCGCCGGCATCGACGTGCTGTGTCTCGGCGGGGTGAAGGACGGGCTCGCCGCCGGCGAGGCGGTGCTGTTCTTCGACAGGGCCCTGGCGGCGGAGTTCGAATGGCGCATCAAGCAGGCCGGCCACCTCAATTCCAAGATGCGCTTGGTCACGGCCCCCTGGACGGCCGTGCTGGAGAGCGGCGCCTGGCTCCGCAACGCGCAGCACGCCAACGCCATGGCGCGGCGGTTGTGGGAGTGCATCGGCAAGGTACCGGGCGTCGACGCCATGGCGCCCGTGGAGAGCAACGCCGTCTTCGTGCGGATGCCCGCGGGGGTGGCGGAGCGCCTGCAGCAGAAGGGCTGGCGCTTCTATCCGTGGGGCGACGGCTTCCGCCTGATGTGCGCGTGGGATACTGAGGCGGAGACGGTGGACCGGTTCGCAGCGGACGTTGTGGGTAGCCCAGCAGGATAGGGCTGGTCGGGCGAAGGCCGTGACCCGCCGTGGCTGACCCAACGGGGCGTCCCGTTCCGCGCCATGCCAGAGAGTGAGCACCATGGCCATCGCCTCCTCTTCGCCGGCAGATTTCAGGGCACCGCCCGCGGTGCCGGTGCTGCTTGCATTCGTTGCCGGCGCGGTGGATGCCTGCACCTTCCTGGGGCTCTTCGGCCTGTTCGTGGCTCAGTTGACGGGGAGCTTCGTTATGGTCGGGGTTGAGCTCGTCAGGCACGGTCCGGCCCTGCTGATCCAGGTACTGGCGCTCCCGCTGTTCTTCGTCGCGGGGGCGGCCATTGTGTTTCTCATTCATTCCGTCCCGGCGCGCGGCCTGTCGCTCCCGCTGGCGATCGAGACTTTGCTTCTGGCCGGCTTCATGACGACGGGGCTTGTCGCGGCGCCGTTCGCCGATGCCAACAGGCCCGCGGCCGTTCTCGCCGGCGTCCTGGGCCTACTGACAATGGGCGTGCAGAGCGCAACCGTCCGGCTGGCGCTGCCGGGCGTGGCTTCGACCAACGTCATGACGATCAACACCAGTCAGCTCGCCATCGACGTGGCCCAATGGCTGATCGCCACCTTCCGGGCCTCGGACAGCCACTCCAGAGCGGCGGCTTCCCGCAGGATTGCCGCGCTCGCTCCGATCATGGCGGGCTTCTTCGTCGGATCGGTTCTCGGCGCCATCGGCTTCACGCACCTGGGCTTCTGGTCGCTGCTTCCCCTGATCGGCATCCTTCTGGCACTTACTGGGTGGGTGCACCGCGCCGTTCCGAGCGCGTCGGGTCGTAGGGTGGGTTAGCGCCGAAGGCGCGCAACGCACCATGAATCGGCCGCCAACGGTGCGTTGCGCGCTTCGCGCTGACGCACCCTACGGTTCAATCCCGCGGTTCGCCTTCCGGGTCATCCCGCCTTCCGAGCTCCGCCATCCGATCCGTGCCAGCAGCCGCCCGTCGATCGCCACCAGGCCGGAGGCGATGATAAGGGCGCCGGCGATCTGCTGGAAGGCCAGCGTCTCGCCCAGGATCAGCACGCCGAGGAACGTGGCGGTGACCGGGATCAGCAGCGTCACCAGCATGACATTGGTGGGGCCGGCGGTCGCATTGATGCGGAAGAACAGGATATAGGCGAGCGCCGTCGACAGCAGCGCCAGCCCGAGCACCGCCAGAGCCGCGGGCCAGCCGGGCGCCGGCAGCTGCCAGAACCGGTCGACGGCGGCCGCCAGCGGCAGCAGCATGGCGGTGGAGCAGGTGACCTGCGCGGCGGAGGTAACCAGCGGCGGGATGTGCCGCAGCCGCCGCATCCAGAGCGCGGAGAAGGCGTAGGACAGCGTCCCGCCCAGAATGCACAGCATGCCGACCACACTCGACGCGTTGGAGCCCAGCGCCTCCGGCCCCACCAGCACGCCCACTCCGGCAATGCCGAGCAGCACGCCCGCCAGCTTGCTGGCGGTGAGCGCCTCGCCGGCAAACAGCCGTGCCACCACCAGGGTGAACAGCGGCGTGGTGGCGTTGAGCACCGCGGCCAGGCCGCCGGCGATGCGGTGCTGGCCGTAGACCATCAGCGTGAAGGGGATGACGTTGTTGATCGCTGCCTGCACCGCGAACGGCCACCACCCCGCCGTCGTGGCGGGCAGGCGCAGCCCGGTCAGAAAGACAAGCGGCACCAGCGCCAGCGCCGCCAGCCCGACTCGCCCCAGCACCAGCGTGAAGGGCGGTACGTGCGGGTTGGCGACAGCGATGAAGAAGAACGTCGCTCCCCACAGCACGGAGAGCAGGACAAGCAGGAGCCAGTCGGCAGTGCGCATGGTCGGAGCCCCGGGAGAGGGAAGACCGGCGGTGTAGCGGCGCGCACCCCGTCTGGCCACCCGCTTCTTGCCGCGGCATCGAGGTCGGCGCCAGAGCCCGCTGCGTGAGGCCTACCGCGTGAGATTGGGCGGCGGGGTGGCCTTGCCCCAGATCTCCTCCAGGCGCTGCACCCGGCCACAGTTGAACTTGTAGAACCGGTACCGGTTGGGATTCTTCTTGTAGTAGTCCTGGTGGTAGTCCTCGGCTTCGTAAAACGCGCCCGCGGCGACGATCTCGGTGACGATGGCCTGCTTGATCCGCCCCGAGGCCTCGAGCGCCCGCTTGGTGTCCTCGGCCACCTTCCTCTGCGCCTCGTGGTGGACGAAGATGGCGCTGCGGTAGGAGCTGCCGTGGTCGCAGAACTGGCCGCCGGCCTGGCTCGGGTCGATGTTGCGCCAGAACCAGTCCACCAGCTGCTCGTAGCTCACCTTGGCCGGGTCGTAGGTCACCCGCACCGCCTCGGCGTGGCCGGTGGCCTCCTTGGAGACCTGCTCGTAGGTCGGGTTGGGCACCGTGCCGCCCGTATAGCCCGACACCGCCGAGAGTACGCCCGGCACCTTCTCGAAGGCCTCCTCGACGCACCAGAAGCACCCACCCGCGAAGGTGGCGACCGCCGTCTTGGCCTCCGGCGCCGTAGACGGCGTCTGCGCCGCCGCCGCCAACCCGGCGAGGAGCGCCAATGGCCCGAGCCATCGCATCAGGTGGGCGATATCCAGCATCCGGCTGACTCGCGGTTCGGCCGCAGAAGTTGGGCCGTGAACACCTCTGCTCTACCAATCTGCTACTCTACCAATCTGCGCCCACGCATCAATGCTTAGGTGGCGCTCGCGCTTCCGCCACACCCAGTAGGGTGCCCGGCTCGCGGCATGTTGAAGTGGGCGGTCGGCCGGGTCGGCTAAGGTTGGCCGCAGCATGGCGGACGGCTCGTCCCGCCGCAGCATCGATGGAGGCTCCGATGCATCGTCTGCTGATTGCGTTGACCCTTCTGGCGCCTTTGGGCCTGGCTCCGGCGGCCGCTTTCGGCCAGGAGTCTAAGTACTACGAGCTGGCCAAGGGCGACTATCCGCACGACGTAGCGGCCGCGCCCACCGGCGAGGTATGGTTCGCCGGTCAGAAGAAGGGCATCGGCGGCCGCCTCGACCCGAGGACCGGCGAGATCGAGCGCATCCCGCTCGGCAAGGACTCCGCGCCCCACGGTGTCATCATCGGCCCGGATGGCGCGCCCTGGTTCACCGACGGCGGCCAGAACGCCATCGTACGCGTGGACCCGGCCACCAGGTCCGTGAAAGTGTGGCCCCTGCCGCCCGAGCGCATGCCCTACACCAACCTCAACACAGCCGCCTTCGACGGCAAGGGCCGCATCTGGTTCACCGGCCAGAACGGCGTCTACGGCCGCCTCGATCCGGCGACCGCCGATATGACGGTGTGGGACGCCCCCAAAGGCCGCGGCCCCTACGGCATCACCGGCACGCCCAAGGGCGACATCTGGTACGTGTCGCTGGCCGGCAGCTATCTCGCCAATGTCGACCTGGAGACCGGCGAGACCACCGTCCACGAGCCGCCCACAAAGGGCCAGGGCGCGCGCCGCGTGTGGTCGGACTCCAAGGGCCGGCTGTGGATCAGCGAGTGGAACTCCGGCCAGGTGAGCATGTACGATCCGGCCGCCAGGGCCTGGAAGGAGTGGAAGCTCCCCGGCGAGAAGCCGCGCACTTACGCGGTCTGGGTGGACCCGGACGATAAGGTGTGGCTCAGCGACTGGGGCGCCAACGCTGTCGTGCGCTTCGACCCCGAGACGGAGCGGTTCGACACCTTCCCGAGCGACCGCCCCAACTCCAACGTGCGCCAGATGCTGGGCCGCAAGGGCGAGGCCTGGATCGCCGAATCGGGCACGGAGCGCGTCCGCGTGATCCGCTCCCCGGTCAAGACGAACTGAGGCGGGCGTGGGCCTCGCCTCGCGGGCTGCGGCAGCGCTCGTTGTTGGGGTCTACGGCTGCCTGATGGCGGCGAGCGCCGTGCGCGCCGCCGGAGGAGATGCCGTGCGCGGCGCGCGCGTGTTCCAGCGCTGCTTCTCCTGCCACTCCGTCGCTCCCAACGAGACGGCGCAGCTGCAGGGGCCGAGGCTCTACGGCATCGTCGGCCGGCGGGCAGGTAGCGTCGCCGGGTTCGAATACTCCGAGGCCATGAAGGCCAAGGCTGCCGCCGGCCTCGTCTGGACCCCGGAGGCGCTCGACCGCTTCATCGCCGACCCGGACGCCTTCGTGCCCGGCACCCCCATGGTGGTCCTGCCGCCCCTGCGCGACCAGCAGGAGCGCGCAGATCTCATCGCCTACCTCTCAGGGCAGCGCTGAGGCAGGGCCGACCGATGGCCGCTATGTGGTGGGCTGAAACTTCTTCGGGCGACAATCGTAGGGGTCTAGACACTTGTCGTAGAGATCCCGCTCGATCTTGAACCAGTCCGTTCCTCAACCTCTTGAGGCGCAAGGGATACAGCCATCGCCCCCAGGGAACTTCGGGCTAGTGCTCGCTCGTCGACGGCGTACGGTCCGGCTCCGGGTCGCCTCTTCCGCCGGTGATGCCGGCGATCAGGACCGCCAGGATGCCGGTCAGGAAGACCCCGTCGAATGTCCCTGCGCCGCCGATGGAGGCCACGGGCGCGCCGAGCCCTTGCAGGCGGTTGAGGTTGAGCAGGTCCGCTCCAACGAGCGTGCCGAGACTGCCGGCGATGTAGGCCAGCGGCGCGGCGTGTTGCCTGGCGAGCACGAACGCCACGGCCCCAGCCGCGACGGAGGGGACCAACAGGGGCAGGGCGATCCCGATGCCGGGGACCGGCTGAGCCAGCCAGTGGCATATCGCAGTAACGATGGCGGTTGCCAGCAGACCACGGCCCCACAAGCTGTGTCGTGCCAGCAGATACAGCGACATTGCAGTGGGGATCAGGGCGCCGCCAACGTTGGCGGCGATCACGGTGCCGGGCCAATCGACCACCACTGGCGCAACGTAGCGCATCCCGAAGAAATCGACTTCTCGCCCCGACAGGATGTGCTGTTCGGGTAGCTGGGCCAGCGGAATGTTGAGCACGCTGCCCAGCAATGAAGCCAGCAGCAGCAGCATCGCAGCGCCGGAGCCGATGCCGAGGCGCATGTAGGCATATCGCAGGACTCCAAGTTGGAAGAGTGCAAGCAGCGCGAGGAGCAGCGCGGCCAGGATGGCAAAGAAGGGCGGGGAGAGCGGCAGGTAGTGAAGCTGACTGAATGGCATCGGTCCCATCGCGATAAGGTCGAACCGGCGGGGCCCGGCCGCACTGCGGCGCTTGTACTGACTCAACGCACCGCGGCCTGAGATCGCGCGGGCAGGCCTCTTGCGAGCCAACAGCAGCTGGCGTTACGACCGGAACGCCGGGTGCCTCTGCCAGAGCGGCTCCAGCTCGGCCACGGCCGCATCGGGCAGCGGCCCCATCTCGGCGGCGGCGAGCGCCTCGTCGAGATGCCAGGTCTCGCCGATGCCGACGACGATGGTGGAGAGCAGCGGGCAGGCCAGACCGAAGCGCAGGGCCGTCTGCGCACCGGTGCCGTGCTTGGAGCCCAGCACATCCCGCACGGCTCTGGCCCTCGCCTCCTCGGCGGCGTTCTCGGCGTTGGCGGTGATGGCGACCTCACGGCCGTGGCGCTCGCCGGTGGCGAGATGGCCGGCGGCGAAGATGCGGATCCCCATCACGCCCATGTCGCGGGCGGCGCAGCGATGCAGGAGGCCGTCGAAATCGGTCGAGCCCCAGCCGGGGCCGGCCGGTGCCATCGCCGTCGGATTCAGAAGGTTGTAGTAGACCTGGGCGACATCGAAGCGGCCGCTGTCGATCGCCTCATGCAGCGCCTTCGGGTCGCCCAGCGCCGTCAGGCCGATCCAGTCGCAGAGGCCCTGTGCACGCAGCCCGTCCATGATGTCGGCGATGCCGCCCGCCTCCAGCACCTCCGCTACGCTCAGGCTGCGCTTGTCGCGCGCCCGGTTGGCGGGATCGACCGCACGGCTGTGCAGGATGAGGAGCGGTACCCGGCTGAGCCCCAGCCGCTCGAGGCTGGCGGCCACCGACCGCTCGATCTGGCCCGCGAAGTCGCCCGCGGATGTGTCGATGTTGAACTTGGTCGAGACGCGGGGCCGCCGTTCGGGTGGCAGGGACCGCAGCCATTGTCCGATCACGGTCTCCGACACGCCGCTGCCGTAGAGCGCAGCGGTATCGAACCAGTCGATTCCCCCCACCAGCGCGCAGTCCAGCACGGCCTGCCGCTCCGCCTCGGAGCCGCGCATCAGGAGGCCGCCCACCCAGCCGCCGCCGAAGGTGAGCGCCGGCACCTCAAGTCCGGTCCTGCCGAAACGTCGTCTCTGCATGCCCGTGTCCCGATTTGCTGCGCCACTGGTTGCGTGTCCCGCTACCATGCCTGTGCAAGCGGGGCAGGGGCAAGCGGCCGCCGCAAGGGAGGTTGAGGATGTATGGGAGGACGCCTTGAGGGGTCTCGCCCGCATGCTATGCGATGCCCGGCGCCTCGGTTACAGCATCGATGCCGCCGCCTGCGAGCTGCCGAGGACGAAGGAGGAGGCCTACGCCGTCCAGGATGCCGTCGTAGCGCTCAGCGGCCTGCGGCGGGCGGGCTACAAGGTCGGCTCGACGAGCCTCGAGGCGCAGCGCCTCTTTGGCACCGACGAGCCCGGCGCCGGCGCGCTCCTTGCGCCCTATGTCCACACCGCTCCTGCGAAGGTCGCGCTCGTGCCCGCCAACGCGCCGGCCGTGGAGGGCGAGTTCGCGTTCCGGCTCGCCTGCGATCTGCCGCCGCGCGCCGCCGCCTATACCTTGGCCGAGGTCGCGAGCGCCATCGGCAGCGTGGCCGGGGCCATTGAGGTGGTGGGAACGCGGTTCTCGGGCGGGCTCGGCGGCAAGGGGCGGCTGCTCACCGTCGCCGACTGTGGCGTCAACATCGCCCTCGTTACGGGCGCCTGGACCGGATGGAGCGGGCAGGACCTTCGCCCCCATGCCGTCGCTCTCATGGTCAACGGCACCGAGAAGGGCGCCGGCACTGGCAGCCGAGCCCTGGGCGACCCCCTCAACGTGCTGCTTTGGCTGGCCAATCACCAGTCGGCCAGGAAGCTGGGTCTCAACGCCGGCGAGGTCGTCTCCACGGGCACGTGCACCGGCCTCGCCGCCGTGCACCGGGGCGATGTGGTGCGGGCGGACTTCGGCACGCTCGGTACAGTGGAGGTAGCGTTCGAATAGGCGCTCACGCCGCTGCCACAATCGGCCGGCACTTGCCTGACAACGGCGGCTCGGAGAGGCTACGCGCCGCAGGGGCGGATTTTGCCAGCCCGCCTGTCGATGCTATAGGGATGCCGGGTCGACGTGGAGTGCAGGGCGAATCGCGTGGCTTCGAGTGCTTCCGGCGTGCAGGACGAGTCAGGGCTCAAGGGTTTGCGCGTCCTCGTGGTCGAGGATTCCTGGCACGTCGCCAATGCGCTCAAGTCCCTGCTGGAAGAGCTCGGCGTCGACGTGGCGGGTCCCGCCGCCAGCCTGCAGGACGCCGAGCGCCTGCTGGAGGCCAGGGAGCCTCCGACGACTATCCAAGTGGCTATCGTCGATATCAACCTGAAGGGCGAGATGGCGTACGGGCTGATCGACACGCTGCACGGCCGTGGCATCCGTGTTGTGGTCATTTCGGGCTATGCCGTGCCGCAGGTGGCGCAGAGCAAGGTTTCGGCTGTCCTGCAGAAGCCCTTCAGCGCCAAGTCCCTGCTCGCCGTTCTGCGCGAGGCGGCCAGTCAGGCCCAGTGAGGGCCGCACTCAGCGGGCGCGGTCGCCTGGCCCCAGCCCACACTGAAAGCCCCAGCTGCCAATGTATACTGGACTATTGATTCATGCCGGACTCAGAGGTCGCTTCGATGCCCGTCACCATTGCCGGTATCCGCCAGGAACATATCGAGGGCTATCACGCCGCCCTCGACTCAGTGGCCCGCGAGCGCAGATACCTGACCTTCCTGGACGCGCCGCCGTTGGACGCCGCCCGCTGGTTCGTGTCCCACAACATGGCCGCGGGCTATCCACACTTCGTTGCCCTGCACGGCGATCGCGTCGTCGGCTGGTGCGATGTGACGCCCCAGGATCGGCCTGCCACCCGGCACCGCGGGCTTCTCGGCATGGGGCTGCTGCGCGAGTGGCGCGGACGCGGCGTCGGGCGGAGGCTGATCGAGCGTGCCATCGAGGCTTCGCGCACCCTTCCCCTGGCGCGGGTTGAGCTCACGGTGCGTGCGGAAAACGAGAGCGCCATCGCTCTCTACCGTAGGGTCGGCTTCGAGGAAGAGGGCCGCAGGCGGCGCGCGCTGCTCGTCGATGCGGTATACTACGACGACATTCTGATGGCCCTGCTGCTTGACGCGGCGCCTTAGCATCGGGCCGGGCGGAGGCTGACCTCTCGAAGACACGGACCAATGGCAGGCAGCGGGGCGAAGGCGGAAGTTGCATATGGCGTCGGATCCCGAGGGTCTGACACCACGCTGCGCGTGATCGCCACACCGGGTTTCGCCGACTACGCCCTCCTCGACAGCGGCGACGGGCGCAAGCTGGAGCGGTTCGGGCGCTTCACCATCGAGCGGCCCGAGTCGCAGGCGCTGTGGCGGCCCGCGCTGGAGCCCGGTGCCTGGCTGAGGGCCGACGCCGCCTTCAAGTCCGCCGGCGCCGACGAGGACAGCGAGGGGGGCCGCTGGCGCACGAATACCGCCGTGCCCGAGACCTGGCCGGTGCGCGTGCGCGACACCACCGTGCTGTGCCGGCTGACGAGCTTCCGCCATCTCGGCCTGTTCCCCGAGCAGCTGCCCCATTGGGAGTGGATGATCGGCTGGCTGCAGGCTGCGCAGGCGCGGCCGCAGCGCGTGCTCAACCTGTTCGCCTACACAGGCGCCGCCTCGCTGCTGGCCGCCAGGATCGGCGCCGAGGTGACGCACGTGGACGCCTCGCGCAAGGCCATCGCCTGGGCCAAGCAGAACCAGGCGGTCTCCCGCCTCGACGGCGCACCCATCCGCTGGATCCTCGACGACGCCCGCAAGTTCGTGGCGCGCGAGGTGCGCCGCGGGAGCAGGTATCACCTGATCCTGGTCGACCCGCCCAAGTTCGGCCGCGGCCCCAACGGCGAGGAATGGGAGGTGTTCGCGCACCTGGCCCCGCTGCTGCGCGACTGCGCCGCCCTGCTGGGGCCGCAGCGGGCGGCCTTGGTGCTCACCACCTATGCCATCCGCGCCTCGGCGCTTGCCATGGGCGGTCTGGTGCGCGAGTGCCTGGCCGGCCGCAGAGGTGCCATCGAGAGCGGCGAACTGGCCGTGATCGAGGAGGCGGCCGGTCGGCTGCTGCCTACCTCGCTTTACACCCGCTGGACGAGCGATGAGATCTCCCTCTGAAGGCGTCCGCGGCGGCGCCCGCATCATTACCAGCCTGCAGAATGAGCGGGTCAAGCTGATCCGCTCGCTCCACATGCGCAAGGCGCGGCGCGAGACCGGCCTGTTCGTTGCCGAGGGCGCCTCGCTGCTGGTGACGGCCCGCGACGCCGGCTGGAAGCCCAGGATGCTGGTGTTCCTCGCCGACAGCGCCGCAAACGGCGTGGCACGCGGCCTCGTGCGCTGGGCGGAGGCCGGCGGCGCGGAGTGCCTGGAGGTGTCGCAGGCGGTGCTGGCCAAGCTCGCCGCCAAGGAGAATCCGCAGACCCTGCTCGGCGTGTTCGAGCAGGTCTGGAAGCCTCTGCCGGCACCCGCCGGCCTCGCAGCCGACACCCTTTGGGTGGGTCTGGAAGGCGTCCGCGATCCCGGCAACCTCGGCACTATCGTCCGCACCGCCGATGCCGTGGGCGCCAGCGGCGTCGTGCTGATCGGCCCGTGCGTCGACCCCTATTCCTACGAGGCTGTACGCGCCACCATGGGCTCGGTATTCAACGTGCCCCTGGTGCGCGCAGGGCTGCAGGAGTGCCTGCAATGGGTGCACCACTGGCCGGGGGACATCGTCGGCGCCCACCTGCGCGCCAACGCCGATTTCCGCTCGGACGCCTGGCGCCGGCCCGCGCTGCTGCTCATGGGCAGCGAGGGACCGGGCCTCACCCCCGAGCTGAGCGCCGCCTGCACCCGGCTCGTGCGGATTCCCATGGCCGGCCGCATCGACTCGCTCAATCTCGCGGTGGCCACGGCGTTGATGCTCTACGAGATCCGCCGGGAGCGGCTGTAGGCGAGCCGGACTGCCGGTGAGCTTTCGAACGAACCAGACTCGCGCCCCGCTCCTTCGATTCCGTCGCCCCATGGCAGGTCGGTGGCAGGTCGGCCCGCCCGCGAGTTTTCGCTAGACCGGCGGCACGGGACGCCCCAATATCGCTACAAACTCACCGGTGGGACGAGTTCGACGCGGTTCCGTCGTCACGCGCCATAAGAAGCCGCCCACCGCACGACAAAGAAAAAGAAAAGAAGAGCAGGGAGGCTTGTCGATTTCCGATGGTGGCTGCCGTCGCCGAGCGCGCCGTTCCTGAGACCAGCACGAGTGCGCTGCTGAGCGTTCGCGACGTCTCGGTCCGCTTCGGCGGCATCGTGGCGTTGAGCGGCATCTCCTTCGATATTGCGCGCGGCCAGATCCTGGGGCTGATCGGCCCCAACGGCGCCGGCAAGACCACGCTCTTCAACTGCTTGTCGCGGCTCTACATTCCCGACAGCGGCGACATCATGTTCGAGGGTCGGTCGATCCTCAACCTGCCGCGCCACGCCATCCCCGAGATCGGCATCTGCCGCACCTTCCAGAACGTCGCGCTGTTCGACCACATGAGCGTGCTCGACAACGTCAAGGTCGGCTGCCACGCGCGCACGGCGGCGGGCTTCCTCACCAACGCCCTGCGCCTCCCGGCGCGGCGGGACGAGGAGCAGCGCATCGCTCAGCGGGCGGCCGAGCTGGTGGCCGTCATGGACCTCGATGCGTTCGCCCACCTGCCGGCCGGCGGCCTGCCCTTCCCCATCAAGAAGCGCGTCGAGCTGGCCCGCGCTCTCGCCGGCGCACCCAAGCTCCTGCTGCTGGACGAGCCGGCGGCCGGGCTCAACCACGAAGAGGTGGATGTCCTGCGCGACCAGATCCGCCGCATCCGCGACACCCAGAACGTCACGGTGCTGCTGGTGGAGCACCACATGAGTCTCGTCATGTCGGTGTCCGACAACGTGGTGGCCATCGACTTCGGCCGGAAGATCGCCGAGGGCACGCCGGCCGAGGTGCAGGCCAACCCGGAGGTGATCCGGGCCTATCTCGGCACGGGAGCGTGACGGGTCATGCCGCTCCTGGAGGTCGAAGGGCTCAACGCGTACTACGGCGAGACGCAGGCGCTGCACGGCGTCAGCTTCGCCCTGGAGGCCGGCGGCATCACCACGTTGCTCGGCGCCAACGGTGCCGGCAAGACCACGACGCTGCGCGCCGTCTGCGGCATGGTGCCGACCAAGGGCACCGTCCGCTTCGACGGCAGGCCCGTCGCCGGCCGGCCGACCGAGGAGATCGTGCGGCTCGGCGTCGGTCATGTGCCGGAGGGGCGCGGCACCTTCACCACCCTGACGGTGGAGGAGAACCTGCGGGTGGCCGCCTACACCCGCCGCGACAGGGCCGCCGCGCAGCGTGACCTCGACATGGTGTTTGAGTACTTTCCCATCCTGAAGGTGCGCCTCGGCCAGCAGGCCGGCACGCTCTCCGGCGGAGAGCAGCAGATGCTCGCCATCAGCCGCGCTCTGATGCTGGGCCCTCGGCTCATGCTGCTCGACGAGCCCTCGTTCGGCCTGGCACCTCTGATCGTGCAGGAGATCTTTCGCATCATGCGGCGGATCAACGCCGAGGCCAAGGTGAGCATGCTGCTGGTCGAGCAGAACGCCGCCCTGGCCCTCGACCTCGCCGATCACGCCTACGTGCTGGAGACGGGGCGTATCGTCATGTCGGGCAAGGCCGCGCAGATCAAGAGCGACGCGGGCGTGCGCAAGTCGTATCTGGGCTATTGAGAGGCGAGGCGCATGGAGCAGCTCATCCAGCAGGTGGCATCCGGTCTCGCCAACGGCGCCATCTATGCCAGCCTGGCGCTGGCGCTGGTGATGATCTTTGTCTCCACCAACCACATCAACTTCGCCCAGGGCGAGATGGCCATGTTCAGCGCCTATCTCGCATGGCAGCTCATGGAGTGGGGCCTGAACGTCTGGCTCGCGCTGCCGCTGGTGATGGCGCTGTCGTTCGCCGCCGGCGTGGCGATCGAGCGCTCCATCCTGCGCCCGTTGCACAGCGCGCCCGTGTTGGCGGTCGTCGTGGTTTTCATCGGTCTGCTCACGATCTTCCACGCGCTCGCCGGAGGCATCTGGACGCACACCATCAAGGCCGTGCCGTCGCCGTTCCCGCAGGTGACATTCCCCGGCTCCGCCTACATCGGCTCGCACCAGCTCGGGATGATCGCCATCACCATCGCGGTTCTCCTGGCGTTGTTCGCCTTCTTCCGCTTCACCCCGCTAGGGCTCGCCATGCGCGCCGCGGCGCAGAACCCGGCGTCGGCCAGACTCGCCGGCATCAGCGTGGACTGGATGCTGGCGCTGGGCTGGGGCCTCGCCGCCGCAGTGGGCGCCGTCGCCGGCTGCATGGTGGCTCCTGCCGTCTACCTGGAGCCCAACATGATGGCCAGCATCCTGCTCTACGGCTTCGCCGGCGCGCTTGTGGGCGGCATATCGAGCCCCGGCGGGGCCGTCGCCGGCGGCTTCATCGTGGGAGTGCTGGAGAACCTGATCGCTTATCTGGGCAACGTGATCGAGCGGGCGACCGGGGTCTACATCGTCGGCAACGGCGAGAAGCTCACCGTGGCGCTCGTCATCGTCATCGCGGTGCTGACGCTCAAGCCAAGCGGCCTGTTCGGCCGTGTCACCGTGCAGCGGGTGTGAGAGGCCGAGCCATGGCAAGCACCGTCCTCGCGTCCGGCACCGCAGCGGATCGGGCCCCCGGCTCGCTCCGGCGCTATCGCTGGTGGCTGCTGCTCATCGTCCTGCCGGTGCTCCTGATCGCCGGGGGCAAGACCGGCCTCGTCAGCGATTTCCAGTTCCTGCAGCTCAGCCTGATGATCGTCTACTCGATCGCGGTGCTGGGGCTCATCCTGCTCACCGGCTTCAACGGCCAGATCTCCCTCGGCCACGGCGCGTTCTTTGCGGTCGGCGCCTATACCGCGGCCATCCTGATCGACCAGCACGACTGGCCGTTCTGGGCCACGCTGCCAGCGGCGGCGCTCGCCTGCTTCGTAGCCGGCTACCTGTTCGGGCTGCCGGCGCTGAGACTCGAAGGGCACTACCTGGCGCTTGCCACCTTCGCCCTCGCCGTGGCCGTGCCCCAGATCCTGAAATACCGCCACATCGAGCCGGTCACCAAGGGCGTGATGGGCATCAACGTGTTCAAGTCCGATCCGCCCTTCGGCCTTCCGCTCAGCAACGACCAGTGGATGTTCCTGGTGGTGCTCGCCATCGCCGCACTCATGTTCTGGATTGCGCGCAACCTGCTCGACAGCCGCACCGGGCGCGCGCTGATCGCCATCCGCGACCATCCGATGGCCGCCGGCACCATGGGCGTCAACGTCGCCCACTACAAGACAGTGATGTTCGGCATCAGCGCCCTCTACACCGGCATAGCCGGGGCGCTGCACGGCATCATCTTCGAGTTCGTCTCGCCCGACAGCTTCCGCTTCGAGCTGTCCATCGCCATCCTGGTCGGCGCCGTGGTGGGCGGCATCGCCTCGCTGCCCGGGGCCGTGATCGGCGGCATCTTCGTGCAAGTCATCGAGAAGTACGCCGACGCTCTTACCAAGAAGATCTCCGCGGCAGTGCAGCTGCCGCTGGAGCTGGAGCCGTGGCTGATCTACGGCATTGCCTTGATTGCCCTGATGTACGCCATGCCGACCGGCATCGCCGGCGGCCTGGCGGCGCTGTGGAGACGACTGAGAAGGTTGTGACGGCGGCCCTGCCGTCACAGTCCAAGAAGCTGGCAGAGGAGAAAACGCCATGAGACTGTCGAAGCTGATGCTGGCCGGGGCAGGCGCGCTCGCGCTTGCGTTCACGGCAACCGCGGCAAGCGCCCAGAAGAAATACGACGACGGTGCGTCCGACACCGAGATCAGGATCGGCCACACCAACCCCTACTCGGGGCCGGCCTCCGCCTACGGCCAGATCGGCAAGACCATCGAGGCCTACTTCAAGAAGGTGAACGACGGGGGCGGCATCAACGGCCGCAAGATCACTTTCATCTCCTACGACGACGGCTATGCCCCGCCGAAGACCGTCGAGATGGTGCGCAAGTTGGTGGAGGAGGACAAGGTGCTGTTCGTCTTCCAGACCCTCGGCACGCCACCCAACACAGCCATCCACAAGTACCTTAACGCCAAGAAGGTGCCGCAGCTGTTCGTGGCCACCGGCGCCTCCGTCTGGGGTCAGCCCAAAGAGTATCCCTGGACCATGGGCTGGCAGCCGGACTACCAGACGGAGGGCGTCATCTATGCCAAGCACATCCTGGCCAACGTGAAGGACCCCAAGATCGCCGTGCTGATGCAGAACGACGATTACGGCCGGGACTATTTCAACGGCTTCAAGCGGGGTCTGGGCAAGGACGCCAACAAGATCGTGCAGGTCGCCACCTATGAGGTGGCGGATCCGACCATCGACAGCCAGATCATCGCGCTGAAGAACTCGGGCGCCAATGCATTCTTCAACATCACCACGCCCAAGTTCGCCGCCCAGGCGATCAAAAAGGCGCACGAGATCGGCTGGAAGCCGGCGCACTACCTGAACAACGTGTCGGTCTCGGTCGGCTCGGTAATGAAGCCGGCGGGCTTGGAGGCGTCGCAGGGCCTCATCTCGGCGGGCTACCTCAAGGACCCGACGGATCCGCAGTTCGACAAGGATGCGGACATGGCCGCCTGGCGCGCGTTCATGGACAAGTTCTATCCCAACGGTGACAAGACCAGCACCTTCCCCACATATGGCTATGCGGTTTCGTCCACCCTCGCGGAGGTGCTCAAGCGGGCCGGCGACAACCTGACGCGCGAGAACGTCATGAAGCAGGCGGCGAGCATGAAGAACCTCGAGGTGCCCTTGCTCATTCCGGGCATCAAGATCAACACCAGCGCGACCGACTTCTACCCGATCCAGTCGGTGCGCCTGCAGCGCTTCGAGGGCGCGACCTGGCACCTGTTCGGCGACGTGCTGTCGAACGAGGCCGACTGAGACGATGTCGAGCCGGTGTCAGCCCCTCCGGGGTCTGACACCGTTCCACAAACGGGCGTTGGAGCTACCGTGTCCGACCCGGAGGGTCTGACACGGTAGCTGCGGCAGGCTCAGCGCGATGCTGCGGGAGTAGTCCCCCAGCGAATAGACAGGGCACAGCGCGAGGCTCGCCCACACCGCCGCAATGAAATAGAGCGACATCCAGGCAATCTCATCCTTCCACTGTGCGAAGTCATGCGTCACGACCCAACGCGTGCTCGCGTCACGGAGGCCTTCGAGCGGGCGCAGCCGTCTGCTGCCACGGGCAAGCCCGCCAGAGCCCAAAGCGTTGACGTTGCTCGAAAGCGTCAAGAAAGCCCACCGCCAGGCCAGAGGATTCGACCGCGCCTGCCAGAGCGATCGCATGGGCCACTCCGCGTGTAATCGAACTGACACCGAACTGTCATAATAGTGTCATGACACGCGGTCGGTCACGGGAGATATGCGTGGAAATTTAGGCTGCATCCTCAACTGCGGCCGGCCCCGGCCCGCACGCGCCCTGAGCCGTAACTTCCCTTGCCAGGTACGAGCCGGGAGGGTTGTGCTCCGTGTAAGACTTACCATTTGTGCTTTTCGAGAATGTGTCCAGCTTGCCACTATGCCCCGTCCGGCAGTCGCGAAAGTGTTGTAGCTGGGCCTTAATGCCGCAAATTCGTCAGGTTTAGGGTGGCTCTAAGCAAGGCGTCAAGTAATGGAGGTGGGCACATGATCAGGATACTCCTCACGGTCGCGGTGCTCGGTTCCACGAGCAGTTTTGCCGGTTTCGCAATGGCCCAGGGCAAGCAGGGTGAGACGTTCGGCAACGACGTTTCCTCTTTGCTGGCAAAGCTGGAAGCGCAGTGCGCCCACCGGCGGATGATGCCGCCGGACCCGCGTGACGATTGTGCCAACAAACTGCGGAAGCTGCGCAGCGATGCGCAAATTGGTTCCGGGCAGGGTGATGCCTCAGCCTCTGGAGCCGGACCTGGGAGCGGAGGCGGTCCAGGGGCCGGACCTGGGAACGGGGGCGGTCAAGGGAATGGGATCGGACCTGGGAGCGGGGGCGGTCAAGGGAAGGGCCGGCGATAGCAATGTTGCCGCCAGCGCAGCGATGTTCGAGCCGTTTTTCCGGTTAGACCGACGGAGCGTACTGCGCACCAGTCACGTCCCAATCGGTGGTCTGCGCCCCCCTCGGATCGCCGCCCTCACAGCCAGCCGCGGGCGGCCAGCGCCATCTTCAGCTCGTTCTCCGCCGCCGCCAAGCGGTCGGGGTCGGTCGAACGCAGCACCAGCTGGGTGCCGGGCTTGCCGTCGCGGTAGAAGGGATAGCTGCCCATGGGCACGTCCGGATAGCGCTGCTGCAGCTCGCCGAACAGCGCGGCGATCTCGCCCTCGGGCCGGACGAGGTCGATGGCGGCGGAGAGCATCTTCTTGCCGGTCTTGAGGAACCTGGTGGCGGCATCCAGCATCACCTGCATCACCGCCGGGATACCCGCCATCACGATCACGTTGCCCAGCATGAAGCCCGGCGCGATCGAGACGCTGTTCTCCACCAGCTCGGCGCCGAACGGGATACGCGCCATCCTGAGCCGCGCCGGCGTCACCTCCACGCCGCGCTTCTCGAAGTAGGCCAGCATGGGCTTGAGCGCCCGCTCGTCGATGTCGATGCCGACGCCGAACGCCTTGGCCACCGAGTCGGCGGTGATGTCGTCGTGGGTCGGGCCGATGCCGCCGGTGGTGAAGAGGTAGGTGTAGCGGGCGCGCAGGGCGTTCACGGCGGCGACGATCTCGGCCTCCTCGTCGGGAACGATGCGCACTTCCTTCAGCTGGATGCCGATGACGGTGAGGTGGTCGGCGACGTGACCGATGTTCTTGTCCTTGGTGCGCCCGGACAGGATCTCGTCGCCGATCACGAGCAGCGCGGCGGTGACGATCTCGTCGCCCCGAGGCTGGCCGTCATTGCTCATCGCTACTCCCTCGCCGGTCGGCCGCCCATGTCATCGGCGGCAGCATCGTGTAGCCGGCCTGAAACTTGTCAGTCTGTGCTGTCGATGACGCAGCATAGCCCGTTGCGTCCGGAACGCCAGGGGCCCTAGGTTCGCGCGTCATGCGCCTCCCGACCCTCCTGCGCGGCACCTTGATCCGGCGCTACAAGCGCTTCCTGGCCGACGTCCGCCTCGATGACGGGCGGCTCGTCACGGCCACCTGCCCCAACACCGGCTCGATGCTGGGGCTCAACGCGCCGGGCTCCGTCGTGTGGCTGTCGCAGAGCGACAGCCCGACGCGGAAATATCCCTTCACCTGGGAGCTGGTGGAGGCAGACCTGGGCGCGGGGCCGGCGCTCGTCGGCATCAACACGGGCCATCCCAACAAGCTGGTGGCCGAGGCCGTGGCGGCCCGGCGCATCAAGGCGCTCGCCGGCTATCCGACACTGCGGCGCGAGGTGAAGTACGGGCGCAACAGCCGCATCGACCTGCTGCTGGAGGACGCCCAGAGGGGGCTCTGCTACGTCGAGATCAAGAACGTGCACCTCTCGCGCCGTCACGGGCTTGCCGAGTTCCCCGATTCGGTGACGGCGCGCGGCGTGAAGCACCTCGCCGAGATGAGTGACATGGTGCGCCAGGGGCACCGCGCCGTCATGGTGTTCCTGATCCAGCGCGCCGAGGCCACGCGCCTCGCCCTGGCGCGCGACATAGACCCCGGCTACGGCGCCGCCTTCGACAAGGCCCGCGCGGCCGGGGTCGAGACCATCGCTCTCAGGTGCCGCGTCGGCATCGACGAGATCGCCGTGGACCGGCCCGTTCCGATTGCCGAGTGATGGATCGCCGGATGGTTCGCGCGGTGGCCAGCCCTCCGGTATCGGCATACCTTGCGTGGCCGGCGGGTGCTAATGAATTGGGCAGACAGCCACTATCGACAGCAAGGGCATGGCCACCGACACGCTCGAACGGACCGAGGCGCCATCGACGGCCGCAGACGAACTGCCGACGCTCGCGGTCGTCTCCGGCGCGCATCTCGTCAGCCACTTGCACATCATGGCGCTGCCGGTGCTGCTGCACCTGCTCAAGGAACGGCTGGGTGTCGGCTACTTCGAGCTGGGCCTGGCGGTGACGACCTTCAGTGTCGTCTCCGGGCTTACGCAAGCGCCGATGGGCTTTCTCGTGGACCGGATCGGCGGCAGGAAGGTGCTGCTCGCCGGTCTGCTGCTCGCCGGCTTCGCCTTCGCCTCGATCGCCTTCACCCAGTCTTATGCCTGGTTGATCGCCGCCGCGCTGCTGGCCGGCCTCGCCAACTGTGTCTACCACCCGGCGGACTACGCCATTCTGGCGGAAAGCGTAGCGGAGAGCCGCATCGGGCGGGCGTTCGCGGTGCACACCTTCGCGGGCTTCGCCGGCGGTGCCATCGCGCCGCCGCTGCTGCTGGGAGTTGCCGCGGTCGCAGGCCTTGACGCGTCGCTGCTCGTCGCTGGCGCCTTCGCCTGGGTGGTGGCGGCCGTCATGCCGCTGATCCCAGCCGCACCCGGCGCGCGGCAGGCCCGCTCCGCCCCCGCCGGCAAGGAGCGCATCGGCGATATCCTCACGCCCACGGTGCTGTCGCTGGCCCTGTTCTTCACCCTGCTCGCCCTGTCGGGCAACGCCATGTCGACCTTCGCCATCGCGGCGCTGATCGCGGGGCACGGCCTCTCGGAGGGAGCGGCCACCGCCGCCCTCACCGCCTATCTCATCGCCGCCGCCGTCGGAGTGCTCGCCGGCGGGCCGCTGGCTGACCGCACGTCGCGTCACGGCGATCTGGCCGCGGCCGGCTTCGCGCTCTCCGCGCTGAACGCGCTCGCCATTGCCGTGGCCTCGTTGCCGGCTGCCGTGCTGATCGCCGCCATGGCTCTCTCGGGCTTCCTGTTCGGGGTGATCCAGCCCTCGCGCGACATGCTGGTGCGGAGGGCGGCGCCGCCGGGTGCCGCAGGCCGCGTGTTCGGCATCGTCTCCACCGGCTTCAACATCGGCGGTGTGGTCGGGCCCTTGCTGTTCGGCTGGCTCATGGACCAGGGGGCGCCGCGCGCGATCTTCGGCGCGGCGGTGGTCTTCATGGCGGCCACCGCCGTGCTGGGGGTTCTGGAGGAGCGCCGGCCGTCCCGACGGGCGCTTCAGGGCGGGAAGCCGTAGAGCCGCGCCGGGTTGGTCACCAGGATGCGCGTGCGCGTTGTCTGATCCGGCGTCCAGGCGTGGAAGGTGTCGAGCAGGTGCCCGGCATCGGGCATCTCCGCGGCCTCCATGCGCGGGTGCGGCCAATCGGTGCCCCACACGAGCCGCTCCGGGTTGGCGTGCACCAGCGCCTCGTGGAACGGGCGCGCGTCGGGGTAGCCGGGCCATCTGCGGCTGAGGCGGTGGGCGCCGGAGAGCTTCACCCAGCATCCGCCCTCGCCGACCCAGCGCAGGAGGCACTGGAAGCCTTGCGTTGCGGTGCCGGCGCTCGCGTCCGTGCGCCCCATGTGATCGATCACCACCGGAAGTCCCAGCGAACGCAGGGTCGGCAGCGTGTCGGGCAGGTCCTTCACATCGATCCACAGTTGCAGGTGCCAGCCCAGCTCCGCCATGACCGGCGCCAGCGTGCGGGCCGCCTTCAGCGGCACGCCGCCGCGATAATGCAGCGCTCCGCCGCGGAAGAAATGGTTGAAGCGCAGGCCCCGCACGCCGAGCCGCGCCCAGCGCCGCAGCTCATCCGGTGCCACATCCGCGTCGGCCACCGCCACGCCGCGCAGCCGGTCGGCGTGCCGCTCCAGCGCGTCCAGCATCGCCGCATTGTCGCGGCCGTGGGCGCTGCCCTGCACGAGCACGCCGCGGCCCAGGCCCAGGGTGTCGAGCATCGACAGGTACATCTCGCGCGGCGCATCCGGCGGCGTGTAGCTGCGGTCGGCCGCATAGGGAAACTGCGCCGCGGGGCCGAACACGTGGGCGTGGGTGCAGCAGGCGCCGGCCGGCGGCAGGATTCTCGGCCGGGACGCGGGCCGCGGCGGCGCGCAGGCGGGGATCGAGGCGGTGGTCATGGCGGGGGCTCGTTGTGGGTGTGACGCGAGTCGAGCGGCCGCTCTCCGACGAATGCGCGTGTCTGGAATGGCCGCCGCTGCTAAAGAAGCCGGCCGCAGCCGAACGTGCAAGTGCACCCGCGGGCGAGGCGATGAGAGCGACTCGACGCAAGACCATGTTGGTCACGTTCACCCGCACGGGCGAGCGCCGATATGCCGTGCGGGCCACCCTGGAAGGCATGCCGGACGTGGAGATGAACCCCGCTCCCGGCTACGACCCCTTCATGCCCCACGATCTCCAGCACTTCATCGTCGAGCGGGCGCTGGGCATCGACGGAGCCATCTACGGGCAACTCGCGGCCGGCGGGACCGTCGGCACCTTTCACAGCGTGGTGAAGCCTGGAGACCACCGCGCGGCGTCGAGGGCGCGCAGAAACCAGGACCGCAAATCGAGCCGGCTCATGTCCGGCCACGAGGAGGATTGCGCGCGATCGGAGCGCGCCACCTACGTCTGCTGGCACGACTGGCTCAGCCACTCCAAGGAGCCGGCGCTCCGGGCAAAGGGGCTGGCCATGACCGCGACCGCCAAGAGCATTCTGCAGGCAATGTCAGAAAAGGAACGGACCTCGTTCACGGCAGAGAAACTGAGCGAGATTCGCTCTCATTTTTCGACGCTCAGCAGGCGCTGGTCGACGCTCAAGATCGGCGAGGGGTTCACTGAGCGGTGGTAGGCCTGTCCAGATTGCCTCCCTAATCGATGTCCTCCACCATCTCCGGCCCGCCACCCTTGACGCGCTGGGCCAGCGCCGCCTCGATGAAGTCGTCGATGTCGCCGTCGAGCACCGCCTTCGGATCGGCACTCTGGGCGCCGGTGCGCAGGTCCTTCACCAGCTGGTAGGGCTGCAGCACGTAGGAGCGGATCTGGTGGCCCCAGCCGATGTCGGTCTTGGCGGCGGCCTCGGCATTGGCCTTCTCCTCGCGCTTCTGCAGCTCCATCTCGTAAAGGCGAGACTTGAGCATGGCCCAGGCGATGGAGCGGTTCTTGATCTGCGAGCGCTCCTGCTGGCTCGCCACCACGATGTTGGTGGGGATGTGGGTGATGCGCACCGCGGAGTCGGTGGTGTTGACGTGCTGGCCGCCGGCGCCGGAGGCGCGGTAGGTGTCGATGCGGCAGTCGCTCTCGCGGATCTCGATCTCGATGTTGTCGTCTACCACCGGGTAGACCCAGACGCTGGCGAAGCTGGTATGCCGCCGCGCGTTGGAATCGTACGGCGAGATGCGCACCAACCGGTGCACGCCCGACTCGCTCTTGAGCCAGCCGTAGGCGTTCTCGCCCTTGACCTGCAGTGTGGCGGACTTGAGCCCTGCCTCCTCGCCCGCGCTCGCCTCCACCAGCGAGACCTTGTAGCCGCGCCCCTCGCCCCAGCGGAGATACATGCGCGTGAGCATCTCGGCCCAGTCCTGGCTCTCGGTGCCGCCGGCGCCGGCATGGACCTCCAGGTAGCTGTCGTTGCCGTCGGCCTCGCCGGAGAGCAGCGCCTCCACCTCCTGGCGGCGCGCGTCGGCTGCAAGCTGGCGCAGGACGGCCTCGCCCTCCTTGACGGTGGCGTCGTCGTCCTCGGCCTCGCCCAGCTCGATCAGGGTGACGGCGTCGTCGAGGTCGCGTTCGAGCTTGCGGTAGGTGTTGATGGAGCGCTCCAGCCCCTGGCGCTCGCGCATGACCTTCTGGGCGGTCTGCGGGCTGCTCCACAGCCTGGGGTCCTCGGCGCGCTTGTTCAGCTCGGCCAGGCGTTGCTCGGCGGTATCCCAGTCAAAGATGCCTCCGCAACAGCGTCAGCGACTGGCGCACGGCGTCGGCCAGCTTCTCGGCTTCGGCACGCATGGGCGGCCTCCTGGATGTGCAATGTGGCGCTAGGGAGCGGATATAGGGGCGCGGGCCGGCGCTGTAAACGCCGACCTGCCCGCTTCTCAGCTGAGCGCCGCCCCTCTCAGTACAGGCCCTTGCCGGCGCCGATCGTGCGCGGATCGGACTGCTCGGGGCTCACGAAGGTGCCGGACTCGTTGGTAAAGCCGATCACCGAGTACTCGTCGTCAGGCTCCTCGGTGGGCTTGAAGTACTCCGTCACCGAGTCCTTCTCCCCCGGTATCGACCTGAGCCCCGTCCGCAGGCTCACGCGCACCTGCTTGATCCCTGGAGGTTGTCGGAACGGCACCGCGAGCTTGTCACCAACCGCCGCCTTCATGAAGTGCGCGAAGATGGGAGCCGCGATGACACCGCCGGTCATGCCCTTGCCCATCGGGCGCGGGTTGTCGTAGCCGATGAACACGCCCACCACGAGGTCGGGCGTGAAGCCGATGAACCAGGCGTCCTTCTCGTCGTTGGTTGTGCCCGTCTTGCCGGCCACCGGCAGGTTGGGCAGGATCCTCTTGATAACGGAGCCCGTCCCGCGCTGCACCACCCCTTCCATCATCGAGGTGATCTGGTAGGCGGTGTGCGGGTCGATGATCTGCTTCTTGTCGTCCGGGGGCAGCGTGGGCTCCGCCTGGCCATCCCAGTGGTCGGCGTTGCAGCCGGGGCACTCGCGGTCGTCGTAGCGCCAGATCGTGCGTCCCCAGCGGTCCTGGATGCGGTCGATCAGCGTGTGCTTTACCTGCTTGCCGCCGTTGACGAACGTGGAGTAGCCGGCGGCCAGCTTGACGAGCGTGGTCTCGCCGGAGCCGAGCGACATGGCGAGCACCGGCAGCAGGTCGTCGTAGATGCCGAAGCGCTTGGAGTATTCCACGATCAGCGGCATCCCCATGTCCTGGGCCAGCCGCACCGTCATCTGGTTGCGCGACTTCTCGATGCCGACCCGGAGGGTCGAGGGACCGTAGGACTTGGTGGTGTCGTAGTTCTTCGGCGTCCAGATCTCCTTGCCGGGGCCCTGCTCGATCTCGATCGGGGCGTCGAGCACGATGCTGGTCGGCTTGTAGCCGTTGTCGAGCGCCGCGGCATACACGAACGGCTTGTAGGACGAGCCCGGCTGTCGCTTGGCCTGCAGGGCGCGGTCGAACTGGCTCTGCGAGAACGAGAAGCCGCCCACCACGGCGTGCACCCGGCCGGTATGCGGGTCCAGTGCCACGAGGCCGCCGCCGACCTCGGGGATCTGCATCAGCGACCACACGCCCGTCGGCTGGTCCGCGTTCTTGGGCGCCACCCAGATCACGTCGCCGGGGCTGAGCACGTCCGAGACCGACTTGGGTGCGGCCTTGCCGTTTCCAGGCTTGGCCCACTTCACCTCCTCCAACGGAAGGTCCAGCTCCTCGCGCTCCGGCACCAGCTTGCCGTCGGCGCGGCGCGGCGGCCGCAGCCCGACGGTGGCCTTTTCGCGCTCCGCCCGCAGCACCACCGCCAGACGCCACGGCGCCAGATCGGTGGGGATGTCGATCTCGCTCAGCGCAAGGCCCCAGTCGCCGCCGGCGTCGATGCGCTTGACGGGTCCGCGCCAGCCCTGTTTGCGGTCGAAGTCGACCAAGCCGTCGATCAGCGCCTTGCGACCGATCCTCTGCAGCCTGGGATCGAGGGTCGTCCTGACCGACAGACCGCCGTTGACCCGCTTGTCCTCCTCGCCGTTGCCGGTGCGCTCGGCCCGGCCGTAGAGCCCGTCCTCGCCGTACATCTGCAGGAGCTGGCGGCGCACCTCCTCGGCAAAATAGTCGGCGGCGTAGATCTGCGTGCCGAACGGGCGGATGTTGACCTTGAGCTCCTTGGCCTTGGCCGTCCGCGCCTCGCCTGACGTGATGAAGCCATTCTCGGCCATCTGGTCGATGATCCAGTTGCGGCGCTCGGTGGCCTTCTGGACCTGTCGGAACGGATGATAGTTGTTGGGTCCCTTCGGCAGGGCCGCGAGATAAGCCGCCTCCTCGACGCTCAGATCCGCCAGCTCCTTGCCGAAATAGTTGAGCGCCGCCGCGGCGACGCCGTAGGAGTTCATGCCGAGGTAGATCTCGTTGAGATAAAGCTCGAGGATCTGCTCTTTCTTGAAGGTCCGCTCCATGCGGATGGAAAGGATGGCCTCCTTCAGCTTGCGATCGAGCTTGCGCTCGCTGTTGAGCAAGAGGTTCTTCGCCACCTGCTGGGTTATGGTGGAGGCGCCCTCGGCGCGCCTGCCGGGGTTGGTCACCATCTTGACGAGCGCGCGGCCGATGCCCACGAAGTCGAGGCCACCGTGCTCGTAGAAGCGCCTGTCCTCGGCGGACAGGAACGCCTGGATCACCTTTTTGGGGATCACGTTGATCGGCACGAAGATGCGCCGCTCGCGGGCGTACTCGGCCATCAGGGTGCCGTCGGCGGCGTGGATGCGCGTCATCACCGGCGGCTCGTACTTGGCCAGCCGCTCGTAGTCCGGCAGGTCGCGCGAGGCCATCCAGACGTAGAAGCCGGCGATGGCGATGCCACCCAGGAACAGCAGCACGCCGGAGGCGAAAACGAAGGTCAGGAGGCCCAGCAGCCAGCTGCGCCGCCTGCGCTTTCTCGGCTGGGCCGGCGGGAGAATCTGGACAGGTCTCATCGTGTCGAAATCCCGTCTTTGCCCGCACTCCCTAGTCGAGGTTACGAGCCGCTGCAAGCGCGATGGGGGAACATCGGCACATTAGCGTTGAATGTGGCGGGATCGCGCCCACCTCGGCCCGTCGCGGACCAGGCCGGAGCCTGGGCCGGCGGTGCATGATCGCCGCCTGACGGCGAGACCGGGTCGAGGCAGAAGTCAAGGCCGGCGGCTCTTCGTGCTGAAATATTCGTTGATCGCGGTGGCGATCGAGCGGGCCACCTCGCGCTGCCAGTCGGGTGCCGCGAGCAGCTGCGCATCCTTGGCATTGCTGATGTAGCCGAGCTCGATCAGCACCGACGGGGACTCGCTTTGCCGCAGAACCTGGAAGGCCGCCGACGGCGCCGGCTCGCGCGACAGCGTGATGGTGCGCTTGAGATGCGTCAGCAGCCGGCCGCGAAAGTCGGCCGAGAACTCCGAGGTCTCCCGCCACTTGAGCTCCGCCAGAATGCGATCGACCTCGTTAATCGCCTCGAAGCGGCTCTCGACGCCCGCCAGCAGGTCGGCGGCGTTCTCCTGCTCGGCCAGCCGCTGCGCCTCGCGAGTGGAGGCCTCCTCGGACAGGGTGTAGACGGCGGCGCCGCGCACAACGGCGGCCCGCGTCGATTCGGTCGGCACGCTGTTGGCATGGATTGAGACGAACAGGCTCGCCCCCCTGCGCCGGGAGAAGGCGACCCGGCCGGGCAGCGGGATGAAGACGTCGGTTGTCCTGGTCATCTCGACGTCGTAGCGACCGTACGTCTCCAGCGCGGTGCGGACCGCATGGGCAACCGCAAGCACCACGTCCTTCTCGAAGAAGCCGGGGCCCGACGCGCCGGGGTCGGGGCCGCCGTGGCCCGGATCGATGACGATGACGGGCTTGGCGTCTGTCGCCCGCGGATAGGGGCGGGCGTCGTCCACCTGCGGCTCGTGGGGGCGTGCAGGAGGCGGCGCGATGCTGGCCAGGAACGTGTCCTCGTCGGTGGGTACCAGGTCCAGGGCGAGGCGCGCACCTCCGCCGGCCAGCTCCGCGCCCATGGCCTGCTTCTGCACCCGCACCGGCAGGGTGGTGTCGATCACCACGCGGGCCTTGCCGGGGGCGAACAGGCCGTAGCGATAGGCGCGAACGAGCCCCTGCCCCTGCCGCCCGGCCGCCACCGGCAGCTGGAAGTCCACGTCGGGCATGTCGATGATGACGCGATAGGGGTTGGCGAGGTAGGAGACGTGGTAGGGCACGCGCGCCGATAAGAGCAGCGAGAAGCGCGTGAGTGCCCCGGCGCGGGTCACCTCGGCTTGAGTCACGGTCACCGCCTGGCCACTGACGTCGGTGGGCCATTCCAGCGCCGGCAGCAGCGTGGCGCGCTGGCTCTTGGTCTCCCGGCCCCCGCCGGGCTCCATCGCCGAGGCATCCAATGGTCGGTCCAGCCGCTCCTGCGGCGGTTCTTCGACGCGCTGGCGGGACCGCTCATGCTGGCCGCCGCCAGGCGGCGATTTGCGGATCTCGGTCTGGCCGGACGCCTGCTGAGGGCCCGTCTTCTGGATCTCGCTCGATTGCGCCGTCGCGGCTGCCGGGGCGACGAGCCCCGCCGCACAGACCGCGAGAACGCGTGCAAGCGCGGGCGATAGGCCCAGACGTGGCTTGCCAGGCGCTCCCATCGCTCAGCCCCTCCCCCTCGCGTGCCGCTACGGTCGCGCACGCAACATTAACCAGATGTTTGCCAATTCAAAGGCGCATTGCAGCAACGGTCCCGGCGGTAAAATCGCGCTTGCTAACAGAGGGGCAACAGCCTAGAAACCGCTACGCATACAGCCGCAACCGTTCGATCGCGGCACCCCGAGTACGCCGCCGGGTCCGGAGCCTTCTGGCTCGCCGCCAAGGCAGCGTTCTCAAGGAACGGGCGTCGGGCACTGCAACGGTTGACATTCGCTGTAGGCGCAATGGTTTGCTGGCCGCGGGCCATTGGCCCGGCGGAGGGTTGATCGTGCTGCTTCAGGGCAGGTGCCGTGAAGTGTTTCGCCCGCTCGCCGATCGAGGACCGGCGCGGATCCAGACCCACCGCTCGCGTTCGCCAGTCTACCCAACGGCCGGGTACCGCTTCTCGGGGCTGGGCGGCAAGCGCCACGCCCCGACCACCGATATGGATCATGACGACAGCGTACTCACTTCGCAGGGGGAATGAATTCAGCCGGTCGACGGCAACGGGCCGCGCCACGCTTTTCCGCGCGGGCAGTTGCGGCCGCTCCGGCAGATCTCCCGCACGCGAAACGTACCTTTCTCCGTCACGATCCTCAGTTCGCAACCAAAATTGGCGCCGGATGCACGGCCGCCTGCGGCGGGCCACGGCACGGCCGCACGACGCGCGCTGCGGCGCCAGGGATTTCAGAGCATGGAAACCAAGAACAAGATGCTTATCGATGCCACCCACGCCGAGGAGACTCGGGTGGTGGTGCTGCGCAACGGCAAGGTAGAGGAGTTCGACTACGAATCGGCCGCCCGCAAGCTTCTCCGCGGCAACATCTATCTGGCAAAAGTAACGCGCGTCGAGCCCTCGCTGCAGGCCGCGTTCGTGGACTACGGCGGGAACCGGCACGGCTTCCTCGCTTTCAACGAGATGCATCCCGACTACTATCAGATCCCGGTCGCCGACCGGCAGGCCCTGCTGGAGGAGGCCGAGGCCGAGGCCAAGGCCGAGGCGGAGGCCGAGGAAGCCAACGAAGGGCGGTCCGGCGAGGCCGAGCCCTTCGATGAGCCCCGTGGTGGGCGCGAGCCGGCGCGTGGCGAGCCCAACGGGCGCCACGTTGAGGCAGTGGCTGCCGGGGCGCGGGAGTCTGCGACGGCCTCGACGCTCGGCGCCGAGCCGGCCGAAAGCGGCGAGGCCGCAGCGGAGGGCGAGGGAGACGAGGCCGATGGCGAGAACGGCAACCACGTCGAGGAGATCGAGGAGAACGGCGGCGAAGGCGCCGAGGCCCCCGAGACGGTAGGCGCTTCGCTGGAGCAGGTGGGTACCGAGGACGCCCTTGAGGAGGTCCCCGAGCGGCCCCGCCGGCACATCCGCTCCTACAAGATCCAGGAGGTGATCAAACGCCGCCAGATCATCCTGGTACAGGTCGTGAAGGAGGAGCGCGGCAGCAAGGGCGCGGCGCTCACCACCTACCTCTCGCTCGCCGGCCGCTATACCGTGCTGATGCCCAACACGGGCCGCGGCGGCGGTATCTCCCGCAAGATCACCAACCCGCAGGACAGGAAGCGCCTCAAGGCCATCGCCCAGGACCTGGAGGTGCCGGAGGGCATGGGGCTCATCATCCGCACGGCGGGTGCAGCCCGCACCAAGCAGGAGATCAAGCGCGACTTTGAGTATCTCCTGCGGCTGTGGGAGAACGTGCGCGACCTGACGCTGCAGTCGACGGCGCCGAGTCTCGTCTACGAGGAAGGCAATCTCATCAAGCGGTCGATCCGCGACCTCTATTCCAAGGACATCGACGAGATCCAGGTGGCCGGCGACGGGGCGCATCGGGAGGCGCAGGACTTCATGCGCATGCTCTCGCCGAGCCAGGCCAAGAATGTCGTCAAGTACGAGGAGCCGGAGGCGCTGTTCTCGCGCTACCAGATCGAGCGCCAGCTGAACGCCATGTTCAGCCCCTACGTGACGCTGCGCTCGGGCGGCTATCTCGTCATCAACCAGACGGAGGCGCTCGTCGCCGTCGACGTGAACTCGGGCAAGTCCACGCGCGAGTTCTCGATCGAGGAGACGGCTCTGCAGACCAACCTGGAGGCGGCCGAGGAGGTCGCCCGCCAGGTGAAGCTGCGCGACCTCGCCGGCCTCATCGTCATCGACTTCATCGACATGGAGGAGCGGCGCAACAACCGCCGTGTGGAGAGCCGCCTCAAGGAGGCGCTGCGTCACGACCGGGCGCGCATCCAGGTGGGCCGCATCAGCCATTTCGGCCTCCTGGAGATGTCGCGGCAAAGGCTGCGCACCGGCGTCATGGAGGGTTCCACCTCGCAGTGCCCGCACTGCCAGGGCACCGGCATCGTGCGCTCTACCGAATCGGTGGTGCTGGCGGTGCTGCGTGCGCTGGAGGACCATCTGGCGCGCGATTCGCGCTCGTCGCTGACAACCGTGACCACCCCCGAGGTGGCGCTCTATATCCTCAACAACAAGCGCACCTTCATCACGGAGATGGAGCACCGCTACGGCATCTCCATTGCGGTGGAGGCCGGCGAGCGCATGCAGGGGGCCAACTTCGCCATCGAGAAGTCGGCCGCCCCCGCGGCGCCCCCCAAGGCCGCCGAGCGCTCGTCTGCAGTCAACATGGAGTGGGCCTTCGAGAGCGAGGCCGAGGAGGAGGAGGCGGCAGACTCCGGCCAGGGCACGGAGGAGGCGGAGGCGCCCGGCGAGACCGAGGCCGACGAGCGTCGTCCCCGTCGCCGTCGCCGCCGCGGCCGTCGCGAGGACCGGGGCGAGCGCCGCGGTGAGCCCGCGCGCTCCGCCGGCAATGGCAATGGCAATGGCCACGGCGAGGTGCATGCCGAAGGCGGGCTGATCGGGCAGGCCCACGACGAGGGCCCCTACGAGCAGAGCGCCCCGGGCGACCAGGGCGACCCCGGCGCTGAGGCGGTCGCCGAGATTCCCGGCCTCGGCGAGCAGCCGCAGGCGCCACTGGACGAGGACGAGCGCCGTGGCCGTCGCCGTCGTCGGGGGCGGCGCGGAGGCCGGCGCGGCCGCGACCGCGACGGGGCGGACCACGACAGCGAAGGCGCGCCGTCAGCCGATGCCGGCGCGCACGCAGACATGCCTGAGGCGGCAGACGTCGGAGAGACGACCGCAGATGCAGGAGCCCCGGAGGCGGCCGAGGCCGCCACCGAGCGGTCCGTGACGGAGGCGGCGGAAGGTCCGCGGCCCGAGCCGCAGGCGGAGCGGGTGCCCGAGCCGGTCGAGGCCGCATCCGGCGGCGAGCTGGAAACGAAGACCCAGCCGGCCGTCGAGCCCGCCCCGCCTGCGGTGGCGGAGCCGACGCCCGGCCCCGAGCCGCCTCCCCCGGCAGTCGAGGCTCCGGCGGCCGAGACGGCGCACGCGGACGCCGTCGAGCCCGACCCGGTGCGGAGCGATCCACTGAAACCTGCGCGCAAGGGCTGGTGGCAGCGGCGCGCTACGGTAGAGTAAGCCTCCGATTGCGGTCCGGTGCGGGCGCTCGAAGCCCGCACCGGACCGTGCCGTTCGGTGCGTTGAGATCAACTGACGACTTGAACGGAGAAGGTGAGCATGAAGAGGTTGGTTCCGATAGCCTTTGCGGTGCTCATGGCTGGTGCCCTGAGCCTGGCCGGTATCGGCAGCGCCACAGCCGCCCAATGCATCAGGGCGGGCGGATGGGGCACCGGCGTCATGCAGAATTTCGCGTCGTTCATGGCGCAGGCGGCCATGAAGAACCAGGCGAAGGCCTGGGGCGGCGAAGGCGTCAAGATCGGCAAGGTCAGCGAGACCTGCGGGTGGAAGACGCTGGCCTTCGAGTGCACCGCCTACGCCAGGGCTTGCAAATAGGGGCTTGCAAATCGCAAGTAAGGGAGGCCGCAAGCGGGCTCCTGCACCCCGTCAGCCGCGCGCCTTGAGGCGGCTCCAGCCGCTCAGCCGGCGCGCGGCCTCCGCCATGTCCGCCGTGGCGCCCGCGTAGCAGAAGCGCACGTAGCGGCTGCCTCGCTCCGCGTCGAAATCGACACCCGGCGTGGCGGCAACGCCGATTTCCGCCAGCATCTCCTTGGTGAAAGCGAGGCTGTCGGAGGTGAACCCCCCAACATCGACATAGAGATAGAACGCCCCGTCCGCAGGCACGATGCGGTCGAGGCCGATTCGCGGCAGCTCGGCCAGCAAGAGCTCGCGGTTCTCCGCGTAGACGCGCCGGTTGGCCTCCAGCTCGTCCATGCCGTCGAAGGCGCCGAGCGCCGCCGCCTGAGCCACCGTCGGCGGCGAGATGTAGAGGTTCTGCGCCAGGCGCTCGATGGGGCGCACCAGGACCGGCGGGACCACGAGCCAGCCGATGCGCCAGCCCGTCATCGAGAAATACTTGGAGAAGCTGTTGACGATGACGACATCGTCCGAATGCGTCAGCGCCGTCTTCTCGCCCATGCCGTAGGTGAGGCCGTGATAGATCTCGTCCGACACCAGCCAGATGTTGGCGCGCCGGCAGGCGGCGGCGATCTCGGCCAGGCGCTGCGGCTCCAGCATGGTGCCGGTCGGATTGGCGGGGCTCGCCACCACCAGGCCGGCGACGCCCTGATCGCGGGCTGCGGCGTCGATCTGGGCCGCGGTGGGCATCCAGCGCCCGGCGGCGTCGGTGACGATGGGCACCGGCTCCTGGCCCAGCGCCGTCAGGATGTGGCGATAGCAGGGATAGCCCGGCGACGGCAGAGCCACCCTGGCGCCCACGTCGAACAGGGCGAGGAACGCCAGTACGAAGCCGGCGGAGGAGCCGGTGGTTACAACCACGCGCTCCGGTTCCACGCGGACGCCGTGCCGCTCGGCGTAGTGGCGGGCGATCCGCTCGCGCAGGGCAGGCAGACCGAGGGCGACGGTATATCCCAGCGTCTCGCGCTCCAGCGCCTGCGCCACGCGGGCCAGTGCCGCCCGCGGCGCCGGGGTGCCGGGCTGGCCCACCTCCATGTGGATGACGCCGTACCCCTGGGCCTCGCGCTCGGCGGCGGCCTGCATCACATCCATCACGATGAACGGCGCGATGGCGCTGCGCCGCGAGGGCTGGAGGCCGGCCGCCGTTCGGCTGATCTTGGGTCGCGTCGTGTTCATCGGGTCATTTATCCGCCGGCTCGATTGCGCCTATTCACCGCCGAGCCCTGAAATCGCCACGGTTCGGCCCTAATCCGCCGCTTCGGCCGAGATGCGTAAGGCCGGTCCGCACGCGACAACACGCGATAATGTGAGGCGCGCGCCGGCAGCACGGGCTTATAGTTGGGCCGGTTCGAGTTGCCTAGTTGAACCA
>Ga0070699_100000207_pt1 | contig 57987 bp, 43 predicted proteins | sample KBSK1503metaG_FD_65473 | JGI IMG/M metagenome (GOLD analysis project Ga0070699, IMG submission 65473) | Corn, switchgrass and miscanthus rhizosphere microbial communities from Kellogg Biological Station, Michigan, USA - KBS K1-50-3 metaG | ecosystem: Host-associated > Plants > Roots >... | reverse complement strand
ATCGACTCGGTCTGCCCGAAGATCTCGAACACGCACAGGTCATCGCCGCAGTGCCGCTTCATCGAGGCCAGCGTGGCCGGGGGCAGCGCGGCCCAGCCGTACACGATCACGGTCAGGCTGAGCGCGTCCAGGTCCGGGCGCGCGGTCAGCACCGCGTCCACGGCCCGCACCATGGCCGGCGACCCGGCCCACAGCGCGGTCACCCCCTCCGCGTCGATCATCTCGGCGATGTGCTCGGGATTCGGTCGGCGGCCGAGCACCAGTGTGCCACCGGACAGGAACACTGAGTAAGTGAATGGCTGATCACCTACGTGGTAGATCATCGGCAGGTAGGTGCCGACCCTCAGGTCGGACTCGAGCCGCAGCCCGCGGGTCAGCGAGAGCGCGAACCCGAACCCGGCCGCGTAGCTGCACGCGTGCGAGATCATGACGCCCTTCGGCAGCGCCGTGGTGCCCGAGGTGAACAGGATCTCCCAGATGTCGTCCGAGTGGATCTCCACGTCCGGCTCGGTCCTGGGCTGACCCGCGATGAACTCGGTAAACGACACGCCGCCCGGGACCGGCGGACCGCCGATGGCGATGCTGACCGCGGCTCGCAGGCCCTTCGCGGCGAACGGCTCCTGGGCCCTGGGCCACAGTTCGGCGTCCACGATGGCCAGCCTCGGCCGGACCAGGTCGATCATGGCCGCCACCAGGTCTGGCGCCATCATCGGGTTCAGCGGCGCGGCGACCAGGCCGGCCTTGGCGATGCCGATCTTGGCCAGGTAGGCCTCGACCGAGTTCTCGCAGAACATCAGGACCACGTCGCCGCGTTCCAGGCCGCCGGCCAGCAGCGCGTGCGCCACCTGGTTGGCGGCCTGATCGGCCTGCCGGTAGGTCAGCGCGCGCATCCGCTCGTCGGCGTAGGCGCCGGGGCGGCCGACGATGGCCAGCTTGTCCGGCCGGCTCCAGGTCACCCCCTCGATGAGGTCACCGACGCTCATCCGCTCCCACCGGTGCACGGCTCGCCGGTGATGCAGGCTCGTCACATCGAGATCCACGGTGTCCTCCCGCAGCGGCATTAGTGATTCACAGTTCACTAATGCAATAATCTACGAGTTCAGTCCGCTGCTGTGAAGCCGTGACCTTTTGCACAAGACACAGGGAGTGGTGCGATGACGGACGCGGTCAGCTACCGGGTCGAGGGCGGCGTCGCCTGGCTCACCATCTCACGCCCTGAGGCCCGCAACGCGCTCAACGCGGCGGTGCGGGAAGGGCTGTACGCCGGGGTCCGGCGCTTCAACGAGGACGACACCGCCAAGGTCCTGGTGCTCACCGGCGCCGGCGAAAAGGCGTTCTGCGCCGGCGGCGACCTGAAGGAGATGGCCGAGACCGCGCTGACCGTGCCGCCGCCGGACTTCGTGCCCCAGTTCGGCCGCAACATCGAGGTCGCCAAGCCGACGATCGCGGCGGTGAACGGCGTGGCGTGGGCCGGCGGGTTCCTGCTCGCCCAGAGCTGTGACCTGTGCATCGCCGCGGACACCGCGACGTTCGCCATCAGCGAGGTGAAGGTGGGGCGCGGCGCCCCGTGGGCCGCTCCGCTGTCCTGGCTGATCCCGCCGCGGATCGCGCTGCAGATCCTGCTCACCGGCGACCCGCTCACGGCCCGGCGGGCGTATGAAATCGGGCTGGTCAACGAGGTTGTGCCGCTCGCGGAGCTACGGGTCAGGACACAGCAGGTGGCCGAACGGATCGCGGCGAACGCCCCGCTGTCCGTGCTGGCCGCCAAGCGCACGGCGTACCTGTCCAGGCCGGATCTGTTCGACGAGGCCGAGCGGATCTGGGCGCCGGTCTACCACAGCGCCGACGCGCAGGAAGGGCCCGCCGCGTTCCGTGACAAGCGGCCGCCGGTATGGATCGGCCGCTGAGCCCGGCCGGCGCCCCGCTCAGCGGCCGGTCCCGCAACGGCGGATCTGCCCCCGGCGGATCTGCCCGCGGCGGGTCTTACCGTGTGGCGTCGACCAGGGCCGAGCACGACGGGCGCCGGTCCTGGCCCCGTAGCAGGGCGAGCGGCCGGGTGGCGTGCTGCCACAGCCACGACACGTTCTCGGCCATGTGGCCGAGCTGCTCGTCGGCGCGCCGGATCTCGGCGGCGGACTTCGGCCGTTCGGCCTGGTAGACCTGGTAGGTCTGGTACGGCATCATGATGTAGCTCCTCGTGGACCCCGTGGTTTGGCTGCCTGCCTCTTGCCGGTCGGGCGGTGTCAGGCACCCACAATCGAAATTACGGCTAAGACCTGCGAGGGCGCATCGTGAAAATGTCTTACTTCCGGGGCGTCCCAGGGCTTAGGCCAGCCAGGCGAGACCTAGGACGCCTGGCCCCGCGCTGCGGCCCGGCTGGTGGTCGTGCCGGCGAGCTATCTGTCGTGACGATGTACTTCAGTCACTCCAGTACCACCAGTACCGTTGCCTTCCCGCCGGCCTGATCTGCGGGAGGGCCTAGCCGGGATCGCATCATCGCGGATCGCTGCACCCCTGATCAGGGGTGCAGCGATCCGCGATCCTTGCTGCCGCCGGGCGGGTCGCCTCAGCAGTCACGCCAGCCCCGCCGGACCAGGCCGGGGCGGAGCGGGCCAGGGCATGGGGCGGGGATCAGCGGATGGTGACGGGCAGGGTGCGCGGGCCGCGGACCTGGCCGCCGGACCAGGTAACGGCCGAGGGATCGGCCAGCTCGAAGTCCGGGTAGCGGGCCATCCACTCCTGCAGGGCGACCCGGAGTTCCATCCGGGCCAGGCTGGACCCGAGGCAGCGATGCCGCCCGAGACCGAACGCCGCGTGCCGGTTCTTTTCCCGGTCCAGCTGCACCACGCCGGGGTTCTCGAAGACGCCAGGGTCGCGGTTGGCGGCCGGGAACGGGAGCAGCAGCCAGTCGCCCTCCTTCAGCTGGTGGCCGTGGAAGTCGAAGTCCTTGGCCACCAGGCGCGCCATCGTGACCGGCGCGTAGGCGCGCAGGAACTCCTCGACGGCGGTGCCCATCAGCGCCGGGTCGCTGGCCAGCCTGCGGCGGTCGGCGGAGTGCCGGGCCAGGTGCCAGAGGGAGGCGCCGATAGCCGACCAGGTGGTGTCGATGCCGGCGATCATCAGCAGGATCATGGTGCCGCGGATGTGCTCCCGGCTCAGCTTGCTGCCGCCGATCTCCGCCCCGATGAGGAACGAGGTGAGGTCGTCCCTGGGGTGGGCGATGTGATCGTCGATCTGGGCGTCCATGTACGCGTCGAGCTCGCCGAACATCGCCTCCCGCTCCTCGTCCTCGGCGGGCATGTCGACGTCCTCGAGCACCAGCCGGATGAAGCGCCGGAAACTGTCGGCGTCCTCCTGGGGGAACCCCAGGAACCTGACGATGACCCGGACCGGGATGTGCCGGGCGTACTCGATGGCCGCGTCGAAGCTCGCCCGGCCCTCGGTCTCCGCGAGCAGTTCGCGGCACAGGTCCCGGGTGAAGGGCTCGAGGGCGGCGATCGCCCTGGGCCCGAAGGCGGGCAGCAGCATCCCGCGGGCCATGGCGTGGAAGGGCGGGTCCGAGGTGATCGGCGGGGACAGCCCGATGGGCGCGGGCAGGTCGTCGGGACCTGGCCGCTCCTCGCTGACCACGACCGAGCGTGAGGTGAAGTGCTCGGTGTCGTAAGCCACCTCGGAGACCAGCTCATGGGTCACCGGCAGCCACGTCCCGCCGTACCGGTCGCTGTGCGCGACGGGGCAGCGCTGGCGCAGGTCCTCCCAGATCGGGTACGGGTCGGCTACCCAGCTGGGGTCGGTGTGATCGAAGTCAGTGGCCCAGTCCTCGACCGGGGGATGGCGGCTGGTCACGGCTATTCCTCCGTCAGGGAGATGGCTGATCTCAGCGTACGGCGGTTAGCTGCCGTCCAGAAGGTGCTGACGATAGGCCGTCGCGGCAGCCTCGCCACGCGAGCTGACGCCGAGCTTGCCGAGGATGTTGGACACGTGCACGCTGGCCGTCTTGGGCGAGATGAAGAGCTCGGCGGCGATGTCGCGGTTGCTGCGGCCGGCGACCGCGGCGCGCAGGAGCGCGTACGCCTCCTCCTGGGGCTGAGCCAGGGCGGCCCAGGCCGCGGCGGCGGTATCCCAGCCGGCCAGGTCGTGGCGGCCGTCGGCGCGGGCCCCTTCCGCGGCGAAGGTCGCGGCCCAGGCCTCGTGCAGCGGCTCGGGCCGGTCCGCGCTCCCGGCCCGCAGCTCCAGGTCCTTGCGTAGCCGGCCCGGGTCGCAGGCTCCTGGCGGCAGGCTGACCGCGCTCGCCTCGGCGCAGGCGCGCATGGCCGCGGCGAGCAGCGGCCACAGGTACCGCGGATCGGCCGGCAGGTCGCGGACCAGGGCCGCTCGCCCGGCGTTCAGGGCGCCCGCGAGGTCGCCCCTGGCCAGCCGGGCGTCGATTTCGAGCCGGGCGAGTGAGAGCAGGCGCTGGCTCTCCGCCTGCACGCCGGCCGGCAGCGAGCGCAGTTCGTCCAGCATCCGTTCGGCCGTTTCGTCGTCCCCCCGGGCCACGGCGATATGGGCGCGGATCACGAGCGGTCCGAAGCGTCCCAGCGGCGGCAGGTCCAGGCCGAGGACCTCGTCCAGGATCTCTACTGCCTCGTCCCAGCGCCCGGCCGAGGTCAGGGACTCGGCCAGGTTCCCGGCGATCGGCGCCGCGATCTGCCGGCCCAGGCCGAGCTGCCTGGCCCGGGCCAGGCCCTCCCGGCCCGCCGGAATGGCGAGCTCGTGACGGCCGCCGCCCTCGAGCGCGTTGGTGATGGTGAGGTAGGCCCACGCCTCGAGCAGCCCGAAGCCGGCCCGCTGGGCGGCCTCCTGCGCGCCGCGCAAGGCGGCCATGGTGTCCTCTCCCCGGAGCGCTCCGAGTGAGGCCAGCGCCATGTCGGCTTCGACCCGGTGCTCCTCGTCGTCGAGCTGCCCGGGGAGCAGCAACTCCTGCCGGAGCCCGGCGCGGCGGCGGAGCATCAAGGCCATCCGTTCGGCATCATCGACGGCGTCGAGCTCGGCGATGGCCGTCTCCGCCAGGGCCAGGCCGCGTTCCGGCTCGCCGGCCCAGCGGGCGGCGTCGGCCGCGAGCTCGAGCACGCCGACGTGATCCAGGCCGGCCGGGCGGGCGGGTTCGGGTACCCGATCCCACAGCTCGAGCACCTGCTCGAGCATCCGCAGCCGCTGCGCGTACGCCAGGGCCGTCCCCGCGGCGCCCGCCGCCCGCCACGCGGCCGCCAGCGCCCGCTCGTCATCCTGCGCGCCGCGCCAGTGCAGCGCGGCCAGAACCACGAGGGTGCTTTCGGGCCCGGCCCGCGAACCGGCCTCCAGCCGGGCCTCCAGAGCCGCGGCGAAGGCGCGGTGTGCCTGAGCGCGCTCCCCGGGCAGCATCTCCTCCAGCACCGCCTCGCGGATCAGATGATGCCGGAAGGCGTATCCGTCGGAGTCGCTGACCAGCACGTTGGCCTCGACGGCCGGGCGCAGGGCGGCCGTCAGGGGCGCGTCATCGAGCCCGGTCACGGCCGCGAGCAGCAGATGACTGAGCCGCGCGCCGCCCGCGGCTGAGGTCCGCAGCGCCTGCTGCGTCCGCTCCGGCAGCACCGCGACCGCGGCCAGCAGCAGATCCCGCAAGGACGTGGGCAGCTCGGCGCTGACCGTGCCGTCGGAGCTCACCAGGGCCTCGGTAAGCAGCGGGACACCGCCGCCGCGCTGGTACACCTCGCTGATAAGCGCGGCGTCCGGCGGCCGCCCCAGGATGCCCTCGAGCTGCACCGTGGCCTGGGCGCGAGACAGCCGGGCCAGCTCCAGGCGTGACACCCCCTCCGCCCGGGCCAGCCCGGCGAGCAGCGGCCGGAGCAGGTCATTGCGGTTCAGCTCATCGGACCTGAACGTGACCACCAGCAGCACGCGCGCCTGCTGGATGTTGCGGACCAGGAAGCTCAGCAGGTCACAGGTCGAACGGTCGGCCCAGTGCACGTCCTCGACGACCAGGGCGACCGGCTGTTGTTCGGCCAGGGTCTCGAGCAGGGTGAGGAGCACCTCGAAGAGGCGGGCGCGGGCCGTCCCGGGATCGGCGCCCGCCGACGGCGTACCGAAGTCGGGCCGCAGCACGCCCAGCTCGCCCGCGGCGTGGCCGGGCAGCAGCCGGGCCACCTCCGCGGCGCCGCGCGCCCGGACCAGCTGGCGCAGGGCCGCGGTGAACGGCGCGTAGGGCAGGCCGCCCGCGCCCAGCTCGACACAGCCCCCGGCGAGAACCATGGCACGGTCCCCCACCGTCGCGGTGAACTCTGTGACCAGCCTCGACTTGCCGCCTCCGGCTTCCGCGCCGATCAGCACCGTGCGTGGCGTGCCGCCCGCCGCGTCCTCGAACGCGCCGGCCAGCAGCATGAGCTCAGCCTCCCGGCCCGCGAAAACCGGGCTCACCAAGCCAGCGGCCATGTTCCTCATGATGCCAGCTTGCGCTCCCGGCTGCCGCAGCGGCGCGGCTCGGTCAGGATCGCAGGTCCCTGACGAAACGCACCCGGTCCTGCCCGGGACCGTCGTAGCCGGTGGTCACCGGGATGTCGCCCACCTGGGCGTCCCCGGGCTCGAGCCGGAACCCCATCCGGCGGTGGAAGGCGACCGAGCCGGTGTTCACCGGCGAGGTCACCGCGCGCACGCGGGTGCAGCCCCGGGCCCGCACCGCGTCGAAGAACGTGCCGTACAGCCGCCCGCCGAGTCCCTGGCCCCTCTCCCCCGGATGAACGCCGACGAAGTGGATGTAGGCCTCGCCCGGCTGCGCCGGGGACACGAACCCCACCAGGAAACCGGCCAGGACGTCGTCGCGGTCGGCGGCGAAGCTGGTGTCGGTGAAGTGGTCGAAGAACAGCCTGGGCAGCATCCGGGCCATCGGGCGGCCGCCCCACCAGTCGTCGATCACCGCGATCACCGGCGCGTGGTCGGACGGGCGGAGCGGCCGGATCCTCGCCTCCGCGGTCGCCGAGAAATTCATCACTGATGAAAATTACTCAAGATGGGCCGAACGGACCTGGCCGACGCGCGGGCAAACGCGTTCGGCCTGGATGGGCTCGACGGGCGGGCGGGGCAGCCACTAGGTCCGTTCGGGATAATGCCGGGATGACGCAGAAGGCTGAGGTGGCCACCGCGGGCGGACTGTGGATCCGGTTCCTTTCCGGGCCGGACATCGACTCGCTCGGGCTCTCGAACACCGAGATCGTCGACGCCGTGGAGGGCGCCGTGCGCGCCCACGGCGACGGGCGCGTGGTGGTGGAGCCGAGGGTGCACCTGGTCCCGGACAACGACGGCGCCGGTCACTTCAATGTGCTCCGCGGCCACCTGTCGGCCGGCGGCGACCGGGCCGGCGGCGGCCGGGCCGGGGTGAGCGGCGTCAAGGTGGTCGGCGACTTCGTGGCCAACTACGCCGCCGGGCTGCCCAGCGACCTCGGGCTGCTGACGCTGTACGACCCGGGCACGGGCGTGCCGCGGGCGATCATGGACGCCACCTTGATCACCGCTTGCCGGACCGGCGCGATGACCGCCGTGGGCGCGCGCTACCTGGCCCGGCGCGACTCCCGGGTGCTCGGCCACGTGGGGGCGCGCGGAACCGCGTTCTGGAACGTGGTGCTGCTCGACGAGATGTTCGACCTGGACGAGATCCGGGTCACCAGCCGCCGCCCGGAATCCCGGGAGGCGTTCGCGCGGCAGCTCGCCGCGGTCACCCGGGCGCCCGTCCGGGTCACCGCCACCGCGGAGCAGGTCTTCGACGGCGCGGACATCCTGGTCGAGGCGTCGCGGCTGACCGAGCCCGCGCCGCTGCTGCGCACCGCCTCGGTCAGGCCCGGCGCCTTCGTCGTCCCCTACGGCACGGTCAGCGCGGTGGAACTCGACCTGCTCGATGTGATGGACAAGGTGGTGGTCGACGACTGGCGGGAGGCGCAGTCGGGCCGGTTCGGCGCACTGCGCCGCCACGTGGATACCGGGCGGCTCTCGGCCGCGTCGCTGCACGCCGAGCTGGGCCAGATCGTCACCGGCCGGCGCCCCGGCCGGGAACGCGATGACGAGCGGATCCTGCTCTGGCACCGCGGGCTCGCCATCCTCGACATCGCCGTCGGCCTGGCCATCCTGCGCCGGGCCGAGGAGCAGGACGCCGGAACCATGCTCCGGTACCGCTGACGATGCCCGCCCTGGTGATCACCCAGGTCGGCGACCCGGACCTCGGCCTGATCAGGTCCGTCGCCGAGGGCCGGCCGGTGGCCGTCGCGCCCGGCCTGCTCGCGGTGGTACGGCAGCGCTGCGAGCAGGCCCGGCAGGCGCTGCACGGGCAGCCGGTGTATGGCGTCAACACCGGCATGGGGGCGCTGTCCTCGGTGCGCCTGACCGAGGAGCAGCAGCATTCCCACCAGCGCAACCTGCTGCTGGCCCGGGCCGCCGGCGGCCCGCCGTGGCTGAGCCGGCCCGACGCCAGGGCGATCGTGGCGGTCCGGCTGCTGACGTTCCTCACCGGTGACGCCGCCGTGTCGGGCGGGCTCTGCCAGCGGCTCGCCGATCTCCTCAACCTCGGCATCGTGCCGGCCGTCCCCGCGGCGGGCGCCGGGACTGCGGGCGAGATCACCCAGCTGGCGCACGCGTTCGGGCCGCTGGCCGGCATCGGCCGGGTGCTCGGGCCGGGCGGGACCACGCGTCCCGCGGGCGAGGCGCTGCGTGACCACGGGCTGGCCGAGTTCGGCCTGGGCCCGAAGGAGGGCATCGCCCTTATCCAGGGGGTGCCCGGGGCCACCGGGCTGGCCGTGCTCCGCCTCGGCGAGGCCGCCGCGCTCGCCTCGCTGATGGAGGCGGCCGCGGCGCTGTCCATCGCGGTGATCCGGGCGCCGCGCGATCCTTACCTGGCCGCCTGCGGGCGCGGTGACGAGGTGCTGGCGGGTGTGCTGGCGCGGCTGCGCGCGGCGGCGGGCGACGAGCCGTCGCCGCAGTCCCTGCAGGCGCCGGTGTCGTTCCGGGTGGCCGGGCCGGTGCTCGCCCAGGTCCACCGGGCCGCGGCGCTGCTCGAGGCGGCCGTCCGGCGGGCCCTGACCGGGGTCACCGACTCCCCCGCCTACCTGGACGGACGGTTCACCAGCACGGCGGGATTCCACGGGATCGACCTGGCCGCGCACTGCGACCACCTCACGGCGGCGTTCTGCCACGCGGCGGAGGTGGCGGCGGCACGGCTGCACCGGCTGATGAATCCCGCCGTCACCGGGCTGCCCGCGCAGCTGGCCCGCGACCCCGGCCCGCAGGCCGGCCTGACGCCGGTCCACAAGCGCGCCGCCGGCGAGGTGCACGCGATGCGGCGGCTGGCCACCGCCACCCCGGTCGGCCTGATCGAGACGTCCGGCGGGCAGGAGGACGTGCAGTCGTTCGCCTGGGAGGCCGCCGGGAAACTCCGCCTCGCGCTGCGTCACGCCCGCGCGGTCACCGCGTGCGAGCTGCTGGCCGGTTACCAGGCGGCGGCGCTGTCCGGGCAGCCAGCGCCCGCCGGGTCCCGGGCGCTGCTGGACTGGCTGCGCGGGCTCGTCGATCCGATCGATGACGACCGGCCGTTCGGCGAGGACATCGAGCGGATCATCAGGACTCCGCGCTGAGCAAGCCGGATTCGATGGCGCGCGCCGGGTCGGGCCGTAATTCGCTGGTCCTGGCGGAGGTCATGTGGCAGGCTCCGCTGATGGCCGGTGACGTGGTGTGGTGGCCGGCTGGCCCTCAAGCCAGCCGCGAGAGTGCGACTGCCGTGATCGTCTCGTATAACACCCGGGAGCTGACGGCGTTCCTGCTGTGGTCGCTGCGCACGATCGTGAGCTGGCCGGAGCTGGAGATCGTGGTCGTGGACAACGGTTCACGGGACGGGTCGGCGCACCTGCTGGCCGAGGCCGGGCGGGGCGGGGTCTGCACGCTGCTCGCCAATGACGGCAACCGCCATCATGGCCCCGGACTCAACCAGGGAATCTCTTACCTGGCCTCCCGGCCCGGGCCACGGCCCGCGTGGATCTGGATCCTGGACTCCGATGTCGTCGCCGCGCGGCCCGGCGCGCTGTCCGCAGCCGTCACCGTGGCGCGGGAGCACGCGGCGGCCCTGGTCGGCGAGCCGCAGCACGACCAGTGGCACCCCGACGGGCGCTTCGGGCAGTACTCGCTGCTGATGAACCCGGCCGTGGTCTGGCAGCCGCAGGCCGGGCCTTTCACTGTCGGCGGCGACCCGTCGTTCGACCTGCTCACCTCGGCCGCGCGACTCGGCATCCCGATGGCGCCCTTCCCGTTCACCGCCGCAGGCCACGTCATCCACCGCGGGCGCGGCAGCCTCGCCGCGGTCTACGCCGCCAGGGACCGCTCCCATCCCTTCTACGAGTGGGCCGCGGGCCACCATGAACCGCACTTCGCCGCAGTTCCCGGCGCAGACCAGCGATACCACGCCCTGCTGCAGGAATTCCGTAAACAGACAGGCCCGCTGACCGGAGCAACCCTGGCCGCAGCCTGCCGACGCTCACCAGGCCACGAGTAAAACGCATCGACAACAGTCGCAGTATCCATGAAGCCCGCACCGGCCCGCGGTGACAGGCCCGCCTGGCCTAGGCGGGGCGCGCGAGCACCGGAAGCCAGTCGGTTTCGTCGAGAGCCAGGGCGATGGCGCCGAGGGCCGTGTGCCGGGTTCCCAGGCTCCCCAGGACCAGGTCCGGCGGCTCGTTCGGCGCGATGTTGCGCTGGAGGGCGGTCCGGATCGGGCCGAGGACGATCTCGCCCGCCTCGGCCATCGCCCCGACGACCACGACCCGGGCCGGCGCGAGCAGGTTGCACACCACGGCAAGCTGCTGGCCGACGAGCCCGGCGGCGTCGCTGACGACGCGGACCGCGCCGGGATCGGTGTCCGCGAGCAGTCGCATGAGGCCCGCGAGCGTCAGCTTGCCGTGCTGCGGTTCGAGCGCGTCCAGGATCGCCGGGATGGCGGCGTAGGTGTCCAGGCAGCCACGCTTGCCGCAGCGGCAGAGCGGGCCGCGCTCGTCGACGGTGGTGTGACCTATCTCGCCCGCGCCGCCGGCCGCACCGCGGACCAAGGTGCCGTTCACGAACAGCCCGCTCCCGATGCCGTAGTGAAACTTGACCGTGACGCAGTCGTCGCACCCCTGTCCGGCACCCCAGACGTACTCGCCGAGCGCGGCGAGGTTCGCGTCGTTGTCGATGCTGACCGGTACGCCCAGGGCCTGCTCGATGTCATGGCCGGTCACGCCGTGCCAGCCGGGAAGAACCCCGGAGGGCTTGACCACGTCCGGGTGATGGCGGATGGGCCCCGGCAGCGAGACGCCGACCAGACCCGAACCATCACGGCCGGCACGTTCTCGGCCGAGCATCAGTGCTCCTTCGGAATGCCGGATAATTGGCGCCGGGGGGCCTGACGACCCAAGGAGGACGACCGGCACCACGCGGGAGATGTACGCGGACGTGCTCACCATCGGATCTGGCGGCTCCACCCCGTCGGTCACCGCCCTGGCGCCCGCATCCTGAGTCCGCCCAGCAATCATCCGGGGCGGGTGATGTTCACCCCCCGTTCACGATGAACCTCAGGCTCTACTGGCCCACGCACGAGGCACTCGACGGCACCTGGCCGCCCCACGCGGTGCGCCCGCAAGGCTAAGGGCCCCATAGCCAGCGGTGACGGCCGCCCGCTTCCGCCGGTGCAGGCGGCCGTTCGTTTCACCCCCACTCGTCCTGCTTTCCGCAGGCCATCAACTACCGGGTTCACGCTGTTCAGGCTCTTTCGCGGGCGGATCCCTTTCCTGGAGGCGGCGTATCTCGAGGACCTGGACTCCGAATGTCTCGAGCCTGGCGAGAAGGCCATTCAGCGCCGCCTGATCCCGCAGGGGACCGTGCAGGACGGTTTCGACCGGTTCCACTGAGGCGGTAAGCCGTTCGAAGTCAAGCAAGGCCTCAGGCGGGAGAACACCCGTCACGCGGATCTCATAGTAAGACGATGGCACGGCAGCCCCCAGTCGATCAGAAGTCGGGCATGGCCAGTTCCAACGTCCCGCTTCCCGGTTCGCCGCACCCCACTCACGACGGGTGAATTCGTCACCCTGGTGAGATTAGGCAAAGGGTGATGACGCCTCACCCGCCTGCGGGAGAGAAAGAGTGCAGGCTAGTCGGCTTGTCTAGACCCTGCACGCCGTCAGCGACGCGTTAGGAGCAGGGCTGGCCGCCGACACTTGCCAGCGGGGAGAGGACCATGCCTTATGGGGATAGTTACCGATACGCACGGGACGGCCCACTCTAAAGGTGCTGACGACCCGATCCTGATGTCCAAGATCACCGTACCCGCCCTGCCCGACTGGGTGGTGCCGCGGCCGCGAGTCGAAAAGCTGATAGCCGACGGGGTACGAGGACCGCTGACCGTGGTCACAGGTCCGCCGGGCGCCGGCAAGACGATGGCCATCGCACTGTGGGCCGCGAGCGTCTCCCCCGACGTGGTGGTCTGGATCACCCTCGACCGCTACGACAACCGGCCTAAGGTCTTCTGGTCATATGTCGTGGCCGCTCTGCGACGAGCGGCGATCACGGTACCACGCGCCATGTCGGCGCCGACTCGCTCTGCCGTCGACCACGCCTTCCTTCTCCGGCTGGCGTCGGTGCTGGCCGCCCAGGACACGCCGGTGACCATGGTGCTTGACGACCTCCATCTGGTTACCGAACCAGCCATCCTCGATGGGCTGGCGTACGTCCTGCGTAACGCGACACCAGCGTTGCATCTCGTGATGTCATCGCGGATGGACCCGCTGCTACCCCTGCACCGATACCGGCTCGCCGGGGAGCTGACCGAGGTCCGGGCCGATGACCTTGCCTTCAGCGTTCCCGAATCGGGCGCGCTCCTGGCGCATCACGGCATCACCCTTTCCGCGGTGGCGCTTAAGTGCCTGACCGGGCGCACGGAGGGCTGGGCGGCCGGAGTGCGCCTGGCGGCGCTCTCGCTGGACGGGCATCCCGATCCTGAGCAATTCGTCAAGGAACTGGACGCGGACGACAACGCCGTCACCAGCTACCTGGTGGACGAGGTCCTCAACGCCCAGCCCTCTTCCACTCGTGAACTCCTGCTCCGGACCAGCATCCTGGACTGTGTCAACACAGACCTGGCGAGCGAACTGGCCGGTGACTCGCAAGCCGCCAGTACGCTGATGGGACTGGCGCAAGCTAACGCGTTCGTCCGGCCTCTCGGGCACGGCTGGTTTCGCTACCACTCGATGTTCGCCGAGGTATTGCGGCTGAAGCTCAGAATCGAGCACCCTGACCGGGTGCCGGAGTTGCATCAGCGGGCGGCACAGTGGTACCGGCGGAACGGGTGCCTCGCCGAAGCCGTCCGGCACGCGGCGGACTCCGGTGACTGGCAGTTCGCGGCGAGAATAGTCCTCGACGAGCTTGCCATCGGCCAGCTCATCAACCCGCGGGACAAGCAACCGCTCGCCGAGGTATTCCGGCGCATGCCGCTGGACCTGGTCCGGACGCAACCGCAGCCGTTGCTGGTGATCGCGGCGATGGAGCTACCCGACGCCGAGGGCCAGTCGTGCGCTCATTCACTCACCGCGGCCGAAGGAATCCTCGCCACTCTTCCCCCTGACGACGAAATCCCGGCCCGGCTGGGCGCAGCGCTGATCCGGCTGGCACTGTCCCGCCGCACTGGGGATCTCTATACCGCGACCACAGCGGCCGCCAGCGCGGCGGTCCTGCTCGGCAGGCTGCCAGAAAGCTTGCTCGCACTGCGTCCCGAGTTCCGGGCGCAGGTGCTGTCGAGCTGCGGAGCGGCGGAACTGCGGGCAGGTCGTGTCGATGAGGCCGTCGCCACCTTTAAGGCGGGCGTCGCCGCCGCCGCTGCCGACAGCCCGTACGAGCGTGCTGACTGCCTGGCGTACCTCGCGCTCGTGGCGGCTCTGTGCGGACGGCTGAGCCAAGCGGCAGGGCTGGCCGAGGAGGCGGCCCGGGCCACCCATGACAGCTGTGACGGGCTCCCTGAACACCCCGCCCCAGCTGCGAGTATCGCACTCGCATCGGTCTACCTGGACCGCAACGAGATACAGCAGGCGCATGTCCAGCTGAGGCTAGCCGAGGCCGCACTGCGGGTTAACCCGGACAAGCTGATCGGCGCGGTGGCCTGCCTGATCGCAGCGCGGCGCCGCCTGGCCGAAGGCCGCGCACCGGCCGCTGCGGAGCTCATCGGCCGCGCACGGCAAGGCTGGTCGCCCCCTGACTGGCTCGAATACAAGCTGACTCTGCTCGAATCGCGGGCTTGCGTCGCCGCTAGAGACGTCCAGGCCGCGGTGGCCGCGGCCCGCCGCGCCCACCCGGCGTCCCGGCCTGATGCCGCGGCCGCGCTCGCCCGGGCGTGGCTGGCCGCAGATGACTATCAAGCGGCTCGGCAGGCACTGGACACCGCGGCCGAAGCTAGCGCTACAGCGCCTGAGCAGGCGCGCCTTGATGGATGGCTGGTCGAAGCCCGGCTCTACTACCTGACCGGTGACAGCGCGCGCGGTCGCCAATCCCTTGAACACGCGCTGCGGCTGGGCAGGCCAGAGCAGCTCCGGCTGCCGTTCGCCCTGGAGCGGAACTGGATTCAAATGGTGCTGCGGCGCGACCCCGACCTGGCCCTCGCCTACTCTGAGCTGCTCGAGCCGGGTCTGGCGAGCTCGGCCCTGGCTAGGATTCCGGCCCAGCAAGCCCTGACCGGACAGGGAGCGCCGCTGATCATCGAGCCGCTCACCGAGCGCGAGCGCGAGGCGCTCCAGCACCTATCAGAGATGCTCAGCACCGCTGAGATCGCTACCGAGATGTACATTTCGGTGAACACCGTCAAGTCCCACCTCAGGAGCATCTATCGCAAGCTATCAGCGGCTCACCGCAGCGAGGCCGTCCGCCGCGCGCGGCAACTCGAGCTGATCTGAGCTCCTCCTGGGCAGCTCAGAGAATGCCGGCCTTGTGGCCTCGCTGGACGGCATCGCTCCGGGTTGACACGCCGAGTTTGCGGTAGATCGCCTGGGCATGGGTCTTGATCGTGTTCGCCGACAAGTGCAGCTCTTGCCCGATCTCCCGGAGGGAGAGCGTGCCCTGGAGCAGATGCAGCACCGCTTCCTCGCGTTCGGTAAGCCTGTCAGCCAGCGATGTGGCCTTCGGCCGGCCCGCAACCTGCCGTTCAAACCGCTCCAGTCGAGTCCGCACGGCATCGGTGGGGTCCGGCAAGGACGTCAGCAGCAGCCGCGTCCGATCCACGAGCGCCGCTGCGGCTGACCGGTCCCCGATATCGAGCAGCACCTGCGTCAGTATGGCCATGGCCTCGACCGTGGCCCAGGGGCTGATTCCCGGAACTCTCGAGCGGAACTGCACCGCCTTCTCGAGCGCGCTGCGGGCCTCCAGCAGCTGCCCCCGCGCGGCGGATACCGCGCCAGTGGCCATGTAGGCCAGGGCACTGGGCGGCGTCCCACCGACTTCCCCGCGCGCTTCCCCGTACGTGGCGAGGCCGCGGGCCGCGTCCGCAAGCTCCTGGGCTCGTGCTAGTTTGCCCAGCTCAACCGCTGCCAGCGAGAGCACGGCCAAGCCGAGCATGCGGACAAGCGGGATGGCTGCCTCGCTGGAAACGGCCTCCTCCAGAGGTTCCTCCGCCGCCTTAGGCTCGCCGGACAGGTACAGGCTGAAGCCAAGGGCGGCCCTGGCCAGGGCGTACCACGGCGACGCCGGGTCATTTTCCAGCTCGGTGGCCTCGCCCGCCGCCTCGCGCATGACCCGGTAACCCTCGAATCCGAAGACGCCTCGCAGCAGCGCCACGGAGGACCTCAGCGATTGCATGCCGTCAGGAAGCGGCTCCTCGCCCTGCGCTGCCTCCATGACAGGCAGCCAGCGCCGCACGGACTCCCGGTCGCCGGCCAGGGCCGCGGTCCACGCCGCGCAGTGCGCGGCCAGCGGGTTGGCGCTGATCGCGTCGTCACCGAGCATGCGCAACCATCCGCGAACGGTCGCCATCCGGCCCGAGTCAACATAGTCAGGCCAGTGACCGGCGATAAGCTCGACAGCTTCGGTAAGGTCACCGGCAGCCACCGCGTGATGAATCGTCTCGTCCACAGACCCCGACCGTCGATGCCAGCCGCTGGCGCGTTGGTGCAAGGTGGCCACCAAGCCCGCCTCGGTCCGGGTGAGGTAGCCGCGCAGCATCTGCGCGAACAGGCTGTGATAGCGGAACCACTGCCGAATCTCGTCGAGCGGGACGATGAACAGGTTTTCCCGGTCGAGGATGTCGATGATCTTCGCCGCGTTGGCCGACCCGACCACGGCGTCGCAGAGCGGTGCGCTGAACCGGCTGAGAATGGACGTCCGCATGAGGAACTGCCGGATCTCGGCCGGCTGGCGGCTGAGCACCTCCTCGGCCAGGAAGTCGGTGATGAACCGGTTGCCGCCGCTGAACTGGCGGGCGAAGGCGCTTGGCGACGGGTGTCCGCGCAGCGAGAGTGCCGCGAGGTACAGGCCGGCCGGCCACCCCTCGGTCCGCTCGACCAGCACGGCAATATCGGAGAGGCTCAGCTCGGCGGCGGAGATCCGCTGTACGAACAAGGCAGCCTCGGCCGGCGTGAAGCGTAGCTCCTGGGCCCGGAGCTCGAACATCTTGCCGGCCGCCCGCAACCGCGCCAGCGGCAGCGGCGGATCGGTCCGCGTGATCAGCACGACCTGAACCGATGGCGGGAGATGTGCGAGGAAGAACACCAGCTGCTCGTGACAGGCGGGCTCGGTGATCGCCTGGTAATCGTCAAGGACGAGAACAACCGGAGCCGTGAGCCCGGCCAGCTCATTAAGCAGGACCGGCAGCACGGTCCCGGTGATGTCAGGGTCGTGGACCCGAAGCTCCTGGAGTCTCTCCTCGCCGGTGAGCCCGGGGCTAACCTTCTGCAGCGCATGCATGATGTGCCACCACAGCCGACTCGCGTCATTCTCGCCGTCATCCAGCGTGAGCCAGGCAAACGGCCGCTGTTCCATCCGGCTGACCTGCCACTGCGCCACGAGAGTCGTCTTGCCGAAGCCGGCCGGCGCATCGACCAGAACGAGTTTGGCGGACTCGGCGGCAATCAGGCGCTGAACCAGCTCGTGCCGCTCGATCAGGTCCTTACGCAAGCCCGCAGCATGAAACTTCGTCTCGATCGGGGCGTCAAGATCAGCGCGGCCCGGTACCGGGATCTGTACCGCCCGCAGGCCGTACCGCGACCGCTTGTCGGCAGCGCCGAGTTCGCTGCTCATATGAGCAGCTTAGTGTTATCAGCTTGTGATAGGCCATAGACACTTGCGTCCGGACAAGTTCCCTGGACATCGCCGAGTGGCCTGCGGGACTCGCCGTATCACCTGACATCGCAGTGGCCTGCGGAACTCGCCGCATCACCCGTCGTGGGTGGGGCGCGGCTGGCATTCGGCTGGTGGACTTGGGTTCGGACTTTTCACCGGCATAAGGAGAAGGGAAGCGCCATGGCTGATCTGATCGCCATTGGATACCCCGACGAGACGACCGCCGAGGCCGCCGCCGACGAGGCGCGGCAGCTGGCCAGGGACCTCATCATCGAGCCCGATGCGATCGCGGTGATCGTGCGTGACGCCCAGGGCGACTACCACGTGCACACCCGCCACCACATGGTCGGCCGAGGGGCAACCTGGGGGATGTGGTGGGGCCTGCTCTTCGGCGTGCTGTTCTTCATACCGGTCTTCGGGATGGCCGTGGGCGCGGGGCTGGGTGCCCTGATGGGCAAGGTCACCAAGACCGGCATTGACAAGCAGTTCCAGGACCAGGTCCGCGGCATGCTGAAGCCAGGCACCTCGGCGCTGTTCCTGATGGTGGAGAAGGTGACGCCGGACAAGGCCGTGGAGGCGATGAGTAAGTACGGCGGCACCGTGCTGAAGACCTCCCTGTCCAAGGAAGGCGAGCAGGAACTGCAGGACGCCCTGCATGGCCAGAGCGCCTCATAATCTTCCCAGCCGCCCCCTGCGGGGGAATCGTACCGGCCGACCGGAATCCGGCGGCCGGTACGGCTTGTACCGGGACCTTGGTCACCGTTCAGGTGACGAGCAGGTAGATGCTCTTACCTGTCAGCCACAAGCCCAGCAGCAGGCATACCGCCACGATCACCTGGTCTTGGTGGGTGTCCAGCCAGGTCCGCAGCCGCGCCAGCCGAGCGCTGGCCCGAGCGGGCGCAAAGGCCGCATACACCTCCAGGTACAGGAAGGTGGAGGTGGCCAGCAGGCAGAAGAGCGTCAGCGCTAGATAACTGCCCACAGTGGCGAGCTTGGCCTCGGCTATCGTCGTTGCGCCCGCCGCTACCAGCGCCCAGGGCTGCAGGAACGCGGCGAGCCCGGCCGCGGCCCACAGCGACAGCCGGTCCAGTCGGCTCATCCAGCCTGGCGGCTTGCGGGGACGGCCCATCCGGTGCCGCTGGCGCGCCGCGATCAGGATCAGCGCGACGCCCAGCGCCAGCTTGACTGCCAGGACGGCGGTGGACGGCACCGTCTGCGGCTTGGGCGGATTGTTCCCGGTCGCGAGGATGACCGCGGCGATCACCACGACCAGGCAGGCCAGCCAGCCGAGCACGAAAGCCAGGCCCTTCCAGGTGCCCTTCTCCGCACTCAGCACCAGGATGAAGGCCGTGAGGGGAAACGGTTCGAGAGTGATCGCGAGGCCGATGAGCAAAAGGTCAAGTACCACGGCGCCTCCGCTCCCTGCCCCGGGTCAGCTGGATGTCAGACGCCGGGCTCTGCGGTTACCCGTCCTGTCGCCACCGCATCCAGGAGAGATTGGTGGTCGCGTTCGTTCTGGTCGGCGTAGGCGGCGGCGAACTGGGTGATGGCCCGGTCGAACACGTCCGAGCCGCCGAGGTAGGCGGCGATGGCGATCCGGTCCCCGGAGCGGGCGTGCGCCCGGGCCAGCGTCCAGCCGCAGAGCGCGCCGTACATCCGCAGGCCAGCCGGCACCATGGTCTCGATGTCGACGGAGAACTTCCAGTCTCGGAGCTGACGGACGTAAAAGTCCCTTTGCTGCCCGTCCAGGCCCGCCTCGGTCCGCTGCCAGCCCAGGAAGATGTCGCTGGCCGCCTGCATCAGCCGCTGTCCCGCGACCACCCGCTGGCCTTGGTTGGTGTATTTGCTAGCACCCACGAAACGGCTGAGCACCGAGGCTTCCGCCTCCTTCACCTGCAGGAACAGCGGATCAGAGTGGTCACGGCCCAGCATCAAGACGATCCAGCAGCGCGTTCCGACGCTGCCGACGCCGACGACCTTCCTGGCCAGGTCGCAGAACTCGAACTGCTCGAGGAGATACCGGCGATCGGTCTCGAGTGTCCGCTGGTACTTAGCGATCAGTCCGCTCAGCTGCTCTTCGAGACTCGTCCTGTCCGTCTCCGCGGTGAGCAACTCATCGACCGGCACGAGCAGCGGCGGGTCAGAAATGATCCGCGGCCGGCCGTCTACCATCCGGGTCAGCTTGGCCACTTCCTGCATGCTGTCCCTGGTTCGCGCCTTGGCCAGGCCCTTGTCGACCACCTTGCGCTGCCGGGCCTGAAGCTGGGGTGCGAACTGTGTCCGCAACTGGTCCATGTCCGCGTGGGCGTACCAGACCTCCAGGCCGGTCATCCCAGCGAAGGCGCGCATGGCCTGCCGGTACTGGGCCACGGCGGCCATGACGATCTCGCGGCGCTGCTTACCGGTGAAACCGTTGCCGCGCGCGGCGACTTCCAGGCTGGCCGCGAGCCGCTTGACATCCCATTCCCACGGTCCGGGCAGCGTCTCGTCGAAGTCGTTGACGTCGAACACCAGGCGGCGCTCGGCTGAGCCGAAGACGCCGAAGTTGGACAGGTGCGCGTCGCCGCACGCCTGCACGGCCAGCCCCGACACCGGAGTATCGGCCAGATCGCTGGCCATCGGCAGGGCGGCGCCCCGGTAGTACGTGAACGGGGACACCATCATCCGGCCCCACCGGATCGGAACGAGCTCAGGCACCCGCGACTTCGCCTGCCCTTCGAGCAGGCCGATCGGGTCGGGCCGGGACGAGGGCGGATCGAACGCCGCGTGGCTTTCCCGTGGTACCTCGGCTCGCGCGGCCTTGCCCCTGGCCGTACGCTCGGCGGGCGTCAGCCGCCCTGCCTCCGAATCGAGCTGATACCGTCCTGTACGCCGCGGCGGAGCCACAGCCGTCAACTCAGCCATGATCGGCTCCTTTCTGAGGATGCCAGGAAAGCCACGATGCCGTGCCGGGCGCCGCGCTACCTCACCCGGCACGGATGAGCAGCGGCCCAGGTGATCGTGGTTGTCTTCCAAGAGTGGGGTGGCAAGGTGCTGGCCCCGGCGAGGCGCGCTCATCTCCGGCCACCAGCCGGAACCGGAGAGGCTAAAGGGCATGGACTTCGAGTCAGTCACCGCCACCTCGGCCATCGACATCTTCCTGCTGCTCCTGATCGGCATCGGGCCGAAGATCGCTCTGGTGCCGTTCCTCGAGGCGACCGCCGGCATGCCCGCGGCCACCAAGGGCCGCGTGGTCAGGAAGATGCTCACGACCGCGACATCGGTGGCGGTGCTGCTGCTCGTCCTGGGCGGCCTGCTGACCAGGCTGCTGCACTTTTCCGCTGGTGCGCTGGGCGTGGCCAGCGGGATCGTCCTGCTGATCATCGCCGTTTCGATGATTCTGAGCCCGCATGACTCGAACGGGGAGGGCAGCCGGCTGCCCGCCAAGGACCCGTTGCAGCTAGCCACCTTTCCGCTGGCCGTCCCGTATCTGCTGAATCCCGCGGGGATCGTCGTCCTGGTCACGGCCTCGGCGGAGGCGGGATCAATCGGCGTCTTCGCTATCGTCGCCGCAGCGCTCGCCGTGGTCATCGTGATTGATGCCGTGGTGTTCCGGTGGGCCAACCGGGTGAGCGAGCACCTGGATGGGAACCGCATGCTGGTGACGGAGAAGGTGTTCGGCTTCCTGCTCGCGGCGCTGGCCGTGCAGCTCGCCCTCGACGGGCTGTCCGACCTGGGAGTGATCCACCTGCTTGCGCACTAAGCGCCCACCGCCGTGGCGGAACATCGCCCGCGCGGGGTGATGTGCCTCCCCCTCGATCGGCCAGATGCTCGTGCCGGATAGAGATCCAAATCGGAGGGCAAGAACATGGCAATTGGACCCGTGCAACTGATCGTGCTGGGATTCAACCACCCCGACTTCCACGGCGAGATCATCGCCGAGCTCGAACGGCTCCGTGAAAGCGACACGATACGCGTCATCGACTCGCTCGCCGTCTACAAGGACGCCGACGGCGAGCTGGAAGTAGAGCATCTCAGCAACCTCACCGAAAAGGAGGCGATAGAGGTCGGCAGCATGATCGGCGCCCTGATCGGCCTGGGAATCGAGGGTGAGGAGGGAATCGAGGCAGGCGCCGTCGCAGGCGCCGAGGAGGTAGCGGCCGAGGGTGGCGTGCAGGTGTTTACCGAGGAGGAGGGCTGGGATGTGCTGGCCGACATCCCGAACGACTCGGCGGCAGCACTCGTCCTGATCGAGCACCACTGGGCGGTACCGCTTCGCGACGCGGTCCTGCGGGCCGGCGGCTTCCGCATCAGCGATGCCTTCATCAGCCCGCTCGACCTCGTGGAACTGGGGCTTGTCTCGGCCGACGAGGCGAAGCAACTGCACGAGCTCGAAACGCTGGCGGCCGCAGGCAGCAAATCATGACCCCAAGTCGGCACGAGAACCTGGAGGCCTGAGATGTTCGGAGCACGCAGAGTAGCCCGGCGCACGGGGCGGCGTACCGCCCGGCGCGTTTCCCGCCGCAGGTAGCGGCGCAGTAGAAGCTGGCATAGCGGGCGGCTGGTAGCTATTGCTCATCCGCCGCGCCGCTGCGCCGCTTGACCAGCCATGCCTCGGCGTCCAGGTAGGCCCGCTGAGTCGACTCGCCCACGATCGGGGTGGCTTCGAACGTCCGCACCGGACCGTCCTCCACATGCCCGGTGCGGACGAGGCGTTCGGTAAGGCTTGGCTCGAGGCCAGTGAGGTAGAGCCGGCCACCGCGATCGGCGAGTTTGTCGGCGTAGTCGCCGACCACCTTGATGAAGGTCGCTCCCAGGGAGGTGCGGCGTCTGAGCCGCAGCACGACGACGGGCGAGCGGGCCTCGCCAGGGTCGGGCAGGCGAGCCTGCAGGGTGCGGGCACCCGCATAAAGCAGGCTGCCGTAAACGTCAAGGATCGTGATGTGATCGCTGGTCAAGGTAGCCGGGGCCGGGTGCTCCTCGAAACGCCCGTCAGCACGTGGGGTGAGCTCGACGACGGCGAGGTCCAGGGCCTCCTGGTTGAGCTGCAGCAGTAGCGACAGGGCCACCCCGATGCCGACGGCTGCGGCGACCGGAAGGAACAAGGTAGCGGAAAAGGTGGTAATGACCACGACTTGGGAGGTGCGCCCGGTGCGCATGATGGTGGCGACCTCCCCCGGCCGCAGCGAGCCGATGGCCGCGAAGATGAGGATGGCGCCGAGAGTCGGAACCGCGATCTTGGTGACCAGCCCGGAGAATACGGCCAGGATGATCAGCATCCACACGCCGGACCAGATCGTCGCCCACCGGGTTTTGCCGCCGACGGTCACATTAAGCGCGGTACTCCCGACCGAGCCTCCCACCCCGATGCCACGGAAGAAACCCGCGGCCAGATTGCCTGCCCCTTGCGCGATGATGTCCTGGTTCGGGTTCGGCTGCGCATTGCCCGGGTTGGGTACGGCTTCGGCCACCCCGGCGCCCTGGACGAGGATGATGGCGGCCATCGCCAGCGCGCCGGTGACCAGGCTAAACGACAGGAGCCTGATGTCGGGGAGATGCGGGAGCGGGATGCCGCGCGGGATGTCGCCCTGGTCCCCGACCCTGGCCACCTTGTCCGCACCGGCCAGCACCACAACTACGGTCGGGATCACCAGGGCGATGAGCGCGCTTACCACCGAAAGGCGGGTCCGGGCCAATACCAGCAAGATCGCCAGCGCGCTCAGCCCGGTCAGCAACGACGCCAGCTGGATGCTGCCCGGATGGATCAGCACGTTGACGGCCTTGGCCAAGGGAAAATCGCCGTGAGTTGACGCTCCGGTCAGACCCGCGATCTGACCGCAAAAGATGTTGACCGAGATCCCCGTGAGAAATCCGATCATCACCGAGTACGAGACGAACCTGGTATAACGGCCGAAGCGGACGATCCCAGCGGCGACCAGGGCGATACCGCCCAGGATCACTAGCAGCGACACGGCCTGTGGCCGCTGAGCGGCGGGCACGCTCTGCAACGCCGAGCCCGCGGCCAGGGCGGCAGCAGATGTCGTCGTGATCACCATCATCCGGGTGTTGGAGCTGAGCCCGCCCACGATGGGTCCGGCGAAGCCTGCATACAGGCCCTGCACCGGGTTGACGCCGGCCAGGACCGCGGCCGCCATCCCGTCGGGCACGCTGCTGATCGCGCCGGGCAGCCCGGCCACGATGTCCGCGCGCAGGTGAGCCCGCTCGGGCCGGACCGAGCGCAGCCAGCGGCCCACGGCCGCCACGGGCAAGCGACTGACGTCCATCCCTTGCTCCCTCCAGCCGCACCACGCCAGGGAATGCCGGCCGATGCATCCCACATGATCTGCGCCGTGGCGCATTGACGGCTTCACCCACCGGGGATGAGGCTGCCGTCGCCGGCGCCGGTAAAGGTGGAGATGAATGGTCACGAGCGGCGGAGCATCTGCGGGCGGCGCGGAAGGAGGCGCCTTGCCGGTTCCCGGGTCATCCACGGCGGGTGAGGCGCGGGCACCTGGCCGACGGGATCATTGGCACGATCTATCCGGCCGGCCCGGCACAAGCAACGCTCGGAAGGTTCAGGCATGCGGCGTTATACCCAGGGCCTTTGCCTTCTGGCGGCGATCGGAATCGGATGCCTGACGGCGGCGTGCGGGAGCGGTGTCCACAGCGCGATCGCCAGCTTGGCGCCCAGTCGGAGCACTAGCATCTCCTCCAGCCCGAGCGCCAGCCCTTCGCCCATCCCGAGTACGAGCACGCCCAGCCCGGAGACCAGTACGCCAAGCCCGGAGACCAGTACGCCAAGCCCGGAGACCAGTACGCCAAGCCCGGTCGAGAGCACCTCACCTGGCCCGACCACGACGACTACTACCACCGTGCCACCGACGCAGAGCGCCTCGTCACCCGAACTCTCGGGCGGTTCCCCCGTGGCGAGCAGCGGGTCTGCCACCAGCCTCATCTGGCTATGGGTCCTGCTGGCCGTTCTGGCCGTCACCGGGCTGGTCGTGTGGATCGCCCGCTCGGCTAGCCGCCGCTCGGCGGCCGCGGCCGCCTGGCAGTCCAGGGTCATCGACGCGTACGCGAAGGGCTCTGCTCTCTACGACGCCATGAGCGTCGCGGAGACCCCAGCCGCGCTGGCGGCCGGTGACGCAGGCGCTCGCTGGTACGACATTCAGCGCCGCGCCGATGACCTCGCGCAGACGCTCTACGCGCTGCGCGAGGCGGCCCCGGATGAGGAACGTCGCGCCAGGGTCGCTGATGCGCTCACATCCCTGCAGGCTGTTCGTTCTGCCATGGACGCCGAGCGCGCTCCCGGGGGCGCTGGCCCGCTGCACGCCGACGTCGTCCGCGATCGCATGTACGCCTTCGAGACGGCTCTGCGCGCGCTCCGTTCCGCAGACGAGTCCATGTCCTAATCGCGCCAAGCAGGAATCTCCGAATGAAAGTGGAATTATGTCAGGTACAGGCTGGATTATCACCTCGTCCATCATCTATCTGGTACTGCTGTTCACGATTGCCATTCTGACGTTCCGCAAGGGACACTGGATCCTCGGCCTGCTCGGCTTTGTGTTCCCGGTCTTGTGGTTGATTGGGGCTATCCTGCCGAGCCGGCGCGCCTATCGCTGATGGGTCAGGGTTCCCTCGCAGGAAACATCAGCTGCCCGCGGCAGCCTGGTCCATCCCCGGGGCACCGCGGGCAGCTGCCTTTCCTGTTTACGTGCTGGTCGCCTGCGCAGCGCGGCCCGCTTGCCGGAGCAGGAAGCCCGCGACGATCTCAAAGAGACCCAGGATGATGAACCAGATGCCGAGCAGTACGGCCATAACCTTGAGTGAGGTGACAGGAGCGGCCACCACCACGATCCCGGCGATGAGGCTCACCACCCCGAATGCGAGCCACCAGCCGTTCCCTTCCCTGAGGCCGTGGCCGAGCCCTCCGATGACCGCGGCCAGGCCCTGGACGATCCAGCTCAGGCCGATGATCAAGCCGATGAGCTGCACAGTCACGTGCAGATGACGGATCAGGACGACGCCGATGACGACAGACAGCAGACCGGCGATGCCCACCCAGATTCTGTGCTGTTCATCCCGGTCGAATATCCGCAGCAGGTGGAAGATCCCGAAGAGGATCATCTGGATGCCGAACAGGACCGCGAGCACGTTCAGTGATCCCGTCGGGTAGAAGCTCACGATGATCCCGAGGATCACACTCAATACGCCCAGTACCAGCGTCGCCTGCCATGAGGCCGCCAGCACCGATGCGCGTGCTGACTGCACGTCATAATCCACCGATGTCATTATCACTCCTGTCGGCTTTTCCGGCCCTGGCCGCAGAGGTGATATCTGACGGTGTAGCCATGGGCGCCCGACAGCAATACTCAAGCCCAGGTCATCAAATATCCTCACCCGCCGTGGATGATTAAGGGCTGATTGGGGCTGATCGTGCTCAGGGGCCGACAGTTATTCCGGCAGGGACAGCCCGAGGGCGACCATGATCTCGGGTGCGGCCGCCACTATCTTCGGTCCGCCGACCTGCGGCGCGATAGCAACCAGCACGCCTAGGATGTCGGCGGGCGAAACGCCTTCGTCGATCGCGGCGCCTATCTGCCAGAGGTAGGAGGCCGGAGGGGCGTCGAGCGCTATGAGGGCAGCGATCTTGACGAGGGCGTAGCTGCGAGTGGTAAGGCCGCTTCTCTCCCTCCAGTTTGCGCGCAGCTCCAGGCCCTCGGCCAGCAGGTCCGGGTCGCCCAGAGCCAGCCCGGCCAGCGCCTCCCTGGTGACGTCGTCGACATCCGGCTTGACCGGAACGTTCATAATGAGATCCTTTCCATCGCTACGGCGGCTAGGTCGCTGACGGCAGCCGCGATACTGGTCAACGATCCCGCCTGCTGACGGCCACGGCGTCACCCGTCGGGGATGGTGTAAGGCGCGGGGCCCAGCGAAAGCCCCGGCCAAGCGGGCCTGCCCGTTCGATTGCTATCACGGGGTGTCGGCGGTACTGGCCGGGCGCTGCGGAGCGCTACCCACGCCAAGTTCGGCCTCGCGGGCGAGAAACCGGAGCCGCGCTGCTCGCGCGTCCCACGCATAAATGACCGCCGAACCTGCGATGAGATCATGCAGGGCGCGGTGCTCGTGCTGCACGAGTGCGAGCTCACCAGGCCGGCGGACTGCGTCCGGGTGCTCATTGCTATCCCTCGGCCGCCCGCAGGGCGGGGGGCGCCGACGGTCCAGGATGCTTGCGCCGGAGGATGCGTCCCACCCAGCGGTCGACGAACTGATCAAGCCCGACCGCCTGGCTACGCGCAGCGTCGAGCGCTTCGCTCGCTGCCCCACCGGACGACCTGGCGATGACGGCACCAAGATCCGTCTGCTCGACAATCACGTCCATGTCGATACGCCCCACGACGTCGTTGAAATCGACACGGTCGAGCACGGCGCCCACGTCGACACGTCCTAGGACCCTGTCGATGTCTGCCCGGTCAAGCACGGCGTTCAGGTCCACCTGGTCCAGCAGGGCGTTCATGTCCACCCGGTTGAGCAGGGCGTTCACGTCCAGCCGGTTCAGCAGGGCGTTCACGTCCAGCCGGTCGAGCAGGACGTTAACGTCCACCTTCTTCAGGATTTCGTCGAGGTCGACGTGACGAAGCAGGGCGTTCAGATCGACCCGCGCCACGAGCGCATTGATGTCCAGCGCGTTGACAAGCAGATCGATCACGCGCTCGGTCACCCGCTGAGCGATCAGCTCCGCCGGGTCGGTCAGACGCCGGCCTACCGATCGCAGCCGGTCACGCGGATCCACGCTACCCAGTATCGCCGCGGCCGGATGAGGGTAATCATCCGCAGCGGGTGAGGCGGGGATTCAAGGGCCGACGGAATCCGGCTCAACATCACCAAGAAGCAGGTGGAGGAGTTGCCGCCAGCCGGCTGAGCGCCCGGAAGCGCGGCGTCTCTACCGGGACGATTGCAATTCCCGCATCAGCTTGTACGGGCCTTCGGCGCCGGCCAGCTGGCGGTGGGTGCCGCGCTGGGCGACCTTGCCATGGTCGAGGACGATGATCTCGTCGACCTCCTCCAGTCCCGCTAGCTCATGCGTGATGAGCAGCGTGGTGCGGCCTCGGGTGACGGCGAGGAGATCGGCGGTCAGCGCCAGCCGGGTGATGGGGTCCAGGTGGGCCGTCGGCTCGTCGAGGATCAGCACAGCCGGGTCGGCGAGCAGCGCCCTGGCCAGGGCGAGCCGCTGCCGTTCGCCGCCGGACATGGCCGTTCCGTGTACGCCGACCCGGCTGTCCCAGCCGCGCGGCAACGAATGTATCCAGGTCAGCAGCCGGGCGCGGTCCGCGGCGTCCGCCAGCTCATCGTCAGACGCGCCTGGCCGGGCCAGGCGGAGGTTGTCGCGGACGCTGCTATCGAAGATGTGCGGATCCTGGGGGCAGCCGCCGATCACCGTACGCACGGCATCGGCGGCGTAATCGGCCAGATCGGCGCCGCTCAGGCTGACGGTGCCGCCGGCCAGGTCGCAGAACCGCAGCAGCACGGCCGCCACGGTGGATTTGCCCGCACCGCTGGGGCCGAGGAGCGCCACCCTCCGCCCGGGTGACAGGTCGAGGTCGAGGCCGTCCAGCGCGAACGGCTCACCAGCTGAGTACCGGACCTGCACGCCGCGGAGCTGTACGTCTACCGGCTCGGGTGGCACCGGCCGCGGTACCGCAGGCTCGGCCACCGGGTCCGGGGTGTCAAGGACCCCGCTAATGCGGCCGGCCGAGGCGCGGGCGGCGCCGAGCTCGAGGGCGGCCGCTGGCAGGGCGGTGACCGCCTCGAAGGCGGCCAGGGCGGTGAGGGTCACCACGGCCAGCGGCACCCGGGTCAGTGTGCCGTTGCCGACGGCCGCCACCCCGAGGACCAGGACCCCCCATAGGGTGAGGCCGGAACTGGCCATGATCAGCCCGCCGCCAAGGCCAGCCGCTGCGGCCGAGCGTCCGGCCAATGCCGTCAGTTGCCCATCGGCGGCCTCGACGGCGGCGAGGGCGGCGTCCTGCGCGCCGAATGCCTGCAGTTCGGCGGCGCCCGACAGAAGGTCGGTCATTGTCGCGCCGAGCTCGCCGCGGGCCGGAGCGGTCGCCCGGGCGGCCCGGCGGGACGCGGCGACGGCCAGCGCCGGCACCGCCGTCCCGGCGGTCAGGAGACCGAGAGCGAGCACGCCGCCTGCCGGCGCGAGGATCAGCAGGCACGCGGTCACCGCGCCCCCGCCGACCAGGGCGGCGGCCAGCGGCGGGCCGATGCCGCGGATGAAGAGGTCTTGGGTCGCGTCGACGTCGCTGATCAGCCGGGCCAGCAGGTCACCCGAACGGAAGGCGGCCAGCCCGGCCGGAGCCAGCCGTTCCAGCCGCCGGTAGATCGCCACCCTGATGTCAGCCAGAATCCGGAAGGCCACGTCATGGGAGGCCAGCCGCTCGACGTAACGGGATACTCCGCGTCCGACGCTGAACGCGCGGACCGCGACCACGGCCACGGAGATCGCCAAGATGCCCGGATGCTCGGAGGCGCGGGCGAGCAGGAACCCGGATACGGCCAGCAGGGCCACGCCGCAGCCGATGGCCGCCGCACCCGCCACGACGGAGAGCAGCAACTGGCTGCGCAGCGGGCGGGCGAGCCGCAGCAGGCGCAGCAGCGGGCGGGCCGTGGTCACCGGATCGCCGCCGGTGACCGGCCGGACGGCCTTTCGCGCAAGGACGGCAGCAGCAGCTTTCCCTGGTCGAGGCGGATGATGCGGCCGGTTTCACCGGTCCAGCCCCGGCCGTGACTGACCAGGACGACGGTGCGATCGGACAGCACAGTCTCGACGGCTTCGCCAACATGACGGGCACTGGCCGGATCCAGATGCGCGGCGGGCTCGTCCATGAGCAGCAGCGGCGCATCCCGCAGGAATGCGCGGGCCAGCGCGATCTTCTGCCGCTGGCCCGCTGATAGCCGCAGTCCGCGTTCGCCCAATGACGCCTGGTAGCCGCCCGGCAGGGCCTCGATAAACTCCGCCGCCCCGGCTAGCCGGGCGGCCCGCCTGATATCTTCCGGGCTCGCGCCGCGCCGGCCCAGGCCAATGTTGTCGGCGGCACTGCCGGCGAACAAGTAAGGCTGCTGCGGCACCCAGGCAATCTGAGCAAGCCATCCGTCTGTCGGCACCGCAGTCAGATCGGTACCGCCGACCCGAATTGTCCCTTCGGTCGGCTCGATGAACCGGAGCAGCAGCGCAAGCAGCGAGCTCTTGCCCGCACCGCTCGGCCCGGTCAGCAAGACCCGCTCCCCCGGCCGGATCGTCACGCTCACCCCGTCCAGAGCCGGACGGTGCCTGCCGGGATAGGTTACGGTGACCCCGTTCAGCCTGATCTCCTCGGTACGCAGGTTGACGCTTGCACTGCGACGAAGACCCGCACTCGCGGGCTCGGCCTGCGGCTTCCGGCCCGGCACGGCGTCCAGGATCTCGAAGACCCGCCGGGCCGCGGCGGCGCCCTCCATGCTGGCGTGGAACTGAGCGCCGACCGCCCGCAGCGGCAGGTAAGCCTCCGGGGTCAGCAGCAGGACCACCAGGGCCGTCTCATACCCCAGGTGGCCGTCCAGCAGCCGCAGCCCCACCTCGACCGCAACCACCGCAGTGGCTACCGCGGCGGTCAGCTCGAGCACCAGGGCGGACAAGAACGCCACCCGGAGGGTAGACATGGTGACGGCCCGGTGCTCGCCGGTGACCTTCGAAATGACCTCTTCCTGCGTCTTCGCGCGGCCGAACACCTTGAGCGTGGGCAGTCCTTCCACCACGTCAAGAAAGTGCCCGGCGAGCCCAGCCAGCAGCCGCCACTGCCGCCGCGTCTGAGCCTTGGTGTGCCAGCCCACCAGGACCGCGAATACCGGGATCAGCGGCAGCGTCACGGCAATGACCACCGCGGAGATCCAGTCCGCGGCGGCCACGCGTGCCAGCACCGCGATGGGTACCACCGCCGCGAGGACCAGCTGCGGGAGGTACCGGGCGAAGTAGGAATCCAGGCCATCCAGGCCTCTGGTGGCCAGAGCGGCGATCTCCCCGGCCCGCTGACCGCCTGGCAGACTCGGACCGAGCCGCACAGAGCGGTCGGCCAGCGCGCGCCGCAGCTGCGATTTCACGGTCGCGGCCGCTCGCAGCGCGGCCACCTCTCCGCCATAGGTCGCCGCCGCCCGCGCCACCACGACGACCAGCAGCGCCAGCAGGGTGACCCTCAGCGCGGCGGCCGTTCCGCTGCCCCGGCCGGCGGCCGCGAGCGCATGAGCGAGCAGGCCCGCCTGCGCCAGGATCAGCGCAGTCCCGGCGAGCCCGAGGCCGACGGCGACGGCCAGGTACCCCGGGGCGGCGGCCCGCGCATAACGCAGCAACCGCGAGTCAAACGCTCGCGGGGCCGTTCCTCGCTGTCGCCGGGCTCGCCGTCCCGTCATCAAGCTCGCTCCGAGGGTGTCGAGATTGAAGTCACCCGCCCGGGCCCGGTGGCGTATGGCCGGGCCGGCCGGGCCGCCGGGCTCGGCGCGGTATCCGTATTACTTACTGTCGGCCGACCGCCTGGATTGCGCCTCGCCCGGCCAGGGTGATTGGTCGCGACAAATTCTGGGTCGGGGCGGTGGGCATGCGCGGCGCTGAGGTAAGGCTGCTGCGCCAACCTTGGCAATCACCCCGCCCGGGTGAGGTGTCCGCGACCGTCAACGCCGCACCATCAGTCTGCGGATTCACTCGGGAAGGGTCGATGCCCCGACCGGAAGACCGGGCAGGAGGCACTGTGAGCGCAGCTCCGCGAACCTCTCGCGCGAGGCCCGGGTGGCTTCAATGACGACGCCACCCGATCCCCTTGCGCTCTTGCGGTCCCGGAGTTACCTCGCGCTGCTGGCGCTAGCGGCGATCATCGGCGTGCCCATCTCGGCGGCAGCGTACTTCTTTCTCGCGCTGGTCACCAAGTTGCAGGGATGGATCTTCACGAATCTTCCCCAAGGGCTGGGCTTTCACGGCGAGCCGCTGTGGTGGCCGATCCCCCCGCTTGTGCTAGCCGGAATCCTCGTCGCCCTCACGATCCGGTACCTGCCCGGCACGGGAGGCCATTCGCCGGCCGACGGGTTCAAGGTGGGTGCGGGCCCCCCTGCACCGGTCGAACTTCCCGGCATCGTGCTCGCGGCACTGGCGACCCTGAGCCTTGGCGTGGTGCTCGGGCCCGAGGCTCCCCTGATCGCCATCGGCGGCGGGCTCGGCGTCCTTGCCGTCCGCCTGGTAAAGCGCGACGCACCGGCCCGTACCAGCACCGTGGTGGCCGCGGCGGGGAGTTTCGCCGCCATCAGCACGCTGCTGGGCTCGCCGCTGCTGGGGGCGTTCCTGCTGATGGAGGCCTCGGGACTGGGCGGGGCCATGATGGAGCTTGTGCTGGTCCCTGGCCTGCTGGCCGCTGGCATCGGCTCACTGATTTTCATCGGCCTTGATGCCTGGACCGGGCTGGGCACGTTCTCGCTGGCGATTCCCGGCCTGCCCCACGCCGGGTCGCCGACAGGCGCTGAATTCTTGTGGGCGCTGGCGATCGGGGTGCTAGCTGTCCTGTTCGGGTCCGGGATCCGATGGCTCGGGCTGTTCCTCCGGCCCCATGTCGAACAGCGGATGGTGCTGGCCATGCCGGTGGTCGGCCTGGCCGTCGCGGGACTCGCGATCGCGTTCGCCGCCGGTACCGGAAAGGGCTCCTCCGAGGTGCTGTTCTCCGGGCAATCCGCCCTCGGCCCGTTCGTCACCAACAGCGCCGCCTACACCGTGGGAGCATTGCTGCTGCTCATCGCCTGCAAGGGACTCGCCTACGGCGCGTCACTAAGCAGCTTCCGCGGCGGTCCCATCTTCCCTGCCATCTTCCTCGGGGCGGCGGGCGGCGTGGCCCTCTCGCACCTGGCGGGGCTCCCACTGGTCTACGGCGTCGGCATGGGCATCGGCTCGATGACCGTGGTGATGCTCAGGCTCCCGCTGACCTCCGTCCTGCTGGCGAGCCTCATACTGGGATCGGACGGCCTGGCCGTGATGCCGCTGGTGATCGTGGCGGTCGTCGTGGCCTACGTGGTCTCGGCGAGGCTTACCCCAGCTCCGGCCCAGGCCGCAGAAGCGCCGAGTCCCGCCGAGAATGCCGGCCCGCCCACCCGTTCGGCGGACCGGGCAGCCGGGTCGTGAGCCGGGGCTGCCGCGGCATCACCCTGGCGGGTCAGCCACCGCCCGAGGGATTTCGGCGGGATGCTCAGGGACGACCGGGCCGAGGGGAAGGGCGTAGACGTCAATCAGCGTCTCGATCTGCTGGGTGGTAAAGGCCCGCTCGCGGCGGATGTCCCGGGTGAACGCCAGCCACCAGGTCAGGAGCGCGCCCAGGCGATTGCGGTAACCGGTCAGGAATGCGATGTGGATGAACAGCCATATGCACCAGCCGACGAACCCGCCGACCTGCAGAGGTCCGGCTGAGACGACCGCACGGCCGCGGGAGATGTAGGCCGCCGAGCCGAGGTCATGGTAGCGGAACGGCTTCTCAGCCACATCTCCCGAGATACGGTGCCGGACACGGTGCCCGGCGTAGAGCCCGGACTGCATCGCGACCTCGGCGACCCCGGGGAGCTTATCCAGGCTCATCATGTCGCCGAGGACGGAGATTTCGGGATGGTCGGGGATGGTGAGGTTTTTCTCCACGAGGATACGCCCGGCCTTGTCCCGCTCGGCGCCGGTGGCGGCCGCGAGGGCCTCGGCGATGGGCGGCGCCTCCACTCCGGCCGTCCACAGCACGTTGGCGGCCTCATAGCGGGTTTCCTCGCCAGCGTGGTCACGGACCAGCACCCCGCCCTGGTCGACGTGGGTGACGATCGATCCCATGTGCTGCTCGACGCCCAGCGCGTCCAGGGACTTGGCCGCCTTCTGCGACAGCTTCGGGCCGAACGACGCCAGCGGAGCGCTACCGCCGTCAAAGAGCAGCACCCGGGCATCCTCCGGTTTGATGTTCCGGAACTCGGCGCGGAGGGTCTTGGTGGCAACCTCGCGGATCTGCCCGGCTAGTTCCACGCCGGTCGGGCCGCCGCCGACCAGGACGAATGTGAGGTAGACGCGGCGTTCCTCCGGGTCGGTGGCCGTCTCCGCCATCTCGAACGCGCCGTATACCCGGCGCCGGATCGCGAGCGCGTCTGAGATCGTCTTCATGCCCGGTGCCCAGCGGGCGTACTCCGGATGGCCGAAATAGGACTGCCGGACTCCGGCCGCGACGATCAGGTCGTCGTAGCCGAATTCGACCTGCTCGCCGCCCACGCGCCGGGCCAGGACGCGCCGGCCGGCGACATCAAAATCGAACACCTCGGCCATGACGCAGTCGACATTCTTGTGTTTCTTGAGCAGGTCACGCAGCGGGGCGGCGATCTTCCCCTCGGACATGATGCCGGTGGCGCACTGGTAGAGGAGCGGCTGGAACAGGTGATGCTGGGTGCGGTCGATCAGCGTCACCGAGGCATTGGTGCGCCTCAGCGCGCGGACCGCGAAAAGGCCGGCAAAGCCGCCGCCCACGATAACCACACGGCGTGGTCCGGCTTGGTCTGTCATTGCGTGCTCCGGTCTGTCGGTCAGCCTTCCGGGTCGTGCCAGGTGTCCCCGCCGGGCAGCAGCCGGCCGGCTTCCGCCGGGCCCCAGCTACCCCTGGCGTAGGGATGAACGGGCGTGACGTCGCCAAGGACCGGATCAACGACCTTCCAGGCCGCTTCGACCGTGTCCTGCCGGGCAAACAGCCAGCGGTCCCCGTCCAGGGCCGCGCCGATAAGCCGGTCGTAAGGACGCATATCCGACCCGGACTGGCCCGCGAACGACAGTTCCTCCAGTAGGGGCTCCATTCCGGCGCCTGGCTTCTTGCCCGCCAGCGTGAAGGCCACCGCGGTCTCCGGCCATACCCGGAACCGCAGCGAGTCGCGGACAGCGAACGGTGCGATACCGAATACGTCATGCGGAGGCCGCCTGAAGCGGATGTCGATCTCGGTGGCGGTGACCGGCATGCACTTGCCGGCCCGGATCAGGATCGGCACGTCCGCCCAGCGCCAGGTGTCCGCGGCGAGCCGGATCGCGACGAAGCTCTCCGTCGTGGATTTCGGATCGACGCCGTCCACCTTGTGATAGCCGTCGTACTGGCCGCGGACCGTGTCCTCCGGGGTCAGCGGCCGCAGCGCGGAAATAACCCGTGACTTGGCGTCCCGCCAGGAGGCCAGGCCCGGCCCGTCCGGCGGATCGGCCAGCACGGTGGCCAGCACCTGGAGCATGTGGTTCTGGACCACATCCCTGATGGCCCCGGTCCGGTCGTAGAACCGGCCGCGGTCGGCGACGTCGAAGGCTTCGGCCATGGTGATCTGGATGCTCTCCACGTAGGTCCGGTTGAGCAGCGGTTCGATCACCGAGTTGGCGAAGCGGACGAAGAGCACGTTCTCCACAGGATCAAAGGCCAGCCAGTCGTCAACCCGGAAGATCGCCTCTTCCGGGAAGTACTGGTGCATGGTCTCGTTGAGCTGCCGCGAACTGGCCAGGTCGGTCCCGAACGGCTTCTCCACCATCACCCGGGCGTCCTTAGAGCGGCCGGCCGTCGCGATTCCCCGGGCGATGCGCCCGAACAGCGGGGGCGGCACTTCCAGGTAGAACAAGACCTTGCTGCCGCTGCCGATGGCGTCTGACATCGCCTTGTAGGTGGCATCGTCGTCGAGATCCCCGTCGACGTACCGCAGCAGGCCGAGCATCTTCCGCGCGTCGGCAGTGTCCGGGTCCATCCGGTTGAGCCGCAGCGACGCGGCCGCGTAGTCGCGGAACTGCTCCAGCCCCCAGCCGCTCTTCGCGACCCCGATGACCGGCACGTTGAGCACGCCGCGCTGGACCAGGCCCACCAGCGCCGGGAACGTCTCCAGCTTGGCCAGGTCGCCAGTGGCGCCGAAGATCACCAGCGCATCAACTTCGTTTGTCGTCATGTCCGCTCCTTTGTCGGATCGTCTGCTACCCATCCCAACGCGGCGAGGCGGTCCTGCCATCACTCTGCGTGGGTGAGAGCGGAGGAGCTGCCGGCCTCCGGTCAGCTTCCCTGACCGGACCGCGCGGCATCGGATTCTGCGGTCTCTGAAGGCACGCCCTGCGGCGATGCGGGCAAGAAGTCCTGCCGGCTGATGCGCCGCCGGAACACGTAGTAGGTCCAGGTCTGGTAGGCGAGTACCAGCGGCATGAAGATGATGACCACGACGGTCATCGCCTTGAGCGAGTACGCTCCGGACGCCGTGTTGTGCACGGTGAGGTTGTACGCCGCATTGGTGCTGGAGACCATCACGTTGGGGTACAGGTCAACGAAGATGGACACGATGCAGGCCGCCATCGTGATGGTCGTCGCGGCGAAGGCAAAGCCCTCGCGGTGCTCGTAGACCAGCCAGGCGGCGGCGATGACCGCGAGCACGGCGAGCAGCTCGATCGGGTTGAGAAAGAAGGTAGTGCTGGCCGTTACGTGCGTCCAGATGACGAAGGCCACGACGGCGGCGCCGGTGAACGGGGCCACGCGGCGGGCCAGGAGCCACGAACGCTCGCGCATGGTGCCGGTGGTCTTCAGGCCCAGGAACGTCGCGCCGTGCAGCAGGCAGATCAGCACCAGGGTGACCCCGGTGAACAGGGCGTAGGGCTGGAGCAGGTCCCAGAATGAGCCGGTGTAGTTCTGGCTGGAGTTGATGGGCAGTCCGTGCAGCATGTCGCCCAGGGCCACGCCAATCAGCAGCGGGGCCAGCAGGCTGCCCACGGTCAGCAGGACGTCCCACGTGCGGCGCCAGCGGGCCGCGTCGCGCTTGCCGCGGTACTCGAAGGACACGCCGCGGACGATCAGCGACATCAGCAACAGCACAATCGCGAGGTACAAACCCGAGAACGCCGTCGCGTACCAGCCGGGGAACGCGGCGAACATGGCGGCCCCGGCCACGATCAGCCAGACCTCGTTGCCGTCCCACAGCGGCCCGATCGTGTTGATGGCCGCCCGGCGGCCGGCATCGTCCTGGCCGACCGCGCTGTGCAGCATGCCGACGCCGAAATCAAACCCCTCGAGGACGAAAAAGCCGGTCCACAAGATCGCGATGACAATAAACCAGAACGGGATGAGATGGTTCATCGAAACCTCAATACCGAACGGCCGGAACGGACGCGTCCGCGTCGGCCTCCGCAGGTGCGGGCGGGAGCTGTTCGCGTGAGTACCGCAGCATCAAGATCAGGTCGACGGTGGCGAGCACGCCGTACAGCAAGACGAATGCCACCAGGCTGATGACAATCCACGTACTGCTGACGGTGGGCGAGATCCCGTTTTTGGTCAGCATGATGCCCTGCACGATCCAGGGCTGCCTGCCGCTCTCTGTCAGCAGCCAGCCCGCGGTGTTCATCAGGAACGGCAGCACCGCCGCCCAGACCGCCACCCACAGGAACAGGCGCGAGGTCGCGAGCGTCTTGCGGCGGATCAGCCAGAGCCCCCACAGTGAAATAAGGAGGACCAGAACCCCTGCGTAGGCCATCACCCGCATGGACCAGTACTGGATGAACACGTTCGGTACGTAATTGCCAGCGCCGTACTGCTTGCTGTACTGCGACTGCAGCGGGTCCAGGCCGACCACCTGGCCGTTCCAGTGGTTGGTGGCCAGCAGGGACAGCAGGTGCGGGATCGCGATGATCTGGGTCGGGGTCTGGTCGTTGTTGCCGCCGCCGATCTGGAACAGCGAGAACGAGCACGGCTGGCAGGTGGTCCACTGTGCCTCCGCAGCCGCGATCTTCATGGGCTGGTACCTGGCCTCGATCACGCCGAGCTCATCGCCGACCAGCATGGTGAACAGGATCGCCGGGACTAGGACGAGGAGGGCCAGCCTGGCGGACCGGGTGAACACTTCGCGGTCACCGCCGTGCCGCAACTGCCACGCCGACACCGCCAGCATTACCGCCGCGCCGGTGACCAGCGACACGAACAGGACCTTCGAATATCCCCACACGAACACCGGGTTGGTGAACACCGCCCAGATGTCGTTCAGCTGTGGCTTTCCGTCGACCATCGTGTAGCCGACCGGATGCTGCATCCAGGAGTTGGCCGCCAGGATGAACGCCGCCGACAGGGCGCTACCGAACACCACCAGCCAGATCGTCAGCAGGTGCAGCCGCCGTGGCAGTTTGTCCCAGCCGAACAGCCACAGCCCGAGGAACGTCGACTCCAGGAAGAACGCGCCGAGCCCTTCCATCGCCAGCGGGGCGCCGAAGATGTTGCCGACCAGCCGCGAGTACGCTCCCCAGTTCATCCCGAACTCGAACTCCTGCACCAGGCCGGTCACCACGCCGATCGCGATGTTGATGACCAGCAGCGTGCCGAAGAACCTGGTCAGCCGCAGGTATTCAGCGCGCTTGTTTCGATGCCAGGCCGTCTGGAGCAAGGCGGTCAGGAAGGCCAGCCCGATGGTCACCGGCACGAACAGGAAATGGTTGATCGAGGTGAACGCGAACTGCCAACGTGCGAGGTCAACGTTCGCCATCTATCCCCTCCGGTCCGGCGGGTTCCGGTTGATCATTACTGTCGCCCGCGCATAGGCCACCAGACATCACCCGTGCGGAGTGATGCCCTGGGCCACCGCGGTGGTCCGTGCCTGACGCCTGGCCGGACGATCACCCGAGCGGGGTGATTTGCGGTTGGCCGAACGTCCCTACGGTGAACCCGTGGCCGAACACTTTGACTTCATCATCGCGGGCAGCGGCGCCGGCGGGGGCACGCTGGCGCATACGCTGGCCCCCTCGGGCCGGCGGATCCTGCTACTCGAACGTGGCAACTTCCTCCCGCGCGAGGCGGACAACTGGGATCCGGGCCCGGTGTTCGTGGACGGGAAGTACATTTCGCCCGACACGTGGTACGACGCCGACGGCAAGCCGTTCCAGCCGCAGGTGCACTACTTCGTCGGCGGCGCCACCAAGCTGTACGGCGCCGCGCTCTACCGGCTCCGGCCGGAGGACTTCGGCGAGCTGCGGCACGCCGACGGCCTGTCCCCGGCGTGGCCGGTGAGCTACGACGAGTTCGAGCCGTGGTACACGAAGGCCGAGTGGCTGTACCAGGTACACGGAGCTCACGGCGAGGATCCGACCGAGGGCCACTGGTCGAAGGAGTACCCGTGGCCAGCGGTGTCGCACGAACCGCGCGTCCAGCAGATCTCCGACGCCCTGACCGCCGGCGGCTACCACCCGTTTCATGCGCCCTGCGGCATCCTCCTGGACGAGGCCGACCGGCCCAAGAGCATCTGTATCCGCTGTGCGACGTGCGACGGCTACCCGTGCCTCGCGCACGCCAAGGCCGACGCCGACACCATCGCCGTACGCCCGCTGCTGCACCAGCCGAACGTGACCCTGCTGGTGAACGCTGAGGTGGAGCGCCTGGAGACCGATCCGTCCGGGCACACCGTCACCGGCGTGGTAGTTACCCGCGACGGTCAGCGCGAGGTCTACGAAGGAGACGTCGTGGTGGTCGCGGCGGGTGCGGCCAACAGCGCCAAGATCCTGCTCCGGTCGGCCTCCGACGCGCACCCGGGCGGGCTGGCGAACGGGTCGGACCAGGTAGGCCGCAATTACATGTATCACAACAGCAAGGCCGTCGTGGCTCTCGACAAGGAGCGCAACGACACGGTGTTCCAGAAGACGCTCGCCCTGAACGACTTCTACTTTGCCGGCGAAGAACGTGAGTGGCCGCTCGGGAACATCCAGATGCTCGGCAAGTCCAACGCGATGGCGATGAAGGGCGAGGAGCCCAAGCTCACCATGGTGGCGCCGCGCTGGAGCCTGGAGGAAGTCGCCCGCCACGCCCTGGACTTCTGGCTAACCACCGAGGATGTGCCCAAGGCCGGTAACAGGGTCACCGTGGACCGGGACGGGCACGTCCACCTCTCGTACAGCGCCACGAACGACGCGGAGGCTGACGGGCTCTACCACGAGCTCAGGAAGATCCTGAACCACGTCGGGATCGCGGCCCATCACGTCCTGGACAAGAACTTCTACATGAGCATGGATGTGCCGATAGCCGGCGTTGCGCACCAGGCGGGCACCTGCCGCTTCGGCACCGACCCGGCCACCTCGGTGCTCGACGTCAACTGCAAGGCGCACGAACTCGACAACCTCTACGTCGTCGACACAAGCTTTTTCCCGAGCATCGGAGCGGTGAACCCGGCGCTCACCGCCATGGCCAACGCGATCCGCGTGGGCGAGCACCTGCTGAGCACGATGGCATGACCGGAAAGGTCGAATGCACATGAGCACATTTCCGCCCATTGCCGACTACGGATTCCTATCCAACTGCGAGCAGAGTTGCCTGATCGCGCCCGATGGATCGGTGGAGTGGCTGAGCCTGCCGCGCCCCGACTCCCCGAGCGTGTTCGGGGCGCTCCTGGACCGGGCCGCCGGCTCGTTCCGGTTCGGTCCCGGCAATGTCCGGGTGCCGCAGAACCGCAGGTATGTCCCCGGGACGATGGTGCTGGAGACGACCTGGCAGACGCCGACGGGCTGGATGACCGTGCATGACCTGCTGGTCATCGGCGCGAACCAAAGCGAGGGACGGCGGGCGGACTACCATCGGGCCCCGACCGATCTGGGCGCGGTCGGCGCCCTCCTCCGGATCGCGACGTGCATCAGCGGCCGGGTCGAGGCCGTGGTGAACTGCGCCCCGCTGTTCAACTACGGGACCGCCGGCGGCACGTGGAGTTACCAGGGCGACGGCTACGAGGCCATGACCGTCACCCCGAAAGAGGGAGACCTGACGCTCGACCTGGCGGGCAATATCCGGCTCGGCGTGCTGGGGGCCCGCTGTTACGGTCGTACGACGCTGACGCAGGGCCAGTCGGCCTTCGTCGTGCTGTCCTGGGGAAGCGGTAGCATTCCGGCCAGCCAGGACGAGGCGGCCAGCGCCCTGAACACCACCATCGATTACTGGCGGGACTGGCTGAGCGCAGCCAAGATCCCGGACCATCCGTGGAAGCCCTACCTTGACCGCAGCGCGCTCACGCTGAAAGGACTCAGCTACGCTCCCACCGGTGCCATCATGGCGGCATCGACGACCTCGCTGCCCGAAACGCCCGGTGGAGCGCGTAACTGGGACTACCGGTTCACCTGGATCAGGGATTCAGCGTTCATGCTCCGCTCGCTGTACCGCCTTGGCTTCAACTGGGAGGCGATCGAGTATTTCGGCTTCATCATCGATGCGGTCAGCGGCGGTGACCTTAATCGCAGGTTTGAGCTCCAGATCATGTACGGCATCGGCGGGGAACGGGACCTGACCGAGCGGATCCTGGACCACCTGTCGGGGTACCGGGGGGCGCGCCCGGTCCGGATCGGCAACGGTGCCTGGAATCAGCACCAGCACGACGTGTGGGGGATGATCCTCGATGCCGTGGATGTCCAGTTCCGCCGGAGAGCTGGCGAGATCGTGGTGCCAGTGTGGGATGGGCTGTCCGAGTTCGTGGATGCCGCCCTTCAGCACTGGCACGAGCCCGATCAGGGGATCTGGGAAGTCCGCGGCGACCCGAAGCACTTCACCGCCTCGAAGGTGATGTGCTGGGTGGCGGCCGCACGCGGCGCCGATCTCGCCGAGCAGCGCGGAGACGGCGAACACGCCAAGCGGTGGCGGGCCGGTGCCGACGAGATCAAGGCCGAGGTGCTGGACAAGGGCGTTTCGAGCAACGGCGTTTTCCGGCAGCACTACGAGACCGATGAACTTGACGCCTCGCTGCTGCTCCTGCCCATCATGGGTTTTCTTCCCCCCACCGACGACCGCGTCAGGGCAACCGTCCTCGCCATAGCCGACGACCTGACCAAGGACGGCCTGGTCCTCCGCTACCGGGTCGAGGGTACGGACACCGGGTTCGAAGGTGAGGAGGGAACGTTCACCATCTGCTCCTTCTGGCTGGTGACGGCGCTGGCCATGGTCGGCGAGACCGAGCGCGCCCGCGCCCTGTGCCAGAAGCTGCTGTCCTTTGCCGGGCCGCTTCTGCTCTACGCCGAGGAGATCGACACGACGACCGGCGAGCACCTGGGGAATTTCCCGCAGGCGTTCACCCACCTGGCGCTGATCGAGGCCACGTCACTGCTCATCGAGTCAGAGCGGGAGAACAGCTCACCCTCGGCGATCTAAGCCTGCCGCAGGCCTGGCTCGGGCTTGGCCTACCTGGACACCGGCCCTGGACAGCGACGCCTCGTTGATGCGGCATTGATCGGGGAGTACGTTCTAAAGGGTGGAATCAGAGGTCATTGAGGGGTCGGCCGTGATCCCCGGCGGAGATCTGAGTACTCCGCCGAAGCTAGCCTTTGAAATCCTGGAGTCGAAGTTTCACCCCCCTACGGCACGTCCGGGGATCGTGACCCGGGCTGCGCTAGTCAGCCGGCTGGCCGCAGCCCGAGCGCCGATCATCACGGTGGTCGCCCCGCCTGGGTACGGCAAGACAACGCTCCTGGCGCAGTGGGCCGAGCGGATCGGGCCCGGCGTGGCCTGGGTCTCCTGCAGCGACGAAGATAACGACCCGGTTGTGCTGCTGGGCGCTCTCGCGGTCGCGCTGGACCGGATCGAACCTATCGACCAGGCGATATTCCGGGCGCTGCCTTCCCCGGGCGCCGACATCGTCGTCGTCCCCAGGTTCGTGTCCGCTATCTCCTCGATGCACCGGCCTGTCACCGTGGTGCTCGACCATGTCGAGGCGGTAACGAACAAACAGTGCCTGAACGTGATCGCCGAGTTCGCTCTGCATCTCCCGCCAGGCTCGCAGCTCGCGCTGGCTTCGCGTACTGGTGCGCCGTTGCCGGTGGCACGGTTGCGCGCTCAGGGCGGGATCGTGGAAGTCGGCGTCGAAGACCTGGCGATGGGCCCGCAGGAGGCGGCCTCATTGCTGGCGGGGGCGGGCGCTGAACTCGGCGAGGCGGACATCAGTGAACTGCTCCAGCAGACCGAGGGGTGGCCGGCTGGGTTGTATATCGCTGCGCTGGCGATGAAAGCTGGCAGCCGGCAGAGCGAAGTCGGCTTCACTTTCACCGGCGACGACGTCTTCATGGGTGACTATCTGCGCTCTGAGCTCCTCGACCGGGTTTCGGGCATGGAGGCGTCATTCCTCACGCGGACCTCGGTCTTGCACCGGATGTGCGGACCGCTCTGTGACGCGATCCTGGGCGCGAAGGGGTCGCAGCGCGTCCTTGAACGGCTGGAGGACCGGAACCTGCTGGTGGTCCCGCTCGACCGCCGCCGTGAATGGTATCGCTACCACCATCTACTGCAAGAGCTGCTGCAGGCCGAACTCCGGCGGCGAGAGCCCGATCTGGTGCAGGATCTCCATTTCCGGGCGGCCGTGTGGTACGAGGCGAACGCGATGCCGGAGGCTGCGATCGGGCATGCCCAGGCGGCCGGAGACTACGACCGGGTGGCGCGCCTGATGCTGGAACTCGCGCAGCCCGTCTGGGCCGGCGGCCGGGTCGAGACAGTGCTGCGCTGGATGGAGTGGCTCAGGGGCATGCCTTCAGCTGAGCACTATGGCGCGATCGCAGTGCACGGCTCGCTGATCTTTGCTCTCCTGGGCCAGCCGAGCGAGGCCGAGCGCTGGGCGGCCGCCGCGGAACGAGCGCCCCCGGCGGGGATCCTCCCGGACGGAAGCACGATGCAGGGGACGCTGGCGTACCTGCGGGCGAACTTGTGCCGCGATGGCGTGGGTGCGATGCGCCGCGACGCGCGGACCGCCCTGGACGGGCTCAGTCCGGCGAGCCCGTACCGGGCGACCATGCTATTTACCGAGGGCATCTCCTACCTGCTGGACGGTGACCCGGCCCTGGCTGATCCGATCCTCGCCCGCGCATTCGATGACGCGACCCGCGCCGGTGCCTTGCCGTTGGCCGCCCTCGTCCTCGCCGAGCGGTGCACGGTGGCAGCCGAACGCGATAGCTGGCCCGAGGTCATCGCGCTCGCGCAGCGTGCGGTCACGATCGTGGAGTCCGGGCATTTCGATGATTACTGGACCAGCGCCCTGGTCTACGCATGGGCGGCTCGGGCCGCGTTGCATCGCGGGAACATTTCCCGGGCCCGGTTCTACCTCGGGCGTGCGGCCCGGCTGCGGCCCCTGCTCAGCTACGCTCTGCCGGTCGTGTCAGTCCAGGCTCTACTGGAGCTGGCACGCTGCTACCTGACGCTCGCGGACCCAGGGGGCGCCGCGGCGGTTCTCAGCCAAGTCCGCGACATCCTCCAGCAACGGCCCGAACTCGGCGTTCTCCCTCGGCAGGCCGGCCAGCTGCAGTCCCAGCTAGCCAAGATGAACGCGACCGCTGTCGGCGCGTCGTCGCTCACGGCAGCTGAGTTGCGGCTTCTGCCGCTGCTATCCACGCATCTCTCGTACCGGGAGATCGGCGAGCGGCTCTACGTCTCCTCGCATACGGTCAAGACACAGGCGTACTCCGCTTACCGAAAACTCGGGGCCTCCTCACGCAGCGAGGCAGTCACCCGCGCCCAGGACCTCGGTCTAGACGCCTTCTAGGATCCGCTATCGGCGCGAGCAGCCGACAGCATCGATTTCATGCCAATCGCATGATGCGCAGCCGGATCAGCTGGCGTTGGGTGGTTGTGGGGGGAACATGCCCCGCCCATATAACGGCCGAAAAAGTAATCCGGCTAGTATCCCAATGGGTGATCTCCCTGGCCAGGACCACTAGGTCGCTGGCCAAGCGAGGGAGCGGGGGAGGTATTTATGACTGCCCATGTTGCCAGGCAGGTGACGCCCCACGCCAGACGGTCGGCAGTGCACGCCGGCGATCCGATCCTGGCGGCCAAGATCACAGCGCCAAGTGTGCCGGACTGGGCGGTGCAGCGCCCGCGGATCACCAAGCTGATCGCCGAGGGGACGCGCCGGTGCCCGCTGACGGTGGTGACCGGCCCTCCCGGCGCGGGCAAGACGATGGCCCTGGCGTTGTGGGCGGCGGCCGAACCCGGGGCGGTGGCCTGGGTCGGCGTGGACAAGTTCGACAACCGGCCGGAGATGTTCTGGTCCTATGTCCTGGCGGCGTTGCGCCGGTCCGGCGTCGCCGTTCCGGTGACGTTGCGGGCCGCCGGACGGGGGCGGGCGGGCGAGGAGTCCTTCTTGCTGCGGTTTGCCGCGGCTCTAGCGGCCCAGGACCCACCGGTGACGCTGGTCCTCGATGACCTGCATCTGCTGACCGAGCCTCGGGTGCTGCAGGGGCTTGACTTCGTCCTGCGCAATGCGGGGCCTGCCCTGCGCCTGGCGGTCTCCTCGCGGATGGATCCGCTGCTGCCCCTGCACCGCTACCGGCTAGATGGCGGGCTGACCGAGATCAGGGCCAGCGACCTGGCGTTCAGCGCCGACGAAGCCAACCTGCTGTTGGACCAGCACGGCAGCATACTGACGGCGGACCTGCGGGAGAGCCTGATCAGGCGAACCGAGGGCTGGGCGGCCGGCCTCCGGTTGGCCGCGATCTCACTGGGCACTCATCCCGACCCTGGCCAGTTCGTCAAGGGGCTGATAGCCGAGGACCGCGCGCTGACCGGTTACCTGGTGGACGAGGTGCTCAACGCCCAGCCGCCTGAGGTCCGTGAGGTCCTGATGAGCACGAGCATCCTGGACTATGTCCACGCCGATGCCGCCGTCGAACTGACAGGCAATGAGCGGGCCGCGGGCATCATGATGGCTATGGTGCGCGCGAACGCGTTCATCCAGCCGCTCGGATCTGGGCGGTATCGCTACCACACGTTGTTCGGCGAGGTGCTACGGCTGAAGCTGCGGTGCGATCATCCGGACGCGGTGACCGCCCTGCATCAGCGAGCAGCCCGGTGGTACCAGCGGAACGGCCTCCTCGCCGACGCGGTGCGGCACGCTGCCCAAGCCGGTGACTGGCGCCTGGCGGCCGAAATGGTCATCGACGGTCTGGCGATCGGCCAGATCATCGAGCCCCGGGGCGGCCAGTCCCTGGCCGGTGAGCTCACGGGCATGCCGCCCGGCCAGACCTGGACTATGCCGCAACCGCACCTGGTCCTGGCGGCGATGGCGCTGTCCGCTGGCCGGCATGAATCGTGCGCCGCCGAACTGGATGCCGCCGACAGCCTCCTGGAGCAACTTCCGGCCGGCCAGGAGGCCACTTGCCGGCTAGCCGCCGATGTGATCCGTCTCGTCGCCTCCCTGCGAGCCGGGGACCTGGCGGGCGCCGCCGCCGCCGCTACCCGTGCCGAGCTGCTCGTCAGCAGTATCCCGAGCGGAAAGCTCGGCCGGGATCCTGACATCAGGGGGAGGGTGCGGGCCGGCCGGGGAGCCGTCGAGCTGTGGTCCGGGCATCTGGACGAGGCGGCCCGTGTCCTCGAGCCGGGAGCGGCCGCCGAGGCTGCTCAAGGCCGCGAGGACGAACGAGCCGGCTGCACGGGGCTGCTAGCACTGGCAGAGGCCTTGCGCGGCCGGCTAGGCCGCGCCGCGGAACTGGCCGACCAGGCCGCCCTGGTGGCCGACGAGCACCGTTCGCCCGGCGGGAACCCGAACCCCGCGGCGCTGGTCGCGCTCGCCTGGGTGCACCTGGAGCGCAGTGACCTGAGTGAGGCACGCAATTACCTCAAGCAGGCCGACGCCACCCTAGGCGTAAGCCCGGACAAGCTGATCGGGGGCGTGGCCTGCCTGGCGGCGGCGAGCGGTGCCCTGGCGGAGGGTCGCACCGCGGTGGCCGCGCAGATCATCGCCAGGGCCCGGTCAGGGGGGCCTGTTCCGGTCTGGCTCGACCACCAGCTGAGCCTGGTCGAGTCGCGAGCGTGCGCAGCGGGCGGCGACATCCAGGCCGCACTGGCCGCAGCGCAGCAGGCCGGCGGCGGTACCTCGCCGGAGGCTGCGGTTACCCTCGCGCACGTCTGGGTGACCGCCGGAGACCGCGAGAACGCACGGCGCGCGCTCGCACCCGCGCTCGCACCCGGTAGCGGGGCGCCAGATCGGATACGCCTGCAAGCGTGGCTGGTGGACGCCCGGCTCAGTTACACCAGCGGCGACCGAGTCCGAGGTCGCCGGTCGCTTGCGTCCGCGCTGCGGCTGGCCGGACCTGAACAGCTCAGGCTGCCATTCGTGATGGAGCGTAGCTGGATCGGGCCGGTGCTGCGGCGTGACCCCGAACTGGCCAGCACCCACCGGTGCCTGCTCCCCCCGGCCCGGCGCCACGAGCAGCTTCAGGCTCCGGTGAAAACCCGGGATCAGGCCCCGGTTCTCGTGGTCGAGTCGCTCACCGAACGCGAGCGGGAGGTGCTGCGGCACGTGTCAGGCATGCTGAAAACGGCTGAGGTAGCCAGTGAAATGTATATCTCCGTCAACACCGTCAAGACGCACCTCAAAAGCATCTACCGCAAGCTGGCCGCGGCTCACCGCGCCGAGGCGGTCCGCCGGGCCCGCCAGCTTCAGCTGATCTGACGGGCCCCGATCCTCCGCCAGATGGCACGCTGGGTGACGAGGCCGGCGGCACCGACCACGATCAGCAGGATCACGTTCAGCAACAATTGCACGGTCGAGCCGCCTGCTTCACTCCAGCTGCCGAAGGCGAGGGATACGCCGATATCGGCGGCCGCGGGGATAGTGGTGACGGATATGAACACCCCGATGAGGGCGTTGGCCCGCGACTCGGTCAAGGACACCACACCCACCAGCCCGGCCAGGATCGCGACCACCACGGAGAACGCATTCGGGCTGTTGATGAGGTCAGAGACGGGTCTGAGGCCAGTCAGAAACAGCTCTGGTGCCTTGCCCGACGCCCGGACGACCACACCAAAGGCGAACGTGACCACGATCGCGGCGAAGAAGCCGGCCACCAGGGCCAGCAGGCCGTCACGCACCGCGCCGCGATCTCGCTGGCTGATGCCGAGCGCCACGGCGATGATGGCGTTGTATTCGGGGCCGACCACCATCGCACCCACGATGAGGATTTGCGAGTTGGTCAGGATGCCCACGGCGGCGATCAGCCCGGCCACGGCCAGCAGGGCGAAGAAGCTCGGGGAATACACCGCGCCCGCACGGATCGTGGCCTCCACCATCTCCCACACCGGAGCAATCTCCCTGGCGGGAGAACCGATTCCTCCGCCAGCGCGGGCCGTGCCGGTGAGGGATGCGTCCACCTGCTCCACGGCGATCGGGCCATCGCGATCAAGACCCAGATCACGCAGGGCCCGGAAGGCGAGGTTAGCCGCGCTGTCGTGCACATCGAAAAAGACGGCGTCCCCGTCTGGCCGGCGCGCGGCGCCGCTGAGCACGATCAGGTTCTGGATTCCGGAAACCACGGCCAGCCTGTCGAGCAATGGGCCGGTGATGCTCGAGGGGCTCACGACGCGGACGTGCAGCATCACGAACCCGCAACCGCGGATTCCAGCAGGACCATAGTGTCCCCGGACTGCGGCGCGGGCGCGCCGGCCCTCGTGACCGGCGTCAGCTTGCCGTCTGCGCGCACCAGGAAGAGCAGCTCCGGGCCGGCCGGTGTCCCGTCGTCCGCGGGCCGGCTCACTACCCGCGCTCCCCCGGCGTGGCGCTGGCCAACGTCGTACCTGGTCAGGTCGGCACCGAAAAGGATCTCCCCGCCCGTATAGGGTGCCACCACACCGTGGCTGGGCAGCTGTGGCCCAACGCGGTACACCGGGCCCTCGACGCTTCCTGCCAGCAGGGTCGCGGCCAGGGCGTTGAAATCGTCCTCGCTGGTGAGCAGGAACACAGCGTTGATGCCCTCCAGCTGGGCGCCTCGCCCGGTGGCGGCCGCGAGCAGCTCACCCGGGGCAAGTTCCAGGCCCGCGCCCCTGATCCGCTCCCGCTCCCCCTCGAGCCCGGCCCACATCAGCACATCCACACCCGCGGTCCTCAGCCCGCATGCCAGGTCGATAACCCATGGCTCGCCGCCGACCAGCAATGGCCGCGTACGTTCCGGGCGGGTGACTCCCAGCCTCCTGGCGACCGGCGCAGCCGTCAGGCCGTACAGCGCCACCGTGGCGACGATCACCAGGAAGGTAACGGGCAGGATCTTGGACGCACCGCCGATACCCTGAGCGGCCAACCCGGCCGAGAATGTCGACGCGGTCGCCGCCGCGACAATTCCGCGCGGGGCCATCCACCCGGTGAACCAGCGCTCCCCCTTGGTCATTTCTGTCCTGAGCGTGGCCAGCTGCGCCACGAGCGGCCTGGTAACCACCACGAGCACAACCACCAGCCCGAGGGTCGGCAGGATCAGGTGCCGCAGGGATTGCGGGGTAACGGTGGCCGAAATGCCAACGAACAGGACGCCGATGATCAGCTGCACCAGCGCCTCGAAGAACGGCCGCCGGGACGGGAGGTCAAAGCCGCGCATGTTCGCCACGGCCAGCCCCATGACGACCGCGGCGATGAGCCCCGCGTCATCCCGGACTATGTCGCATGCGGCCGCGATGGCCACCACCGAAGCTAGCTGACTCGTGGTGCCGAGGACCTCTCCGAGCCGGAGCTTGCGCAGCAGGAACCATAGCACCGCGATGCCGACGACTCCGCCGGCCACGCCGGTGCCGATATCGATGAGGAACTGGCCGAACTGGTAGCCGATTCCCCTGCGGGTACTGGCTAGCACGGCGTGGAACACCACGGCACCCAGGATGCCGCCCACCGGGTCGATCAGTGATCCCTCCCAGATGAGCACGCGCTGCACCCGTTCGGTCGGACGGACGAAGCCCAGCAGCGGTCCCACGACCGTCGGCCCGGAGACGACGAGAATTACGCCGGTCATCACCGCCGCCCGCTGCGACATGCCGATCAGCAGGCCGGTGAAGACAGCCGCGAAGGCCCAGGTGATCGGCACCCCCGCGACAATAAGCCGGGTGACGATCCGCCGCGTGTGCCCGCGCAGATGGCGCAGGTCCAGCCCCAGGCCGGCGTCGTAGAGGATAACGGCCACCGAGAGTGACACCAGTGGCTGGAAGGCAGGCCCGAGCAGCCGCTGCGGGTTGACGTCGGTGGTCACCGCGCCGGCCACGAAACCTGCGGGCAGCAGCAGGATAAGCGCGGGAATGCGGAGCCTGCTCGCGAGAACCTGCGAGCCGACCGCGAGCACCAGGATCAGCCCGACCCCGGCCAGGACCTGGTTGCTTGTCACCGTCAACCCCTAGCGCCGGCTCCATCCAGCGTGCCGGGGCCAGTCCGGACGCACTTCACCCCTGCGGGGTGAATCCGGTCGGCACGGCGGCCGAGGACCCCGCGATCGCGACCGCGCTCAAGGCGCACGGCTACGCCACCGGTCAGTCCGGCAAGAACCACCTGGGCGACCGCGACGAATTCCTGCCCACGATGCATGGCTTCGACGAGTTCTTCGGCAACCTCTACGTGAGGGCCGGTTGCCTGCTGGAGAGTGCCCGAAGGGACCGGGCAGCGACCCCGCGGGACGCGGCCTCCGAACTCACCCACGGTGGGTGATGACGGCCCCGGCGGCCGCCCGTCAGCATAGGGAACCAGCCAGGCCGTGATCCCCTGCCCCAAGCCGGGCCGCAGCAATCCCGGAGCAGGCCGAAGCGGAACCGCCCGGATCAGGGAGATGGTGACCATGCCGTTGCACGAACGTGACTCCGTCCGTGAGCAGATGGAGGACTGCGTATTCGCCGGGCGCGACCTGACCCGGCCGGTCCCCAAGTACAAGTTCCCCCGGGACGAGTCGGCGTCGAAGGAAGCGTTCCAGGTGGTGGCGGACGAGCTGATGCTGGATGGCAATTCCCGGCAGAACCTGGCCACGTTCTGCCAGACGTGGGCGGAGCCAGAGATCCTGGCGCTGATGGCGCTGTCAGTCGACAAGAACATGATCGACAAGGACGAGTATCCGCAGACCGCTGAGATAGAGGCGCGCTGCGTGCATATGCTGGCCGATCTGTGGCATGCGCCCGACTCAGCCAACACGGTGGGGGCGTCGGCCATCGGCTCCTCGGAGGCCTGCATGCTGGCGGGCATGGCGGCCAAGTGGCGGTGGCGGGCCAGGCGCCGGGCCGAAGGCAAGCCGACCGACAAGCCGAACATGGTGTGCGGCCCGGTGCAGGTGGTATGGCACAAGTTCGCCCGCTACTGGGACATCGAGATGCGCGAGGTCCCGATGTCCCACGGCCGCTACGCCATGGATCCCGCCTCGATGCTGGAACGGGTCGACGAGAACACGATCATGGTCGTGCCGACGCTGGGCGTCACCTACACCGGGGCCTACGAGCCGGTGCAGGCCATGTCCAGCGCCCTCGACCAGTTGCAGGCCGACACCGGCCTGGACATCGGCATCCACGTGGACGGGGCCAGCGGTGCTTTTCTGGCCCCGTTCTGCGCGCCGGAGGTGGCGTTCGACTTCCGCCTCCCCCGGGTTAAGTCGATCAGTACCTCAGGGCACAAGTTCGGGCTGGCTCCCCTGGGCGTCGGCTGGGTCATCTGGCGGGACCGCGAGGAACTCCCCGAGGACCTGGTATTCCACGTCAACTACCTGGGCGGCGACATGCCGGTCTTCCAGATCAACTTCTCCCGCCCGGCCGGGCAGATCATCGCGCAGTACTACAACTTCCTCCGCCTCGGATTTGAGGGGTACAAGCGCATCCACGACGCGTCCTATGCGATCGGCCAGTACCTGGCCGCCGAGATCGCCAAGGTGGGCCCTTTCGAGCTCCTGTGCGATAGCAACCCCGCCACCGGGATCCCGACCGTCACCTGGCGGATCCGCGACGGTGCGGACCCCGGCTACACCCTGTTCGACCTGGCCGATCGGCTGCGCACCCGGGGATGGCAGGTACCTGCCTACACCCTCACCGGGACAGCGTCCGACATCGCCGTGCAGCGCATCCTGGTCCGCCTGGGGGTGAGTCAGGATATGGCCTCCCTGCTCCTGGCCGACTTCCGGAACGCCGTGGCTCATTTCGCCAGGCATCCGGTCACCGTGCCTATGTCAAAGGAGGAAACCGGCGGGTTCAACCACTTGTAACGCGGCTCCGGCACCTCGCCGTGACCAGCGACCGGACCATCTCGATCCTGTTCATGATCGGATCGGCGTGCTTCGCTCTGGGTGCTGTGCCGGGCGATGCGGGCGCGGTCGGGGGCGGCACTCTCGCAGCCAGCTGACCGTCCTCGCTCAGTCTCAGGGGGCATGAGCATGACCGCTGATCCCCAGCAGGACCTGCCAGCGGCACCGCGAAGGCGGACTGTTCTCTGGGCGGTGCTGCGCGGTTTCCTGAGCGCGACGGTCCTCGTTGTTCTCTACTATGTGCTTCCTCTGGGCGAGCCGCTGGGTACCGGCACAGTGGTACGTGTGCTGATCGGCCTCGCGGTCTTCGCGGCCATTACGGTGTGGCAGATCAGAACCATCATGGGCTCTCCCTATCCGGGCATGAAGGCCGTCGAGGCGCTTGGCTTGCTCTTTCCCTTTTATATGCTGCTGTTCGCCTCGACGTACTTCGTGATGGAACGAACGTCGGCGGCGAGCTTCACGGAGCCGCTGACTCGCACGGACGCCTTGTACTTCACTACGACTGTCTTCTCAACGGTGGGTTTCGGGGACATCGCGCCCAGATCCGAGGTGGCGCGGATAGTGCTGATCGTCCAGATGCTCGGCGACCTCGCGCTGCTGGGCGCCGGCGTGCGGCTCCTGCTCGAGGCCGTACGCCGGGGCCGGCAACTGAGGTCCGATACGGGCGACGACGCCGGCTCGGCCGCCAGTCCGCGATAACTCACCCCACGCGGGTGAGGTGAGCTCCATGCTCCCCGGACAAGGTGAATAGATGCGGGATCGAGCATGAACCAGTGACGCGGTCGCCGGGCTGACGGCCGAACTAGGCCCGCAAGCCAGCGGGAGGTGACCCTTGACGGACACAGGCGACAAGTCGGCTTCTGCGGCCGCAAGCCCAGATCCCAGCCATGACGAGCAATCTGAGATCGATCGCATCCGCGCCGAGTTGGAGCAGTTGCGCAGCGAGCGGGCCAGCGCGGCTCGCCGGCACCGGATCGGGTGGCGGACCCCCGTGGCCACGCTCCTCATCGTGCTCGGCTGCGTGCTGGCCCCCGTATCGGTGCTGGCCGTCTGGAGCGCGAACCAGGTCTCCGACACCAGCCGCTACATAGCCAACATAGAGCCTCTCATCCACGATCCGGCGGTCCAGAGGGCCCTGACCGACAAGGTCACGAACGAGATCACCAGCCACCTCGACGTAACCGGCCTCACCAACCAGGCCGCCGCCGCGCTGTCGGACAAGGGCCTGAACCGGGTCGGCACGCTGCTGCAGAGTTTCGGTCCGTCGATCGCCAGCGCGGTGAACGGATTCATCCACGACCAGGTGAGCAAAATCGTGGGCAGCCCCCAGTTCGCCAACACGTGGATCCAGGTCAACACCGTGGCCCACCAGGCGGTGGTGAAGGCGCTCTCCGGCCAGGGAAACGGCACGGTCAAGATCAGCAACGGGCAGGTTGTCATCGACCTTGGCCCGTTCATCAACATTGTCAAGCAGTCCCTGGTCGCGCGGGGTTTCACGGTGATAAACAGCCTTCCGGCCATCAATCCGACGCTGCCGCTGTTCTCGGCCCGGGAACTGACCAAGGCGCAGAGCGGCTACCGGCTGATCAACGATCTCAAGATCGTGCTACCGATAGTGGCGCTGCTGCTGATTGCCCTGGGGGTATACCTCGCGCGGAGCCACCGGCGCGCGCTGATCGGAGCCGGGCTCGGATTCGCGGCCTCCATGCTCGTGCTCGGAGCCGGCCTGGTGATCTTCCGGAGCATCTACCTGAACAGCATCCCCAACAGCGCGCTGCCCAGTGATGCGGCCGCCGTTTTGTTCGATACGTTCGTCCGGTTCATCAGGGCCGCTCTCCGCACGCTTCTGGTCGTGGGCCTGGTCGTCGCCGGCGCCGCCTTCATCACCGGGCCGTCGGTGACGGCGATCTCGACCCGGAAGGCAGTGAAATCAGGACTGGGCTGGGTCCGGGGCGTCGGCGAGCACGCAGGCGTGAGCACCGGGCCGGTCGGCAGGTGGACCTACGCGCACCGCAAAGGCCTCCGTATCGGGGCGGTGGCGCTCGCGGCCCTGCTCTTCGTGTTCTGGGGACGGCCCACGGCCCTCGTGGTCATCCTGATCGCGGTCTTGCTGCTGGTAGTTCTCGGCCTGATCGAGCTGATCGGCAGGCCGCCCGCCACGCCGGAGACGGCAGGTCAGCCATAAGGCCAGGCCTGCGACCCATCCGGGCATCATCCCTGCCGGGTGATACACCCTCCCCGGCTTCCGCCTAGGCTCGCCACACGCCGACAGATGGAGCGAGGAGCGGCCATGACCGAACTAGTGACCTACCACGATGGTGAGCCGTTCCCAGGGGTCATCGGACGCACGACGATGGAGTCGAGCCCGGCGTGGCCGACGCCGGTCAAGGCGCGTGCGGGGGCCCCGAATGTGCTGATCTTCGTGCTCGACGATGTCGGGTTCGGTCAGCTGTCGAGCTACGGCGGCCTGGTGGAGACGCCCGTGCTTGACCGTGTCGCCGCGAATGGCCTTAGGTATACGAACATGCAGACGACGGCGCTGTGCTCGCCGTCGCGGGGCTGCATCTTGACCGGACGCAATCACCACTCGCTGGGCTTGGCGACGATCTCAGAGACTTCGAGCGGCTACCCCGGGTACAACGCGATCCTGCCGTTTGACAAGGGCATGCTGAGCGACATGCTGTTGCCCCACGGGTACAACACGTTCATGGTCGGCAAGTGGCACCTGACGCCGCCCGAGCACGAGACGCCAGCCGGCCCGTACGACCGCTGGCCGCTCGCACGCGGGTTCGAGCGGTACTACGGCTTCCTCGGCGGCGACACCAGCCTGAGAAGGGCCGGATGTTCAGTTCTCCGATCACCCCGGAGGTGCTCACCGACATCGAGGCTCACGACTGGGAGTTGTACGACCTCACCAAGGACCCGGCCGAGACCAGCAACATCGCGGCCGACCATCGCGACAAGCTGATCGAGATGGTCGGCAGGTGGTGGGCCGAAGCGGGCAAGTACGGCGTGATGCCCATCGATGGTGACGCCAGGTCACGCCTGGCGCTCGAACGCCCCGCGATCGCTGGACCACGCGAACGGTACGTGTTCTACCCGAATGGCGCGCCGGTGCCGTTCGCTGCGGCACCCAAAATCTACAACCGGCCGTTCAGCATCACCGCCGACGCCGTGGTTCCCGATAGCGGCGCCGAGGGTGTGCTCATCGCTCAGGGCGGGGCCACCGGCGGTTACACATTCTTCGTGAAGGACCGGCGACTGCAGTTCGTCTACAACTACCTCGGCCGCGACATCTTCACGCTGACGTCGAACACCGAGATCCCGGCCGGGGAGGTGGCGCTGCGATACGAGTTCGAACCCATCGGCAAGCCCGACTTCGCCGTCGGCAAGGGAGTGGCTGCTCGCGGCGAGCTCTACATCGACCAGAGACTCGTCGGCGCGGTCGAGATGCCGCACACGGTTCCCATCATCTTTGGCACCGAAGGGCTCACCTGCGGACGTGACGGCGGGAGCCATGTGGCGCTCGACGCTTATAGCGATGATTTCGCGTTCACCGGCACGCTCAAGCGCGTCACGATAGACCTCAGCGGTGAGCTGATTGCCGATTCGGAGAACGACATCAGAATCGCGATGGCGCGCCAGTAAACCAGGGCTGGCGCGCCGACCGTTCGGGATCATGAAAGACATTTTCCCGAACGGTCCGGGTTTCGCGCACCGGCCGGCTGGACCGGGCTGATCGCAGACGTATCCACCCGGGACACGCTGCCCGGAAGCCAGTGCCCGCTGGGCGCGACGGTCACCGACGGGGGGAGGAGTTATGGGCCAGGCCATCGGAGGCTCACTGCCGCTCGCGATCGGGGTGGCGCTGAGCCCGGTCGCGGTCATCGCCGTGGTGCTGATGCTCACCACCGAGAAAGCCAGGGTAAACGGCCCGGCCTTCGTGCTGGGGTGGCTGATCGGGCTCGGCGTGGTCGGCGCGATCGTGCTGGCGATCGCCGGACCTTCCGATGCGAGCAGCTCGGGCGCGCCAGCTACCTGGGTGAGCTGGCTGAAGATCGTGCTCGGCGCGCTTCTGCTGCTGATCGCCGTGCGCCAGTTCCGGAGCCGTCCCCGCGGGGAGGAGCAGGCGCCTCTGCCCAAGTGGATGGGCGCGATCGATAAGTTCAAGCCCGGCGCCGCGCTGGGCGCGGGCGCTCTGCTGACCGCCCTGAACCCGAAGAACCTGCTGCTGACCGTGGGCGGGGCGGCGACCATCGCGCAGACCGGGATCAGCGGCGGCCAGCAGGCCATCGCTTTCGCGGTTTTCGCGATCCTCGGCACCGTCGGGGTGGCCATCCCGGTGGGGATCTACCTCGCCATGGGCAAACGGTCTGCCGACATGCTGGGCAAGCTCAAAGACTGGATGGGACAGCACAACGCGGTCATCATGAGCGTGCTGTGCCTGATCATCGGGGTCAAGCTGATCGGCGACGCGATCGGCGCGCTGACCTGATGTCGTCATCACTCGCCGGGGATGAGGCGGCCGGGCTGGCCAGCGCGCGTCCCCGGACCAGGATGTCGCAGCCGAGGCAGCCATCCCCCGACCGCCAGGACGTCGGCTCGCCGCGGCACGCCGGCGGACCGGAGGGCCGGTGAGCGCTGGAGTGAGAAGTCAGGTCTCTCCTGAACGCTGCCCGTTAACGACGCAGCGGAATCCGAGGTGACTGGTCGTGGTGTCGATCGCCTCGGCCTGGCGCGCCGCTGGGCGGTAGCGCAGGCAGTAGTTGGGGGCGCACAGGTGCGAGCCTCCTTTGATGACCCGGCGTGGGATGTGAGCGCCGGGGGCAGCGCGATCGTAGCTCTGGTCGGGCGAGGCCACTCTGGGATTTCGCGGTGTGCAGCAGGAGCGAGCGGTGTCATCGGCGTGCCGGGGCGCGAAGAAGTCGGCGGTCCACTCCCACACGTTGCCGGTCATGTCGAACAGGCCATAGCCGTTCGGCGGAAAGCGCTTGACCGGCGAGGTCCGCTCGTAATGGTCGAGCATCAGGTTTTCCCAGGGGAACTCGCCTTGCCAGGTGTTGGCCATCATCTTGCCGCGCGGAGCGAACTCGTCCCCCCAGCAGAAGATCTTGCCTTCCAGGCCGCCGCGCGCCGCGTATTCCCACTGTGCCTCGGTCGGCAGTTCCTTCCCGGCCCAGACGGCGTACGCTTCGGCGTCCCGGTAGGCCACGTGGGTCACCGGATGGAGCTCACGCCCGTGCAGCGTGCTGTCCGGGCCATCGGGGTGGCGCCACTGGGCGCCGGTCGTCCAGCGCCACCAGTTCCGGAAGTCACGGAGGTCGACCGGTCCGGAGGCCTGGTGGAAGACCAGCGATCCCGGGATGAGCAGTGCGGGATCGGCGTCGGGATAGTCGGCAGCATCCGGAGCCCGCTCAGCCCAGGTCACGTAGCCGGTCGCCCGCACGAAGCGGCGGAACTCGGCCACGGTCACCGGGTGCTCGTCGATCCAGAACCCGTCGACTGCGACGCGATGCACCGGGCGTTCCTCGGGATAGAAGTCGTTCGAGCCCATGGCGAACTCGCCCGCGGGGATCCAGGCCATGTGCTTGGCGGGGGCCGATTTGCCGGCTGCTGCCGCCACCGTCACAGCCTTCATGCATCCTCCTCTGAACCCGGCGGAAGCACGACAGGCCAGCTCGCTGCCGCAACTAACTAGTCTCAGGCCTCCCGCCCGCCCTGCGCATCACCCGTCACGGGCGGTTGGCAGGGCGCAATCATCCAAGGCGGGTGACGTCAAGTTCTAGCCGGATGAGGTGGCTCACATCTGCTGTCGGCCACGCGGCGGTGGGTGAGGGAGATGGAGGTGCCGCCGAGCGAGCTGGCGAAGCTGAAGTACGCGCAAGCCAGAGCCGCGGTGGCCGCTGGTTCGGCCGCCTGGCAGAACGGGAGCCGGACTCAGGCGGCCAGCGTTTCGTGACCCTTCGCCCGCGCGGCGGTCACGGTTACCGGTTGACGTCCGGCTCGCTGATATAACGCTGGTACGCCTTCTCCAGCTCGGGCGAGCCGGGCGGCTCCATATAGGCACCGATGGTCCTGAGCTGAAACTCGCAGAAATCCAGCGCTTCCTGCTCCTCGGTGCCCAGCTCCCGAAGGTGCGATTGCCGGAAGGCGCGGTGGACTATGTCCACCTGGCCCAGCGCCTCATGCACGGCGCGGCGAATCGCGATGTTGAGCACGCGCATCTGATCATTGCTGATGAATCCCTCTCCGCCGGCTGGGTGGTCCGGGTCGAACGCCGGGCTGCCGTGGAACGTCTCCAGCGCGTTGCGGACCGACTGCGCCACGACCCAGGTCCGGAACTGGTCATAGTTGATCTTTCCAGCGACCTGCTCAACGCAGGCCAGCAGGTCGGCGGTAGTCATACGGTGCTCGTTTCGGCGGGGGCACGGCACCGGAGGGCGCCAGGTCGATAATTAGCGATGAACCTGGCCTTCGCCTGAAAGTTACCTCCAGGTAACCTGGGGCAATTTTCTGACGGCTCGACGATTCTGGGTACCGCCTGTTCGTCCACGCCTACGCCAGCGGCACGGCGATCCGATGCCAGACTGGCTGATATGCGCTCACGACATACGACGCCGGCCGCGGCCGCG
>Ga0070699_100000206_pt1 | contig 58030 bp, 45 predicted proteins | sample KBSK1503metaG_FD_65473 | JGI IMG/M metagenome (GOLD analysis project Ga0070699, IMG submission 65473) | Corn, switchgrass and miscanthus rhizosphere microbial communities from Kellogg Biological Station, Michigan, USA - KBS K1-50-3 metaG | ecosystem: Host-associated > Plants > Roots >... | reverse complement strand
CGGCTTTGTGCCGACGCAGGTGGACTACGCGGACTATCGGGACGTCGCCGGCGTCAAGGTTCCGTTTCATCGGAGCGTGAGCCAGACCTACATGCAAATGAACGTGGATCTGACCGACGTCCAGCCCAACGTGCCGGTCGACGCGGCAAGATTCGCGAGGCCCGCGCCGGTGTCGCGTCCGCCGGCGTGAAGTAAAGAGAGGCGCTCGGACAAGACCCAGGCAGGTTCGTACACCGGTCGCTCTCGCGTGGATCACTCACGAAATAGAGGGAGGATTTCATGGAGATCTCGCGTCGGATTCGTTGGGTTCTTCGGATCACCCTGGTCCTGGCATCCCTGATGGGGCTGACGCTGCCGATTGCGGCCCAAGGCGCCGGCGGCGTGGTTGCCGGCACGATCAAAGACGCGCAGGGCGGAGCCCTTCCGGGCGTCACCCTGACACTGCGCAACGTGGAAAGCGGGGTCGTACGAACGGGCGTCACCGAAGGGGATGGGACGTACCGTTTGCCGGGCCTGCCGCCGGGGCGATATCAGCTGACCGCCGAACTGCAGGGATTTGCGACCACTGAAAGCACGGACATCACGATCACGATCGGCCTCGAGATGCAGCGTGACCTCACGATGGCGCCTCGGGGGGTGCAGGAAACCGTGACCGTTACCGGGGAATCGCCGGTCGTCGAGACGACGCGGACCGAGGTCGCCTCGGTCGTGACTCAGGAGCAAATCGAGTCGCTGCCGATAGCCAATCGCCAGCCGATCTCGCTCGCCCTCCTGCTGCCCGGGACCAGCATGGACCAGACATCGGCGCGCCGATCGCAGGCCAACATCGGCGCGGGCGGTTCCGCCAACACGATGAACCTCTATCACGTCGATGGTGGCATGAACGTGTCGAACAACTCCGGGCAGCAGCACTTGGAGGTGCCGCAGTCGGCAATTCGCGAGTTCAGGGTCAATCTCAGCCAGTCGTCGGCAGAGTATGGCGCTGTCGGCGGCGTGGTACTGACCGCAACCAAGAGCGGCACGAACAGGTACAGCGGCGAGGTGTTCGAGTTCTTCCGCGACAAGAGCCTCAATGCGCTGGACAGGATTGAGAAGGACCGGCACGATCGGCTCGGCGATCCGAAGCCGGATTACCGGCGGCATTCGCAGGGTGGGGCATTTGGCGGCCCCATCGTCCGCGATCGCCTGCACTTCTTCGCGGCGATCGAACGTTCGTCCGAGCAGGCGACGGCGAACGTCAACACAGGACAGCCGCAGTTCTACGCCAGGCTGGAAGGCAGCTTCCCCCGCGAGTACCGGCGCCTCTCGTGGTTCCTGCGTGGCGATCTCCAGATCAACCAGCAACAGAATCTCTTCGTCCGGTACGTCACGGACATGGAGCGCATTCTGTGCGAAACGTGCGGCGGCTTCAACGCGGCGTTCTACGGCGCAGATCTGCGGTCGCCGCGCGATTCGAACCTGGTCGGCCACACGTGGGTGATCGGCTCGCGGATGCTGAATGAGATCCGGGCGCAGATCCCACCGTCGCATCTGGATAACCGTACGGGCCCTCCCGGAATCGACCTGTGGCCCCCGAGCAGAAAGGGTGAGTTTCCAGCCGAGCGGTTCAAGGGCTATACGCAGATTTATCAGTTCCCGAGCCTGAATTGGGGCGCTAATGCCTGGGCCATGAACTGGACCAACCGGTCGGAGTTCCGGGATGACTTCTCGATCACGATGGGCGACCACGGGTTGAAAATCGGTGGTGGGTACGTGCGTCTCTTCTCGCCTGAAGAGCAACCCGGGAATATCGGCACGTGGCTCTTCGACACAGACCAGTTCTTCGATGGATCGCCGGCGGCCATGGCGAACCTGCGGAACCCGATTCAGTTCACCGCCGCGTTCCCGCCCCTTCTGCGGAACCTCCAGAACCACTGGATCCAGGCCTATGTTCAGGACGAGTGGCGGATGCGACCGAACGTCACGGTGAGCCTCGGGCTGCGCTTCGACGATCAGTACAAGTCGTTCAACAATCATCTCGACCTGACGCCGGTGCCGCGTCTGCGTGAACTGATTGACCCGACCGTGCGCGGCGATCACAACAACTTCGGCCCGCGGCTCGGGGTAGCGTGGGATATCAAGAACAATGGGCACTCGGTGGTGCGCGCGGCCTACGGCACGTATTACCAGTACGTCATGCAGGGCGGACTGCGGCCTGAGCTGACGGCGCTGCGGCAGACCAGCATCGTCATCCGCAATCCCACGTATCCGGATCCGTATGGCGGGCGCTCTCCAGAGTCGTTCGCCTCGACGGCGCCGCCGAACGTCAACACCACCGACGACGCCCTCGAGAACGCACGGGCGCGGTCGCTGACGCTCGGCTACTCACAGGAGCTGAGAGCCAACCTGGCGGTTCACGTCGACGGCATCTATTCGAACGTCGATACGATGACCCAGACGGCCAACATCAACACGCCTGTGACGCCGACGGGGGCCCGGCCGTTGCCGACATGGGGGCGCATCGTCAGGTTGCAGTCCGGCGGCGAGCACGAATATCGAGCGATGTTCGCGCGGCTCGAGAAGCGGTACGCAAACCGGCATCAGTATCTGGTGTCGTACACGCTGTCGAAGCAGCAGAACACCGGCGCAGGAACGCAGCCCGCCATCACAGACTTCTACAACCCTGGACTCGATTGGGGTCCCGGAAGCGCCGATCGGCGCCACAATTTCGTCGCCAGTGGCTCGGTGGGCCTGCCGTTCGACATCAACGTCGGCGCCGTGTGGACGCTGCGCTCGACGATGCCGTTCAGCGCGCGCGCGGGACGCGACCTGAACAACGACGGAGCGGCCAACACCGACTACGTCCCGGGCACCACCCGAAACATGGGCAATCGAGACAACGCGGCCATGCTCGCGGCGGTCAACGCGTGGCGGACACAGAACGGTCGGGCTCCGATCCTGGAGGCGGGTCTTAATACCAACGAGTACAACCGCTTCGATATCCGGGCGAGCAAGGCTGTTGTTCTGGGGGTTCGCAAGGTCGAGTTCATCGCCCAGGTGTTCAATCTGTTCGGACGGGACAACCTGGGACTCACCGAGCTTGGTTGGCAGGAGAACGCGCTGTCCGATGCGTTCGGCCAGATTCTGAGCGTGCAGTCACGCCAACAGGCAGAGCTCGCGGTGAGGTTCACGTTCTGAATCAGGCGTCCTAGGTTTGTAGTCCGTGGCTCCGCCCCTCCGTGGCCCGTTGATTGTTCAGAACCCGTACTTGATCCCGAACTGCAGCACGCGCGGCTCCGCCTGTGGCCCGGCCGGGTTCGAGCTGCCCGGTGCGCCAGCGAGTGACCTGATCTGGCCGAAGGTGCCCGCGGTCAAGGTCGTGTTGGGATTGCCCCAGTTCATGTGGTTCGTGAGGTTGAACGCCTCGACGCGGAACTCGACGCTCTGAGTGCCAAGCGCGACAAGTCTCGACACCGCCATGTCGACCGACCAGAAGGCCGGCCCCTTGACGCTGTTCCGGACGTGATTGCCAAATGTGCCCGGTGCCGGCTGTGCGAATGCCGCCGGATTCAGATAGTTCGTAATGCTCTTGTTTCCGTACGGGTTGTCGAGCACCTGGAGAACCCGCTGCTCCTGGAAACGCTGGCCATTCAGGGAGAGGTCGCGGCCGGTCGTTACCGTGAGCCAACTGCCTGAACGGGCACTGAAGATACCAAACATTCTCCAGTTGGACGCGACCGCGCGCAGCCCGGCATTGGTGAACTGCGGCGTTTTGTACCCTAAGGTGAAGCCACCAAGGTGGGTCCGGTCCTGATCGCAGTAACCACGATCCATAGCTGGGTTCGCGGGATTGGTAAAGCCCTGCCCGAGCTGCGGGAAACCACCAGTCGTGTTGTCGCCGTAACAACGCGACAACGTGTAGTTGGCGTTCAGGCTCACGCCGGCAACGGAGCGACGTCGGAGCGATAGCTTCAGCCCGCGGTAATCTTGCTTGCCGACGCTGACGTGGAGATCCAGATTGCCGATCAGTTTTGCCGCATCCGGATTCACTCCGGACAACGACAACTCGCGCCGCGCGTCCACGTTGGCGGTAGTGCTGCAGACTGCGTACGACACGCCGCCAAGCGTGCAGGGACCGACACCCAGGAACGTCGCAGGGTTCAGCTGCAACTGGTTCCACAGACGGTCCGAGTGGCTGCCGAGGTAACTCGCGGACACACCCCAGTCCTTTCCAAGCTCTCGTTCGACAGTGGCGTTCCACGACTGGATGCGCGGCGAGTTGATATTCGGGTCAGTGGCGCCAAACGCGCCGAATGGGACGTATTGCGTATTCGCGTTCGTGGCGATTGGGTGTGGATCGCCACCAATGGCCGAGTAGGGATTGTCGAAACCTCCCGGAGGATCGACGACGAGGGATCGGTTGCCGAATGGCGGCGCTTGCGCGTTGATGTTGTGCCGTTCAGCCGTCGGAAAGTCGTACGAAATTCCATACGAGGACCGAAAGGCCGTGCGGCCGTCGCCGTTCACATCCCACGCGATTCCCACGCGAGGCGAGAAATTCAACCACTGCTTCTTCAGTCCTGTCTTGCCGCCGGGAAAGCCTTCATCACCCGGGTAGAGGAGACCAGCCGGCGCATTCACGAAGACCTTGCTCCTCACGTTCTGTCTGAAGTTGTCCAGGCTGAAGTTGTAGATGGCGTTGTTCTCGACGTTCTGCCCGAAGTACGGCTCCCAGCGAAGGCCGGAGTTGAGCGTGACCCGGCTCGACATCCGCCAGGTATCCTGCGCATACAGCCCGATGTACCACATATCCATCGGCAGCGCACCGGGCCCTCCATGCTCCAGACTCGCGATCCGGCCGACGAGGAAGTCCGCGAGCCCAAGGCCGGTCGCCTGGCCATTGACGAGCCAGTTGCCGCCGGATCGCGCGTGCGTCAGAAAGTTCATCTTCCAGTAGGCCGCGCTTCCGCCGAGGCCAAGCTGATGGTTCCCGCGGACCAACGTGAGATCATCCCCAATTTGGGACGCATTCGTGATGAAGATTCCTGTCGTGGCTGTTCCCGCCGAAATGTTGAATCCCCCCGTCACTGCAAGCACCATCTCGCCTGGCTTGTAGCTGTAGACGTTCGAACCGAGATCGTGCGGCTCGAAAAATGGCGGCGTGCCGCGGTGAATCGCGGTCCGATTGAACGCGAAACGAATCGCGTTGACCATATTGTTGCCATAGACCGACGTATCGCCGATTGCGAGCGACTGGGCCAGGTTGTCAAGGCCCGGAGTGCCCGTTGTCAGCACGTTCTTCGACCTGCTGAACGGCGCGGGTTCGTTATGGAACGTCGCCATGTATCGGCCGAACAGCGTGCGATTGGCGGTCAACCGATAGTCGATGCGGCCAATCGTCTGACGCTGGGTGCTGTCGTTGGTCGTGACATAGGTGACTTCACCGCACGGATCCGTCGTGGTGGGCAATCTCTTGGCCAGATTCACCGCCGCCGGGCTGAAGAGCGCGGGATTGACGACGTTGTTCACGAATGGCGTCCGCAGCGGGACCTGCCGGCCGGCATTGCACGCGGGTGAAGCGAACGCCGTAAAGTCGCCGGACATCATCGCGGCCGTCGGGACAAAGGCTTTATTCGCCGCCGGGCGTTGCGTGGTCGCAGTGCCCTGGTAGGCACCGAAGAAAAAGAGCTTGTCCCTCACGATCGGCCCGCCCAGCGTCCCGCCGAACTGGTTGCGCTTCAAGCCATCGTCCAGGCGTTTGCCGTCGGATCCGATCGCCGCAAACGGATTCGTCGCGTTGAACCGATGGTCCCGGAGGAACTCGAACAAGTTGCCGTGATAACTGTTGCTGCCCGATTTCGTCACGGCGTTGACCGACGCAGCCGAGTGCATGCCGTTCTGGGCGGACAGGCCGCTCGTGGCGACGCTGAATTCCTGCAGCGCGTCGGGGAACGGCAGCGGCAGGTTGGCGTTGTTCTGCGGATTGTTGTGCATCGCTCCGTCGAGGAGGTACGCCACGCCGAACGACAGTCCGCCGGCGACAGAGATGCTCACGCCGCCCTGCATGCTCCGGCTGTCTGCGGTGGCCGTCTGGATGGCCGCGCCCGCCAGCACGATCAGGTCGGTGACCTGGCGCGCCTGGAGCGGCAGCTCGAGGATGCGCTCGTTCTCGACGACGTCCTTGATGCCGGCGCTCTTCACGTCGATGAGCGGAGTGGCGCCTTCGACAGTGATCGTCTCCGCGACATCACCAAGCGCGAGGGACACGTTGATCGTCGGCGTGGCGGCGACCTGCAGCACGATTCCGGTCTGGACGTAGCTGCGAAATCCCTGCAGCGACGCTTCCAGCCGATAGGGACCGGTTGGCAGGTTGGGCATCACGTAGGTGCCGGTCTCGTCGGTCACCACGGTTCGCGTGAAGCCGGTGTCTGTTTGCGTGACGGTCACCGTGACTCCGGGGAGTACGGCCCCGCTTTCATCCGTGACGCGGCCTCCGAGTTGCGCGGTCGCCTGCGCCGAGACGATTGAGCTGGAGAGAAAAAGAACGAACCAGCCGATAGTGACGTCGCGGAGACAGCGTCTCATTGACTCCTCCCGAGTGACCGAGGTGAACCTACTTCTTCTGGAAAGGGTTTGGCCGGGAGAACCGTGCGGCGTCGATCGCGACGTTTGGCCGGACCTCACTCAATGTGATGGTGTTCTGTCCGTCCGTCCAGGTGACGACGGTTTTGAAAGGCATCTTGACCCCGGCAACGTCGCGGTAGTCGGCGTAGTCGATTTGCGTTGGCACCGTGCCGACCGCCGTTCTGTTCCACCGCAGGGTCCGCACGAGCAAACCCGACTCGTCGAAATAAAAGTTCACGGGAAGCCCGGCACTGGCACCCTGGAGAACCTTCACGGGGCGATCGTCGATGATCGTGGCCCCGACCTGCCATCGACTGAAGGCGTCCTTGATGCCTGCCGGGAACGCCGTCAACGCGTCGAGCCTGGCGCCTTCCAGGTTCCCTCCGGTCAGTGCCATCAACGGCACCGGCCGCCAACCTTCCGCGACCCACCCGTTGCGGCCGTCATACGTCTTGACGGCATCTCCATCCGGCGCACGGACGATCTGCGTCCGCTGATTCGGGGCTTTGGCTGCGATCTCAATGGGGACATCGCCGCCGCCGGTGTTGAAGCCGCCATATGTGCCGCTCGCGACAAAGCTCGCGAGGCTCGCGAGCCGCTGCGCCCCGCCAAGCGCCTGGATGTACTTGCTGAAGACCTGGTCCGCCGTTGTGTTGCGATCACGAGAAATCGTCATCGCATTGGGATCGTCTATCAGCACGCTGTACTGCAGCGCGAGACTGGGAACGTCTTCAGGGCTGGGGCTCCCGCGATGGCAGGTGAAGCACGTCACCCGCGGCCGGCCACCGAAGTTCGCCTCGTTGAGGCCGTTCATCATCGCGATCATCTGACGCGCCCTCGTGATCAGCGGGGTCGTGACCGCAAACGCCGCCCGGTCCGTATGGATTTCCGGTGAATGGCAGCTGGAACAGTCATAGCCAAGGGAGGCGGAAAACATTCCCATCGCGTCCATGAATTGATCGACGGGAATCCCCTTGAGCACCTGGATGTTCTTGAACACGGTGTCCGACATCTGCGGGGTCTGTGCTGGCGCGGCCTGGGCCGCCTCCGCCATGGCTTCGGCGCCTAGAACTGCCTCCGCCGAGACGTCCGCGTGCACGCTGGCTGCCGAGACGGCAATCCTCAGCCAGCACACGATCCCGAATCCGATGGCCGCTGAAATCGTACGCACGTCAGGATCTATTGCGCCTGCGCGGCGTCAGGTCCACCCGGGCCGAAGAGTGGCTTCATGTCGCTCACCTTCATGATCGTCTGCAGCGAGCCGCGGCTCTCAACCACCTTGCCGCCGAAGCCTTCGAAGACCACCTTGTCGCCGGCCTTGAGGTCGGTCGGGCCCCACCCCTGCCGCCGGATCGTGTTCGGGCTGGTGAGCTCCATGTTCCAGTTGGTGACCTTGCCGTCCGGACCGGTGACGTCGATGTAGATCCGCATGTGCGGGTTGCTCCACGCGACCTCTGTCACCACGCCCGTCAGCTTGACCTTCTTCTTCGCGTCGTACTCCGTGTCGAATCCGTGGTGAGCCAGGACCGGCACCGTTACAGACAAGAGGCCGAGAGCGACTACCAGGACTCCGAGCTGCCGTTTCATTACGGGACCTCCAATATATGAATGCATCCGGGACGGACCAGAACAACTCCAACTTCCAACTCCCAACTCCCAGGAAGATCGGTCGCGTCAACGCGCCTTGGGCGTTGGGAATGGGCAGTTGCGCGTTTCCGTGTCCGCCTCTACTTATTACTGGTGCCCGTGCCCACTTTGATCTGGGCAGCGGCGCCGTACTCGTTGTCCTCGAGGCAGATGAACTCCATCAGCTCGCCGCCGCCGGTCTTCAGGTTCGGACGCAGCAGCCTGCCGGTGAACTTTAACTGGACTGGCTTCGAGAGCGCTCCCGGATCCTCGAGCGTGAATTCGTTGACGATTCGTCCGTAGTTGAGGCGCGTCCACCGCTCGATCGTGTGCAGCTTCTCGGTGTGGGGTGTGCCGCGGCTGTCGAACCAGAACTTGTCGTTGTAGCCGACGGTGTCGATGACGAGCGTGTCGCCTTCCCACCGCCCGATCGAGTGCCCCCACCACGACGGAATCAGATCGTCCGGGTGCTTGCGGCCATCCATGTAGACGACGCGATGCGCGCCGGCGTCGCCGGTCTCATGCAGGACATAGATGTGCGTGAGGCCCTTCGACGTGTAGGAGAACGCGAACTTCCACGGATAGGGGTTGACGCGTGGCACGCTCATCGGCAGGCAGGCGGTATACGGTTCGTCCTTCGACAGCCGCCTGTCTCTCAACTCTTTCGCCCAGGGCAGGAGCGGAAGTTCGCCGGGCTTGAGTCCACCATCGCGCTCGATGTCGCCGTTCGATCCGCCACCGACCCAGGGCCCGGTCAGGTCGACGTGACCGTCGGGCAGCCGCGGAATCGGCTGGCTATTGACCTCGGCGTCGGGCACGGTCGGACTACCAGGGTTGATGTAGCGCACGCCGCCGTTGTCGGTGAGCACTCCCTGCCGATTGTTCGTCTCGGTGCCGTCTCCGCGGCCGGGCTGACTGTTCGCGCCACCATTGCCGCGTCCCTGCGCGTGCAGGTTCGCCAGCAGCATCGCGCACAGCCCCGCGAGCGTTATCGAGATGACAAGAACTTTTCTCACGTCAATCCTCCCAGGTGTTTCCTTAGAAACCGTACTTGATGCCGAACTGCATGATGCGCGGATCGCCGGTCGTCGTCGTGATCCGGCCGAAGGTTCCCGCACCGAGATTCACATTCGGGAGTCCCCAGTTGAAACGGTTGAAGAGGTTGAACACCTCCACGCGGAACTCCAGATTGCTGGTCGAAGCCAATGATACGAGTCTCGATAGGGCCAAGTCGACCTTCCAGAAGCCCGGGCCCTTGATGCCGTTGCGCACGTGGGTGCCGAACGTGCCCGATGCCGGCTGCGCGAATGCCGCGGGGTTCAGGTAGTTTGCCAGCGTCTTGGCGCCATATACATCGCCGGACACCTGGTCGACACGCTGATTGGCCATGCCGTTGAACGCGTTGTCGCGGCCGCTAAGTATCGTGAGCCAGGCCCCCGAGCGTGCGTTGAGGATACCCGATACGCGCCAGTCCGAGGCGAGCGCGCGCAGCGCCGCGCTGCGGAACTGCGGCGTCTGGGCTCCCACTGTAAAGTTGACGAGATGCGTGCGATCTGCGTCGCAGTGGCCGCGATCGTAATCAGGATTGGAGGGATCGGTGAAGCCGATACCAAACTGGGCGCCGGTCGGCATTTCCAGCCCAACGCAACGGGACCACGTGTAATTCCCGTTGAGACTGACGCCGCTCCCCGCACGACGCTGCATTGACAGCTTGAGGCCGCGATACGTCTGGCTGCCGACGGCGGCATGACTGTCCAGATTGCCAATCAGCGCCGCCGATGCGGGGTTCTCCCCGGACCGCGATAACACGCGCCGCTGATTTAGATTGCCGTTCGTGGTGCACACGGGAATCGCGACCCCCTGCAGCGTGCAGGGACCGAGCCCGAGGAACACGCCTGGATTGAGCTCGACGAGACCCCACAAGCGATCCGAGTAGCTGCCCAGATAGCTGACCGACGTTCCCCAGTTCGCTCCGATCTGCTTTTCGAGGCTGACATTCCACGACTGGATACGCGGCGCGTTGATATCGGGATTCATGGTCGACAGCGTCCCGGCCACCGGGAAGAGCGTATCGGGGCCGGTGACAATCGGGTGCGGATCTCCACCAACGTCTCGATACGGATTGTCGAACAGGCCCGCGGGATCGGTGACGAGCGAGCGGTTGCCGTACGGCGGCGCGGCCGCCAGGTTGGAGAAGAACTCGCCGGTCGGGAAGTCATACATCAATGCGTAGGAGGACCGCACCGCCATGCGGCCGTCGCCGCGGACATCCCACGCCACGCCCGCGCGCGGCGACAAATTCCACCACTTCTTGTTCAAGCCGGACGTGCCTGACGGAAATCCAGGATCGCCGGGATAAATCAATCCGGCCGGCGCGTTGTGAAACACCGTGCTCTTCACGTTCTTCTGGAAGTTGTCGCGGATAAAGATCGAGTTCGCGCCTCGGGTCAGGTTCTGGCTGAAAAACGGCTCCCATCGCAGGCCGGCGTTCACGGTCACCCGGCTCGTGGCTCTCCAGGTGTCCTGGGCATACACACCCTGATACCACTGGTAAAACGCGACGCCGGCGAGCCCGGACTGATCGAGCGTGGCAACGCGCCCGAGGAGAAAATCCGCCAGCCCCGCCCCTGATGCCTGGCCGGTGAAGTTCCACTGGCCGCCGCCGCGCGCCCACGTCTTCTGGTCGACGGTGAACCGCGTCACATTCCCGCCGAACGCGAGCTGGTGATTTCCGCGCACCAGCGCGACGTCATCGTTCACCTGGAAGGAGTTGTTCTGGGCGATGCCTCTGGTCGCGGTCGCCGCGGCGATGTTGAACCCTCCTGTCACGACCACGATCATCTGGTGCGGCACGTAGCTGTTGACGTTGATGCCCAGATCGTGGGGATCGAAGTACGGGTCGTTGTCGCGATTCACAGCCGTCCGATTGAACGCAAAGCGTACGTTGTTGACCGCGTTTGAACCGACGACCTGCGTCGCGCCGGCGGTAAACGACTGCGCGAGATTGTTGATGTGCGGGTTCACCGTCGTCAGCACATTGCCGGTCTTCGCAAACGCGGACGGCTTCTTGTCCCGCGTGGCCATGTAGCGTCCGAACATCGAGTGATTGGCATTCAGCTGAAAGTCGACGCGGCCGACGTACTGCCCTTCGTCGCGATCGTCCGGCAGGCTGAAAAGCGTCTCACCGCAGGGATCGGTCGAGGTCGGCAGCTTCTTCGCAAGGTTCAGCGCGGCGGGACTGAAGCGGGCCGGGTCGATCCGGTTGTTCGCGAATCCTGCTCCAAGATTGATCTGGCGCCCGGCGTTGCATGCTGGTGCTGTGAAGGCCGTGAAGTCGCCGGCCAGCATGGCGGCGCTCGGCACGTGGGCGATTTGATCGGCAGGCGTCACGCGGGTCACGGTGCCCTGGTAGCCCGCGAAGAAAAAGAGCCTGTCACGGACAATCGGGCCGCCCACGGTGCCGCCGAACTGGTTCCGCTTCAGGCCGTCGTCACGTCGCTTCCCGTCCGGCCCTATCGCGGCAAACGGGCTGGTCGCGTTGAACCGCTTGTCTCGAACGAACTCAAATACGTTTCCGGAGAAGCGATTCGTACCCGACTTCGTCACCGCGTTGACCGAAGCCCCGGAATGCATGCCGCTCTGCGCAGACAGGCCGCTGGTCGCGACACGAAATTCCTGCAAAGCATCCGGGAACGGCAGCGGCAGGCCGCCGGAATTCTGCGGATCGTTGTGCACGGCGCCGTCTAGGCTGTACGCAACGCCGAACTGCAGCCCGCCAGCCACGGAGATGTTCACGCCTCCCTGGAAGCTTCGATTGTTCGGCCGGCCGGTCTCGACGGCCGCGCCGGCCAGCACGATGAGATCGGTGACCTGGCGCCCCTGTAACGGGAGCTCGACGATCCGCTCCTGATCGACAACCTCGCTGATGCCTGCGCTCCGGACGTCGACAAGCGGCGCGGCCGCCTCCACCGAGACCGTCTCCGCGAGATTCCCCACTGCCAGGACGATGTTGAGCGTCGGCGAGGCGCCGACCTGCAGCACGACGCCGGTCTGCGCGTAAGTGCGGAACCCCTGCAGCGATGCCTCCAGCCGGTAGGGACCGGTCGGGAGGTTCGGCATCACGTAGGTCCCGGAGCCTTCGGTCACAACGGTGCGAATGAACCCCGTGTCGGTTTGCGTGGCAGTGACCGTGACCCCTGGCAACACGGCGCCGCTTTCATCGGTCACACGGCCGTTCAGCTCGGCTGTCGCTTGCGCAAATGCTGCGACACTTGCGAGCAGAAGCAGCGCCGCGCCGACCGAAAGATCCCGAAGGAACCGGGTCATGACGTCCTCCTCACTGAGCCGCGATTAGAGTGGCCGGATGTATACAGAGTTGATGTACGGGAGTCAAGACACGAATCCCATCGTCAAAGGTGTTTAATAAAGATTCGGTCCGAATGCTGAGACGACTTCGATCCGCGGCGCGCGAGCTGCTGCGTCCTGCTCCACCGCAGTCGCAGCGCGATCGCGGCACGAGAGTGCCGCCGCTTCCTCCACCCGTGCCGGCGCTGGTCGAGGACGTGTTCGAGTCAGGGTGTCCGCGCGACCCGATTCTGAAACTGGATAGCTGCCCGGTTTGTGGCTCGACGGACGCGACACGCGTTGGTCGATACAACAAGTTCGTTCTGTACGAACGGATCCCTGATACCGCCGCGACTATCTATAACTACGCGCTCTGCAACGATTGCGGCGTCGTCTACGCCACGGCGCGTCCCGCGGGTAAGCGATATGACTGGCTCCTCGAGCATTTCGAGGAAACCATCGGGCGTACCGGACTGGGCGATCAGCGAGGCGGGAAGGTGACGCTCAGCTCGTACGCCCTCACCGACGAAATGCGCAACGAGCTGCGGCGACTCGCATCGCGCGGGATCTTCGTGTCCGATCACTCGGGCATCTCGCGGAAGGACTACCTCCCGGCGCTCATGGTCGATCGACTGGCGAACAGCGTTCACGTGGAGATCCTCGGCTCGCTGCTGCCGATGAACCGCCCCAGGGTGCTGGAGATCAGATCGCGGCTCGGCGGAATCTCCGCGGCGCTCAAGCGGTTGTACGACGCGGATTGCCAGGCGCTGACCCTCTTCGAAAACCAGCAGCACCTCATTCAGGAGGTCTACGGGATTCCTACGAAATGCCCGATCGATTTCGACCACTTCACGATTCCGTTCGAGGGGCAATTCGATCTGATCGTCAGCAAGCACATGCTGACCCACGCCGTGCGACCCAGGGACTTTCTCGCGACGGTGCGCAGCCGCCTCCGGCCGGGCGGGCACTTCTATATCTACTCCGAGTTCGTCGAGGCGGAATTTCTCGAACAGGGCCACTCGATGTTCAACACGCTCAACCCGTTTCACCTGCAGACCTTCAATACACCGTCGGCGGTCCGTGCGCTCGAGGCCAACGGCTTCAAGATGCTGTTCTGCACGATGCATGACGGTCACTTCGTGGGCCTCGCGCAGAAGATTGACGACGTCCCCTCCGACTGGCAGCGCATGACGCACGACGAACGCGGCCGGCGGCGAGGGCAATACCGGCTGGCGTTCGATCTCGCGGTACTCCAGGTGCCGGAGTCGCTGCGACCACGCGTCGCGCAGGAATGGGATGGGGCGCTCGAACGCTCGCTCGAGAACGGCACCGCAGAGATCCTCAAGAAAGGGCACGTGAAAGTACGGCCGCCGAAGGGCGGCAAGTTGAAACGCGACTGACGTGGACTATCGCTATCTCGATACGCCCGTGGGACGGCTGCTCCTTGCACGCGAGGAACGGGATCTCCGTCTAATCAATTTTCAGCGCAGCCGACGTCCCCGGCCTGATCCGCGCTGGCACGAGAGCCAAGGCGCGTTCGACGATGTCGTGGCGCAGCTGACGGAGTACTTCGCCGGCCAGCGACGGCGGTTCGAGCTGCCATTGGCCCCCGAGGGAACGCCGTTTCAGCAACGCGTGTGGCGTGAGCTCCAGGACATTCCCTATGGCGTCACGATTTCGTACGGGCAGCTCGCCGCGCGAATCGGGCAACCGACAGCCTCTCGCGCCGTCGGTCTTGCCAACGGAAGCAACCCGCTGGCAATCGTCATTCCCTGTCATCGCGTCATTGGCGCGAATGGCGCGCTCACCGGCTACGGCGGCGGGCTTCCGATCAAGGAGCGCCTCCTCGCGCTGGAGCGCGGCGAGCGCAGGCTTCTCGAATAGACGGGACGCGCTCAGCGGGTTCTGGACACGGGAACCTCAGTTGGGCCATGCTGGCGCGCCGCAGACAAAGGAGGTTCGTCAGATGGGTCTCCGGTCCATAGGTTCGATGTCGATGATCGTGGGGGCTGTCGTGTCGCTCGTGCTGATTCGAGCGGCTGCACAGGTCCCCGCCTCACCTCGAGCCACAGACGTGCCGCGCACACAAGACGGCAAGCCCGATCTCACCGGCATCTGGCAGGTGATGAACTCGGCAGCCTGGGATATTCAGGACCATCAGGCCCGAAAGGGCGTGCCCGCCGGGATGGGTGTGGTCGAAGGGAACGAGATCCCCTATCAGCCGGCGGCCCTGGCCAAGAAGCGCGAGAACTTTCAGAACCGCGAGACCGCTGACCCTGAAGCGAAGTGTTATCTGCCCGGCGTTCCGCGGCTGATGTACATGCCGTTTCCATTTCAGATTTTTCAGACCCCGACAAAATTGACCATGCTCTTCGAGTACGTCCACGCGACCCGTTTCATCCACACGAACGGGACGCCGCATCCGCCGGGTCACATCGATTGGTGGATGGGCGACTCACGTGGCCGGTGGGAAGGAGATACGCTGGTCGTCGACGTCGTCGATTTCAACGATCAGACGTGGTTCGACCGGGCCGGAAACTTCCACAGCGATCAGCTGCACCTCGTCGAACGGTATACGCTCACGGACCCCGATCACATCACGTATGACGTGACGGTCGAGGATCCACAGGTGTTCACGAGGCCGTGGCGCATGAGCATGATCCTTTATCGTCACAAGGAAAAGAACGTGCAGATTCTGGAATACGAGTGCTATGCGTTTGACAACGAATTTCATGCTCCGGTGCCCAACTGACTGGCCTCGCCCAGGGGGCGGTCTGAATGCTAGAGTAGCCGGGGTTCGGCGTTTGTCTTGGAGGAAGCGCTCATGACCAATCGGTTCCTCTGTGCGGTGATCGCGTCAATCCTTGCGGGGATGATCCTATCCACCACCGCGGCACCCCTCGCGGCGCAGGCACCGCCTCCGCCGAAGGCTCCGCCCCCGCCGAACTGGATCGACCCGAGGAATCCACCGAAGGCAGATCCGAACTGGAGCCCGGCCCGCACCCCCGACGGTCAGCCAAATATCGAAGGTCAGTGGGGCCAGGCCAGCGACATCATCACGTACAGCATCGAAGATCCCGAATTGGAACGTGCCGAGCATACGGCGATCAGCGGCCAGCGGCCGATGGTCGGGCGGCCCATCATCGATCCGCCGGACGGGAAGATCCCGTATCAGCCCTGGGCGATGAAGTTCGCCGCCTTTCTGCACGAGCAGCACCGGAAGCCCTCGAAACCCGAGTACCTCGATCCGGTGAGCCGCGGGTTCCAGGAAGGCCTTCCGCGGATCAACTACCAGGGGGCGTTTCAAGTCCAGCAGTTTCCGGGAACGGTGGTGATCACCTACGACTACCATCACACCTATCGCGTCATCCCGCTGGATGGTCGTCCGCACCCTGGCGCAGACGTCAAGCTCTGGATGGGCGACTCGCGCGGGCACTGGGAGGGGAAGACGCTGGTTGTTGATGTCGCCAACAACAACGGCCAGACCTGGTTCGCCATCGTCGGCTCCTTTCACTCCGACGCACTGCACCTGGTCGAACGGTGGACCGCCACCGCACCGGACCATATCGTGTACATCGTGACCATTGAAGATCCGAAGGTGTACACCAGGCCATGGAAGCTACGGGTCGACTTCCGACGGCAGAAGGCAGAGGAGCAGTGGGAGAACGCGGTCTGGGAAGGCAACATGCTGGGAGGGCTCTCCCAGGAGTTCTGGGGCGCCGCTAAGAAGTAGGACCGCCGGGCGTATTGGCGGTCACTTCGGAGGCACAACTCCGCTGAACCACTTGAACCCAAGTCCGCGTGAGTGCTCTCCGGCCTGATTGCCCTCGTGGCACGAGTTCTCCCAGGTCTCGTTCGAATACGGATCGCTGGCGTCGGCGCGGGCGCGCCTGATGGGCAGACGGATCTTCCACGGTCTGGTAAACACCGTCGGGTCGTCGATCGTCACTTCGTAGTCGATGATGTTCGCGGCGGCCAGCGTGAAGCGCTCGACCACGTGCACCTTGTCGCTGAAGAAATTCCCGACCTGGTCGAGCCAGTTCTTGGCGTTCAGATTGGTGACATCGACCACCAACGTATTGCCATCCCAGGAACCCCGCGAGTCCCCCATCCAGAGTTTGACGTCCTGTCCAACCGCGTGCGGACGCCCGTCCGTCGGGATGAAGCGATAGTAGTGGCCGAAGTTGAACGCGATGAGCACGTAACCCGCGCCCTGCATGATCTCAAACCCGCCGCGATAGGTAGCGCGTGGGACGGTGTACAGACAGTAGGTTTGCGGATCTGTGTATAACCGGTCTTTCTCGCCCGGCCATCCTCGCGCGAGGCCCGCGCGATGTTCGGCGCGCGTCGTCAACGCCCACGGCTGGTAGGGGATCTTCCCGTCGGGTGGATCAGAGACAAAGCTTTCCTCGGGCGGCGAGCTGATATCCACGTAGGGATGCTCTTCGAGGTCGTCGCCGCCGGGCGTGCCTCCCCATCGGCCGCGCAGGTCAGGCGTGCCATCGCCGGTCCGTGGCGGAACAAACGGTGGCAGTTTCGCGCGCTCCAGCGCCCAGCTCCTGGCGCCTGGCTCCTTCGGCGCGTCTCGTGAAAACAGGGCCTGGCCCCGTGCGGGTACCGCCATCAATGACAAGAGCACCACGATCGCGGGCCGAATCATGCAAGAGACAAATTGATTCCTCACCGGGCCTCCGGTCGATCACCTGACGATTGCCGATCTGCACTGCAACGCGAACGTCTCACGCCTACACCATCTCCGTGCCTCTGTGTCTCCGTGGCCCGTCGAACTGAAAATCGCGTTGGGCGGCGCGGATTGTACCGGATTTCCCGGGTCGGGCTGAAATGGGCGCTGGCCGGCGAGCTACGACTTCCGCGGCTGCCTGGAAATGACTCGGCCGGCGACGCTACGGGCAATGAACGGTCACCCACTGAAGTCCAGGCGTGACGCTCGTTAGGTCAATGACCTGTGCAGCAACCACGCAATGTTAATGCCTGAGGCAGTGCGCACGACTTCGCGCAGACCCATTGCCTGGAGCGGCCCGGCTGTAGGACGGACGCGGACAAGCGCGGGTTTCCTCGTAAGCGCCATCTCCACCAAGATCGTAATCATCGCGGGCGTGAAGAACGCCGCGGTCACAATCAGAATCGCATCGAGAGGTTCGTATGAACGCAGTACAAGATGACATTGCCGCACTCGAAGAGCGGCTTCGTCAGGCGGAACTTGGTCCTGATCCCACGTTTTTCGAGGAGGTCCTCGCGGACGACGTTGTGCTGGTTGGTCAAGACGGCCAGGCGTTTTTCGCGAAGCGTAAAGTCGTTGAGGCGCACCAACCCGGGATCGTGCCGAAATTCAACCGCGTCGAGGTGAGCGACCTGCAGGTCGTCGACCACGGGACGGCGGCCGTCGTCACGTGCACAGGAACCTATGAGAGCGCGCAGGCCAACGTCACGCTGAAATTCATGCGGGTGTGGGTCAAGAAGAACAACCGCTGGCAGATCGTCGCGGGATCGGTCTCAAATTAGGGAAATCCCAAATCCCAAAACCCAAATCCCAACCGTCGAATCGGAGTCGGGCGTTAGGATTTGGGGTTTGGGGTTTGGGGTTTCTAAAAGGTCAGCCTGAATCCGAGTTGCGCGGTGCGAAACTGACCCATTGTCCTCTGGCCGAACTGCGGACTGGTCTCGACCGTCGTAATCGTCCAGTTTGGTGAGTTGAACACGTTGAACACCTCGGCTATCCCCTCGAGCGAGATGCGGTGGGGCAGTGGGATCTGCTGCTGGAGCCGCAGATCAGCCTTCCGGCGAGGCGGCTGAACAAACGAATTGCGCGGGACCACCGTCCCATCGGCGCGGGCACGCAGCCTGCTCGACGACTCGGGGCCGCCGACGCCCGAGATGACCCGTACATCGGTACCGTACGTAGTGGTCGCCCGCTCGCCAATCCCGGTATAGAAGACGCCGCTGACCTGAAGGCCGCGGCCGATCTGCCAGATGCCGTTCAACACTGCGCGGTGCCGGAGGTCGCCGGAGGACAGCGACCACTCACCGCCGAGATCCGGAGTCGTTTTGATCGGCGCCGGGCTCACTCCGCTGAACGCAACCGGGAACGCGTCCCACAGGCCGGAGTAGGTATACGTCGCAGAACCCTGCCAGCGATTGCTGAACCGCTTCGTGATGGCGGTCTGCAACGCGTGATAGCTGGACCGGCCCGTGCGCACCACCATCGAGATCGCACCAAAATCCGGATAGGCCCGCCGGGTGATATCGGAGAACGGATAGTTCGCGCCGGTCGCCGGGTTGAACGTCAGGTTCATGTTGGAGATGACGTCCTTCTCGTTCCTGCCCTGGCTGTAGACGTAATCGGCCTCGACGGCGATCGTGGTCCCGATCTGGTGCTGGAAGCCGATTGAGTTCTGCCAGGTGCGCCCGAGGGCCGTTGAGTACGCGCCGGGCGCGACCAGCTCCTGCAGCGAGCGGCGAAGACACCCGGGCACGTTGCGGACGTGGCAGAACTGCTGCTGCCCCTGCTGGACGGTCGGCAACGGCTGTCCGTTGGTCGGATTCGCGGCGAAGTCGGGCCGGCCGTCATTCGTGTACTGCACCACGACGAGCCGGTCGATCTGCGCCATGAAGAACGTGTCGATTTGCAGCGGCGTCGAGAAGTAGAGGCCCGTTCCGCCGCGCACGACGGTGCTCGGAGTCACCCTGTAGGCAAAACCGGCGCGCGGCTGAATGTTGTTCGTGTCGGCGGGACGTCCCTTGTCGACAAACGGCGGAACCGCGTAATTGTTGCCGTTCGCGTTGATACTCAAGTCGTATCGGGCGCCGAGGTTCAGCGTGAGCTTGGGCGCAACCTGCCAGTCGTCCTGCAGCCAGGCGCCGTACTGCGGGCGGCGATCGTGGGTGGAGTAGTCCCCCACGCCGATGCTGTAGGTCCGCACGAAGGGAGAAATGGCGGCCATGTTCCACGTGTCGGCCTTCCACGGATCGGGGAACCACGCCTGGATGTCGGCTGCCGACGGCGTTCCTCCGCGGGCGTCGACCGCGCCCATGCACGACTGGCAGTTGTTCCCGGAGTCAATCATGTACACGAGATCGCCGCCGGCCTTCATATCGTGGCGGCCGCGCGCATCGTATGAGAAGGTGAAGTCGTCGCGCAGGCTCCAGTTATCCTGCGCCCCGAACCGCGGGTAGAAGTTGTTGCCGCCGATTGCAAAGTTGCTGAAGGTGATCCGTGGCGAACCCGTCGTCACGCCGTTGGCGGCCTGCCAGTGCTTCGACCAGGTGGTGAGATTCGCGTTCGCGAAGATCCACCTGGTCTTGCCGCCCTTGATCTCATTGACTGCGCGATTGCTGACGACCTGTGTGAACTGCGCGGTGTACTCGCGATTCGTCTCGAGCGTCGATCCGGTGGCCGCCGGATGGCTGGTGTTGCCGGCGGTGAAGGGCTGCCAGTGCTCGGCGTCGGTAAACTTCCCCATCAGCCGCATGTTCGACGATAACTGGTAGTCCAGCCGGAAGCCTCCCATCTTGATCGTTTCGGGGCCGTGCAGCTCGACGTTGAACGCCGGATAGGGAGTATTCCAGATGCTCGTCTTCGGCTCGCGCTCGTAGTCGTAATGCGAAAAGAAATGCAGGCGGTCCTTCAGGATCGGACCTCCCAGCGTGAGCCCGAGCTGTTGATTGTCGATGGGCACGACTCGATTCAGCACGGGGTCGGGCGCATTGAGTCGGCTGTCCCGGAAATTGCCTCTGACCGACCCGGAGAAGCGATTGGTGCCCGACTTGGTCACCGCGATCACCTGCACCGCCGCCGATCGGCCCATCGTCGCGTCGAACCGGTTCGAAATGTATTGAAATTCTCCAATCGATTCCTGGCTGTATCGCGGCTGATTGCCGAAGCCCATTTCCGATGTCACCTGCTGGCCGTCGAGACTGAACTGATACTGGCGGACGTCTCCCGCCGCGCCTCTGTTCGCGATCGGGGTGTTCGCGGTATCCGACGTCATCCGGCTGCCCGGCGCCAGCATCGCAAGCGCCATCCAGTTGCGGCCCTGGACCGGCAGCTCCTGCACCTGTTGCGGATCGATATTGCCGCCGAGCGACGAGGTGGCCACGTTGATCAGTGGCGCTTCACCGGTGACTGTCACGGTCTCCGCGACCCCACTCGGCACCATTTGCAGGTTCACGACGACCGTCTGACCGACGAGCAGCTCGACGCCGGCCCGCTGGGCGGCGCTAAAGCCCTGAAGTTCGGCCGCGATCTGGTAACCACCGACCCGTGCGGGGATGCGATAGATGCCACGTTCATCGGTCACCGCCACGAACTTGTTGCCAGACGCTTCGTGGACGACCGTCACCGTGACACCTGGCAACACCCCACCGGTCGCATCGGTGACGGTCCCGGTCAGCACTGCTTCCTGCGCGAGCGCCGCCATCGGCATAGCGAGGATCGCGGCAATCAGAAGTACCCGACGAATGAGTCCAGTCATCGACCCTCCTCTGGGCAAGTTGCAATTTGCAGTTCGAACTGTGACGTAAGTACAAAGTCGACGGAGCTCGGTGTACTTCCCACTTACTTCGAACTTCGCACGTCGACCTTCGAACTTGTTTCGTCGTAGACGATCCTGCCGCCCACCATCGTCAACACCGGCTTGATGTCCTTGATTTGATCCGCGGGGATCGTGAGGTAGTCGCGATCGAGCACGAGCAGATCCGCGAGCTTCCCGGATTGGATCGCGCCGACGTTGTTTTCCTGGAAGACGAGGAAGGCGTTGCGCCGCGTGTGAGCAATCAGCGCGTCTTCGCGGCTGATGGTCTGCCGCATGACCTTCAGGCCGCTCGTCATCTTGCCCGTCACGGCCCACCCCAGCGTGACGAACGGCATGTACTGATTGGCGGCGCTGCCGTCCGTGCCAAAGCCCCACATGATGCCGCTGTTCTGAATCGTGGCAAGGGGCGGTTGATCGTACGAATCGTCCCCGAAGATCTCGTGCATGATGCCGCCGTTGATGACGTTCCACGGGTGAACGGCGGCGTACATCCCGAGCTTTTTCATTCGTTCGAGCTGGGCGGCATTGGATTGGTTGAAGTGCGCGAGCATCCAGCGAAGGTTCTTGATGGGATAGACCTTGTTGACCGCCTCGATCTGATCGAGGAACGCGTCGATGGTGTTGGTCAGCTCCGCGTGGACGTGCAGCGGCAAGCCGTTCTTCGCGATCTCCGTCGCCAGGCGACGCCACTGCGCCAGCTGCTCGGGCTTCGGATCCGACGTGGAGTCGAACATCGGGTCGTGCAGCGGCCCGTAGACGCTCTCGCCGTATAGCACCTGGTCGATGTAATGGTCGCCCTGGAACAATTTCATCTCCGCGATGCGCGGAAGCGCGCGGTCCACCTGCTCGGGCGTGCCTGCTCCCTCGCCGTCGATGCAGAAGATGCGGACGTTCAGCCGGTTCTCGGCCTCCCACTTGCGATACATCGCGACGAGATTCGGAGCGCAGCCCGCAACGCCGAACGTCGTCAGCCCGGCACGGTTCATGTCCCTGATCATCGCGAGCGTGCTCGCCTCGATCTCGTTGTCGGGCACGCGCGGCATTCGTGCGGCGATCGTCCGCACGGCTCCCATGCCACCTTCCACGACCCCAGTTGCCCGTCCAGCGGCGTCGCGAAGGATTGTGTTCGACGGGAATCCCTGCGGATTGGGCGCGTCGTCCCGGATGCCAACCGCCTCGAGACCGCGGCTATTGAGATACGTGCGGTAGTACGACTCCTGAATCGCGACCGGATGGTTCGGGACGATGTGATCGAGCTCCGCCCGCGTGAACGGCTTGCGACTGTCCGCAAACTGATCGACCGACCACCCACCAATCGTGTAGACCCAGTCGCCAGGAGCAATCGCCTTTGCCCGTGCCGCGAACATGTCGAGTGCCTGCTTTCGCGACTCGACTCCATCCAGCCGTACTTCGTGCGCCCACGTCGTGCCCGCACGCAGCAGGTGCATGTGGTTGTCGATCAACCCCGGGATGGCGGCCTTGCCCCGCAGATCGATCCGCCGGGTGTTCGGACCCGCCATCTGGACGATCTGCTGATTGGTGCCGACCGCGACGATCCGATCGCCCTTCACGGCGACCGCCTGGGCGATCGTGAATTTCTCGTCGACCGTGATGATTTTGCCGTTGATGAGAATCAGATCCGCGGAGGGCTGTTGCGCGTGCCCGACCTCGATCGCGGCCACCAGCGCGACGACCGCACTCATCGACGCGGTCCACGTCCACTGCCTCATAGAAACCTCGCTCTGGGACCGGAAAGGCAAACCTGCGACGCGACGGACGAATCAGGAAACGAATTGGGAAGAAGCGGGGCGAACCTAGCACGTGCCATCGTGCGAGTCAATGAAGACAGGGCCGCGTGAAGACAGGGCCGCGAAGACAGGGCCGCGTTGACGCGGTCAGTTCACGGTCTTCACGGCGGGTTGGACGACGATCGACTTCGACAATTCAACCGCGTCGAGGTCCCGAATCGGGATTCACCTCGCGGTTGGTGCGGGTTGATCCGGCCCCGTGTACTTCAGGATGAACAGTCCCCAGTGCTTGTCGTCCACGTAGATGTAGCCCCGCGTGTCGACGAGCACGTCTTCGGTCTGATTCACCAGGTCGTTCGGCGGCTGCGGACCGTAGCGCTTCACGGGTGTCGGCGGGATGAACCAGCCGGTCTCTTTCGGATTCAGGGGATCCTTGATGTTGAAGACGCGAAGACCCGCGTTGAAGTATGTCAGGTAGATCAGGCTTCCCGGCTTCTCCACGTCGGGCAAGTGGATCTCCTGGTTGGTGTTGTGCGGACCAAAGCGCCCGCCCTTCTCGCAGAAATTCTTGTACGGCTCGCCGGCCGGCGGCTGCGGCAGCGGGAACAGCGAGATCATCCGCGGCTTCGCCGGATCCTTGTTGTCGACGAGCCCGGCGAAGTTGAGACCCTCGTTGCAGCGTTCCGCGCTGGCCTCCGAGTTCACCTCGACGAGCTGGCGATCCCACAATGGCAGCGCTGTGTGCAGCGACTGTGACCCCGCGCTCAGGAACGGTGGGCTGAAATCGAGCGCGCCGATCGTTTTCGGATGGGCGGGATCCGTGACGTCCAGATTCACCAGACCTGGCGCGAACGCCATCGTGAGCATCTTGCCGTCGGGGCTCACATTGGCCGGCCCGTGAAAGCCGTACGGCGTGTTCGGCTTCAACCTCTCGCCTGCAGCTGTGTTCATGCCGGGCTGTGCCCAGTAGCCGACTTCTTTCGGATTCGTTGGATCGCTGACGTCGAGGATCACAAGGATGTTGCCGCCCTGGAATCCCATCCTGCCCGCGGAGAGGAAGGCGTACTTGCCCCCCGGATACGAGTTGCGATGCGTACCGCCGGCGCCCGTCTTCCAGCGGGCCACCTCCTTGGGGTTCAGCGGGTCGGAAATGTCCCACATGATGATCCCTTCGCCGCCAGGCTTACTCGGATCTCCTCCCCACGTCGGAGGCTTCGGCTGCACTGCGCCGATCATCAGGTTGTCATGGAGCGTGACCTGGATATTCCAGCTGTTGGCGATGCCGGGGATGAACTTGAGGTACTTCGGATTCACCGGGTCCGTAACGTCGACGATGCTCCAGCCGTCGTGCCAGAGATGTCCGGTGTAGAGATACCAGCGATCGCCGACACGCTTGATTGCCAGCTTGAAGGGCGGCCGGCCCTGCATGTCGCTGTAGCCGACCACTTGCATGTTGGACATCTTCGATCCGGCCGGAATCGGATCGGCGAATGACGCCCCCGCGCCCACAGCCATCGCCACGAGACCGAGTGCGAGGCCAGAGCAGGTGCGCTTCAACGACGCTTTCAGGCGGTGCATTCGACCGGTCCTCCCAAGGTTGTAAGTCACGATTGTACCGGAGGAGGACGCGCGCCGAATTACAGCCAACTCCCAAGGAGTTGGGAATTGGACGCGAGTCAACGAAGACGGGGCCGCGTTGACGCGGTCAGTTCATCGCGGCTCCGTGCTTTGCTGACGTTGAGGCTCTTGTGGTGCCGTTGAGCAAGGACTTCAGGTGCGAGGTTAACTTCGATTCGCGTGCTGAGGAATCTTCAGCACCTGTCCGGGCTTGATCTTGTCCGGGTCACTGAGCTGATCCTGGTTCTCGTTGAAGATATCCATGTAGGCGTTGGCGTTGCCGAGGTGCTCCTTGGCAATCTTGCTGAGCGTATCGCCTGCCTTCACGGTATAGGTCAGCTGCGTCTGCGAACCCGCCGGCCGCCCACCGGCTGCCTTGATGTCCGCGACGACTTCCTGCGGCCAGGTGGGAACGGTTTTGATCGCATCCCAGATCTTGTTCGCCTGATCTTGGGTCTGAACGGTTCCGTGGAAGTGGAGCTTGCCGTCACGTTCGTCGGCTGAGCCCTGCATGCCAAAGCCTTTCGCCGTCTGAATTGCGTGGTTGTACTTCTCCCGAAGAGCCATGTGAACGCCTCCTTGTAGGACCGTTCACTTGCAATCCGGACTCCGAAAGGACCTCAGCGGGCAGGAATCTCGACGGCGAAGGCGGCTTCGTATCCGGGCAATTCGTGCAGGCGCGTCACCTCTGCGTCGGCCTCGGCGCGGGTGGCGTAAGACGCGATGACGACAGGTTGGTGACGATCGAGCGTGTCGATCGCAGGCAGGGCGATCGAATAGGTGACACGCCCCCGCGCCGACGGGTCAGCGGCCTTCACGGCGGCGGCGCGGTGCGGTTCCGGAGGAAGAGCCGGCAGCGTGACCGGCGACGTCACCTCCGACAGGATCGTCCATCCCATCATCAGCCCGAGACCGACCCCACCCATCACGACGATCGCAAGCGCAGCGACCTGCGCGCGACGCACCCATCTCCGGGTGAACCCGTCGAGGTGCGTCAAGGGAACCGGGCAAACATCCTGCCGGCCGCCCGGCGTCGTCATGGCAGGTGGCGCCGCTTCTTCCTCGATGACGTACGGCTCGGCGATGACTTCCGATTGGCTCGAGATTGTGACGCCATGATCGACGGCGGCATACCACAGGTCGATAGGAGGAAGCGCTGCTTCCTTCTTGATGACTTCCTGCTGGGCGATGACTTCCGATTGGCACGCGATAGTGACGTCATGATCGACGGCGGCATACCACTGGTCGATAGGATCGGATGCAGGAGGCGTTGCCGGCAACCGCGGGGTCTCCAGAGACGGCGACGCCGATTTCATCCCGGGAACCGCCGCCTCCACGATGTCACGATCAATGATGGCAGCCTGTCTCAGGTGCCCGTGGTGGAGCGCACGATCGCAGACACGATTGATCAGCCGCGGCACGCCGCCCGTCACCTGGTATACCGCGGCGATCGCGTCTTCGGAGAAGCTGACACGGTCAGGGCTGCCGCCCGCCACATTGAGACGATGCGCGATGTATCCCGCGACGCTTGCCTGGTCCAACGGTCCGATGTCACAGCGTACCGAGACGCGTTGTTCGACCTGCCGCATCTCTGGCAGCCCCAGCTTGTCCCTCAGCTCGATCTGTCCAACCAGCACAACCTGGAGTTGCCGCTGACGGCCGTCGGAATCGGACAGGATCCGTATCTCCTCCAGCAAGGACAGCGAGAGGTTCTGCGCTTCGTCGATGAACACCACGGCGAACGCGTCGAGCGGAGTGAGCCCGGCAAGGAATTCGTAGAGCAGATAGCTCAACTCGGTGCGCGACGCGCTCTTGAGACGTCCACTCGTGAAGTCGTCGGCAGACACCACGCCGAAATCGATCAGCACCACCTTCAGGAGATCCTCACGCGACGCGAAAGGATCCGGGACAAACGCGCTGAACGTTGTCTGATCGAGTTTCTTGAGAACCGCGCGGCACAGCGTTGTCTTGCCGGTGCCGATGTCGCCGGTCAGCACACTGAGGCTCTCACGACGGCGGATGCCTGACTGCAGATCATCGAAGGCCTTTGCGTGCGAACGGCTGCCGTAGAAGAACGCCGGGTCCGACGACAGGCTGAATGGCTTCTCGGTAAGGCCGTAGAAAACCTCGTACGTCAGCCACGTCGCGCGGGCGTGACGCAACGTCGCCCCGGCGACTGCCTTCGGAGTCCACAGCGTTTCGAGTGACATGAGCGATTCAGCCGCGTGAATCGCACAGCCCGTGCCAGCGTCGGGGCGCGCCGTCATGTGCAGATTTTGCGTCCAAGGCAGGAGGCTTGGTGCGGTTGTGGCACCGGGTACACCGGTTTTGAAATCTGAGTCCACAGCGATTCCGAGTATCGAGGCGCGAGTGCCCGGAGAGAGTGCTTCAGGCGCGGGTGCGTCGATCGCGGCCAATGCGTCGCTCCGCCTTGCGCCGCTCGACACTCGCAACCTGGGGACCAAGGTTGACGCGCCGGCGATCCGCTCCCCGCCGTTCGCGCCCCGCGCGCTTCTCGCGCACGGTCTCTGCCGAAGGCACCGACTCGCTCAGCTCTCGCTGTTGGCGAATGGCGCGCCGCGCCGGTTCGAGCACTTCTAACAGGCCCTGATACACCCCCTGCGCCTTGACGTCGTCAGGGGACCGCGACACGACATCGGCCAGATATTGCGCGGCGGCAAGCACATTGGCCCGCTGCCAACCAGCCATCGGCGTGGGGGAACCGACACTCATCGCTCGTTGCCCTCCTTCGAGCAGGTGAGGAATCCAACCTCAGCTGCTTCTATCGGCTTGAAAGGGACGGAAATTTAAGGGTGCCACGGGATGGGGGATCGGGCGTCTGGGAATCGGAGATCCGGGGGTCCCGATCCCGATCCCCGATCCCTGCGTATTACCGAGCCGCGGTATTCGTCACCGGCAGGCGGATCGCAGGGCGGGGGGTCGTTGGCTGGTGGACATCCTGCGGGACGCGCGATGCGACGTAGGCCGTGATCGCGACGATGTCCTCCTCGGTCAGATTCGCGACGACCGGCTTCATCAATTGGGCCTGGGTGCCGTTGCGCGACCCCACTTGGAAGTCATAGAGCTGCCGGGCCGTATAACTCGGTGACCGTCCCGCGATCGGCGGCACGTCGTCGATGCCCATCAAGTCAGGTCCGTGGCAGCTGACGCACGCCATCGTCTTACGGACAATCTCGTTGCCGACAACCTTCGCGCCGCCCGTGTTCACGAGGTCCTCGCCCTTCGCAATGCTGCCGACAGGCACATACGCGACAAACCCGGAGCGGGGATTGCGATGGAGCTCGGCCTGCTCGTTATCCGCCGGCACTTCGATGATTCGACCCGCAATTGGTTCAGTCCATTCTTTCGCCTCCGAAACGAACAGGTTGCCGGCGATACGCGTCTTCGGCACCAGGTTGGTTTCGACGACGCGCACCCACGGCGTATTCCATTTGACCGCCGCGAAGTACTCGGCCGCCTGCCGCATCTCTTCGTCGGTCATCGCCATCGCGAGTTTCATCATCGTGTAGGTGTTCGGCTTCCGCCAATCCGCACTGCGGCGGAAGCCATAACGGAAGTCCTGGAGTTGACGGATGAAGTACTTGACCGGCAGCGCCGCAGGTTGTGCGTTCTCGGGCCGTCCCTTTCCGTTGGGAAGATGACAGGAACCGCATCCGCGCATCAGTTTGCCCATCCGTGCCGGACCGTGCTTGACGACTTCGGGCATCGGCGGATGGTCGCCGGGGAACCAATCGATCACATTCTGACCGTCGCGGATGTCCAACAGCGAAAACGCAGCACTGCTCCCGTCGACGTGCCGCGGCCTGGTCTGCTGTTCGGTGTCCTCGTCCGGGCGCAGGGTCCTGCCCAGTGGGGGGCCCTGACGGCCCCAGACATCTCCGCGGGCAGGAGGAGTGAGGAAGCCATAGGCCCACAACGGCTCCTTCGCCAGCTTTCCCTCGGCCTGAACATAGGCTGCGCCGAATGCGACACAGGCGAGACCGAGAATTACGGCAGCGGCGCGCTTGCTCACGGCATCCTCCAGCGGCCTCGTTATACACCCGGGTCAATGGATGCGCAACATAAGCAAGGCGTTGTGCTACGGTACTCCCCGCGTTCGACTCAGACGCGGTAGTGTCCGGCTTCGGGGGCGGTAGTGTCCAGCTTCAGCCGGACCTAGTACCCTAGTCGTCATGCAGGGCGTCAACGGACTTCATCACATCACGGCGATCGCCGGACCGGCGCAGGAGAACCTCGACTTCTACGCCGGCATTCTCGGCATGCGGCTCGTCAAGAAATCAGTCAACCAGGACGACCCGGGAACGTATCACCTCTTCTACGCCGACGCGGAAGGCCACCCAGGCGCCGACCTGACGTTCTTTCCATGGGCGGAAATGTCGCCGCCGCGCATGGGTTATGGGCTCGCGGTCGAGGTCGCGCTCGAAGTACCAACCGGGAGCCTCGAGTACTGGGGCTCGCGCCTCGACCGATACAAGGTGCCGCTCGGCGCCATCGAATCGCGCTTCGGCGACCGCGTGCTGCCGGTTGTCGATCCACACGGACTGAAAGTGGCGCTCGTCGAACCCGCGACGCCGCCGCCGCGCCCGTTCACGCCATGGGATGGCAGCACCGTTTTCGCCGACCGCCAGGTGCGCGGACTGTACGGCGCGCAGATCTGGGAGCTCGGGGCCGAGAAGACCGAGACATTTCTCACGACGGTCCTCGGCTTCGAGCGTCTCGGTCAGGAGAACGGTCTCACGCGATACGGCTTCCCGAGCTCCGCCGGCGTCGTCGACGTCCGTGAAACGCCGGACGCGAGGCGTGGCGGCTGGGGCGTCGGAGCCGTTCATCATCTCGCGTGGCGCGTGGACGATGAGCGACACCAGGCGGAGGTGCGCGCGCGCGTCGAGAGTGCGGGCGCCCATCCGACACCAGTGATCGATCGCTTCTGGTTCAAGTCGGTCTACTTCAAGGAGCCCGGCGGAGTGCTCTTCGAGCTCGCCACTGATGGACCCGGCTTCTCGGTGGACGAGGATGTCGCGCACCTCGGGGAGACGCTCGTACTTCCCCCGTGGCTCGAACCCGCGCGCCCGCGCATCGAGGATGTGCTGCCGCCACTGAAAATGCATCCGGCATTTGCCGGCGATTAGCCGATCGCTGGCCACTCCATCGCACGTCGCACCTCATGGACCTGAATTTCATCCACGTCTTTCATCCTCCCTCGACCCCCGAGGCGCCGGTGCTGCTTCTCCTCCACGGCACGGGTGGCAACGAGCGCGATCTGCTGCCGCTGGCGGAGGTGCTCGCGCCGGGCGCCGGGGTCCTCAGCCCCAGGGGCAAAGTGCTCGAGCGCGGCATGCCGCGCTTCTTCAGGCGTCTTGCCGAAGGTGTGTTCGATATCCCGGACCTGAAAGAACGGACCCAGGAGCTGGCCGATTTCATCGCCGAGGCGGCGGCGACGTACGCGTTCTCGACGCGCAAACTGATCGCAGTGGGTTTTTCCAATGGCGCGAACATCGCCGGAGCGTTGCTCCTGCTGCGCCCCGAGGTCCTTGGAGGCGCGATCCTGCTCCGCGCGATGGTGCCGCTCACGCCCGACACGCTGCCGCAGATGCCGGGAACGCCGGTGCTGATCTCGAATGGCAGGATGGACCCGCTGGTGTCAGCGGAGGAGACAGAGCACCTGGCTGCGCTGCTTCGATCGGCAGGCGCCGAGGTCACGGTCGCGTGGCAGGGTGCGGGTCACGAGCTGACGGAGAGCGATATCACGACCGCGCGGGAATGGCTGGCGAAGCCGCCACTCCTGGCGCGCTGATCGCCCCAAGCCACCGCCGCCGCATCGGTTTCAACGCGACACCCGCGAGCAGCGCGGTCGCGAAGTTCATTGCAATGATGATCGCGAAGACAGGCATCCACGATCCGTATGCGTCATGGATGAGCGCGGCGACCGGTCCGCCGAGCACCGACCCGATCCCTTGCGCCATGTAGAGAAATCCGTAGTTGGTGGTCGCGTGCTTCGCGCCGTACGTGTCGGTGAGCGTCGAAGGGAAGAGCGAGAAGATTTCGCCCCAGGCAAAGAGCACGACACCGGACATCAGGACGAAGGCGGCGGGATTCGAGCGGGTGAACAGCCACAGGGTCATCGCGACCCCCTCGAGCGTGAACGCAATCACCATCGTGTTCTCGCGGCCGATCCGATCGGACAGCCAGCCGAAGAACGGACGCGTGAGGCCGTTTGTAATCCGGTCGAGCGACAGCGCCAGCGGCAGGAGCGGCAGCCCGAACACGATGGCATTCGCCATCCCAAAATCGCGCGTGAACGCCGCCATCTGCGAGGTCACCATCAGTCCCGCGGTGGACATCATCGTCATCATGATGAACATCAACCAGAAGATGGGGGTGCGCAGCATTTCGGCCGGCCTGTGGTTCCGGGATTCGGGATTCGGGATTCGGGATTCGCCACGAACGGTTCGAAGTTCAGGCGGGCGCCTCAGGCCCTGGGCTGCAAGAATGCCGACGGCCATGAACACCAGGCCCCAGCGAGATAACGCCTCCCGATAGCTGGCCTCCTTCATCGACTCGGCGATCGGAAATGTCGTGAGGAGCGCGCCCATGCCGTAACCTGCCGCAACGATGCCCGTGGCAAAGCCGCGGCGGTCGGGAAACCACTGCACCATGTGACCAATCACGCCGACGTAAACGATGCCCGTCCCGATTCCGCCCAGCAATCCGTACGTCAGGTACAACCCGGTCAGCGTCGTCACGCGCGCCGCGAGAACCCAGCTCAGGCCGGTCACGGCGCCACCGACCGACAGCAGCACCCGCGGCCCGAACCTGTCGACGAGGAACCCCTGGAATGGGGAGAGAAACGTCTGCACGACGATGAGGATCGAGAACGTGATCTGGAGGGCCGCGAGCTTTGCGTTGAGGGACGCCATGAGCGGCTGCGTGAACAGCGTCCAGACGTACTGCGGGCTCGAGATCACAATCATGCAGACAAGGCCCAGCACCAATTGGATCCAACGTGATCTGTCTGCTTTTGCCATGATGTGTTTTCGAATCCCGAATCCCGAATCCCGAATCCCGAATCCCGCTACAAGATCGGCTCCGGAATCGCGGCCCCGTCCTTGCGCGGATCGGATGCGCCGCAGTTCACCTTCGCGCGCCCGTCGTGCATCACCGCCTGCCCGCCGCCGACCATGTTCGAGAACTCGCCTTGCAAATCGATTTCGTGCCCGCGGCGCGTCAGGCCGTCGCGAACGCTTTCCGGGAATCGGGATTCCAACATCACGTCGGTCCCCGCAAACGTCAGCTTCGCGAACCGAGGCGCCTCGAGCGCCTGCTGGATGTTCAACCCGTGGTCGACAATGTTCGAGATGACCTGGACGTGTGCCTGCGGCTGATTCCATCCACCCATGACGCCGAAGCCGACCCGCAGGTGATCCCGCTTCATGAACGCGGGAATCACCGTCTGCAAGGGCCGCTTCCGCGGCGCGAGCGCGTTCGGGTGCGAACGATCGAACGCGAACAGACCCCCGCGGCTCTGCAGCGCGAACCCCGCGCCGTCCGGGACGACGCCGGATCCAAAGTTGGCAAAGTTGCTCTGAATGAGCGAGACGATGTTCCCCGCGGCGTCGACCGCGGAGAGATACGTCGTGTCGCCGCCGTGCATCGGCAGCGTCCCGGCCGCCACGTTCGTCGCGGCGTGTCGCGCGTCGATGAGGCCCGCACGCTCGCGCGCATACGCCTTCGACAACATGGCCTCGATCGGCACGTTCGAGAAGCGCGGATCGCCAATATGACGTTGCATGTCGGCATAGGCCAGCTTCTTGGCTTCGATCAATGTGTGGAGTGTCTCAGCGGTGCCGTGCCCGTAGTCGCCGATCGGAAAACCCTCGAGGATGTTCAGCATGACGAGCGCCGCGATCCCCTGGCTGTTGGGCGGGATCTCGTAGACATCCCACCCGCGGTAGTTCGTTGTCAGTGGCGTCACCCACTCGGCTTCGTATTCGGAGAGATCCGCCGCGGTGAAGGCACCGCCGCGATCCTCCGAGCACTCGAGGATCTGCCTGGCCACAACGCCTCGATAAAAGGCGTCGCCTCCGTCAGCGGCGATGGCCCGAAGCGTGCGCGCCAGGTCGGGGTTGCGGAAGATCTCGCCGGCGATGGGTGGCCGGCCGGCCGGCAGGTACGTCACCATCGCGTTGGCGTCGCTCTGCAGCACCGGCGCGCTGCCAAGCCATTCGAGCGACGTGATCTCCGAAACGGGAAATCCATTCTCTGCGTGCGCAATCGCGGCGGACAGGATCGCCTCGAGCGTCGCGTTACCGAACTTGTCGTGAAGCGCCATCCAGCCGGACACGGCGCCCGGGACCGTGACAGCGTGAATGCCCTGCTGCGGCATCATGCTCATGCCGCGGGCCGTCAGGAATTCGATCGACGTACCCGCCGGCGACCAGCCGCTTGCGTTGAGGCCGTGCACTGTATTGTTGGCCGCGTCGTAGACGATGGCAAAGAGATCGCCACCCACACCGTTCATCATCGGCGCGACGAGACCCATCACCGCATTCGCGGCAATCGCCGCGTCGACGGCGTGCCCGCCGCGCGCGAGCACCACCGCCCCGGCCTGCGCGGCGAGCGGATTCTCGGCAGCCACGATCCCGCGCGTGGACATCGCCATCGATCGCGCCTGCCCGCGACTGATCTCGGTGCGAACGTAGTCGGCGTTCAGGCTCGCCTTCGCCACGATTCCTCCCGTACGCGCGTTGCGTGCACCGAAATACTGTAGATCGGTCCCGCGCGCCTCTCGAAATACAACAATGTCGATGCCGCGTCCGGGTCTACATCGGTGTAGGACTACTCCTCGACCCGACGCACTCTGATACGACCGTCCTTCGCTCGTGTCGCGATCCCGCTGGCGAGCGAACGCTCGACCACTGCGTCCCAGTCTTTGGCAAACGGCGCACGCAGGTGCTCGGGGACTCGAAGAATCGCAGTATCGTTGGCAACCCGATACGCCGAACGGCGCCGCGCCCGCTCGCTCTCGCCCATCCGTTCCCAACCGGCGGGCGAATCGGCCGCCTGCGCGAGCGCCAGGAACAGGTCGTCGCGCACGTTGCAGAAGATCACCTTGAAGCCGTTTGCCTCGAGCGCGCGGACCGCCGACGCCTGATTGAACGTCTGCAGGTGAAACGGGTTGAGCGTGTTGAACATCGACTTGCCCCGCTCGAGGAACTCACCTTCCATCGGCTCGTTGTACAGATAGAGATGTCCGCCGGGCGTCAGGCGGTTCCGCACGGTCGCGAGAAATTCCTGCGGGCGCACCGAGTGCGTCAGCATGTGATTGCTGACGATCAGATCGAACGGCCCGTCGAATGGAATGTCAAAGGCGTCGAAATCGATGGGACACACGGCGGGAAATCCGTAGACCTCCTCGACGAGGAAACGCTGATTCTCGAAGATCGTCATCGCGAAGCCGCTCGCGCCGTAGAGCCGCTGGAGCATCGCCGAGATCGAGCCGAGCCTCGTCCGGATCTCGAGGACTCGCGGCGCCGTCAACGCCAGCAGCGACCCGAGGATCTCGACGTGCATGCTGCTCGCGAGTCGGTCGTTCATCAGCGACGGTAAAAAGTCTTTGCGGGTGATGCCGCTGTGACTCGACACGAAGACGCCGTTCGCGACCATCCGTCGCAACTGCGCCCGCGCTTCGTCGGTCAGCGACGAGGAGCTCAGCGCGAACTTCCCGGGACGCGGCGCCCCAACCTCGGTCCGGCCCAGGGTCTCCTCGAAACGCTCGAGAAGCCACTCGTAGCGCCCGGCTGCCGGACGACGGGCAGCATAGACGACGCCGCAGGCATGACAGAGGGAGTAGTTGTAAATGGCCGAGGCCGCGTCTGGCGTGCGATCGAAGAGCACGAAACGGTTGTACCGGCAGACGCGCGTCGATTCGGCGCCTCCGCAGACGGGACACTGCTCGAGGGTAAGGATGGGCTCAGCAGGGCACGGCGAATCGGCCGAAGGATCATAGGTGAGCGCTTCCGCCTCGCCCGATGGCCGTTCCGCGATCGCGGGCTTTGGCGTCACCTCGACGCTGGACGCGTCGGCGCCCAGAAACGCGCGCACACCGCTCTTCAGCCTGGACAGCATCTTTGGAGGATGGATCTTATCAGCCGTGAGGTCCGGCTAAAGGCGGACGTGTAGAGCCTTCAGGCGGACGTGTAGAGCAACAGATTCGTGTACCGCCGCCGGCCGGCTTCGACATACGCGAGCGCGTCGCGCAACTGCGCGATGGGACGAACGCGCGCTCCCGAGTCTCCTCGCAGGTCGATGAAATGCGTGAAATGCGCTTCCATCGATTGATACGCCTCGACCACCGATCCGCCTGCGCGCTGCAGCATTGGCGGGCTGAACTCGATCTGCCACGCGATGTGCTTGTGCCCGAGCACTCCTGGCGCCCCGGCGAGCACGCGGAGGTCCCATCCCTGCGTATCAGACTTGATGAATCCGACCTCCGACAGGTCGATGCCGATGCACTCGACCCACGTGTCAAGTGTCAGACACGGGACAGTCACGTGCTCGTTCTGCTCCACATCGGACGACCGGACCACAAGATGGTGCGTTCCGCTCTGCAGCGTCCGCATCGTCATGTCGCCGTTCGAATCGCCAATCGCAACGCGATCCGGCAACACGAGGCCACGGACACGGTTGGTGACGACGTTCCGCACGAGGCACGCGTAGTTCGCCGGGTCGGGTTCGGCGGCGTACACGGCGTTGAAGTCGCCAAGGAGGGCACGCGTGATCGAGGTCGTCCCGACGTTCGCGCCGATATCGATCATCACTCGTCCAACGGCCAGTTCGCGTGTCTCCAGGATTTCGCGCAGGGGGAGGCGCCCTTTTCCTTCGAGGCGTGCCGCCACGCCATCCTGATCGCCCGGGCGCTTGGGAATCCACCACGAAAGACCGCCAACGACGACGCAGGCCGACGACGCCGGCGGGACATCGCCGGGGCTCGCGACAGCATCACGATACGCAACGCTGCGCGCGGCAAAAGCCGCCTCGCGGGCAGCACGCCCGTCGTGGTTGGACGCGAGCATCGCGGCATGGCGAAGCGGGAGCACGTGTTCGAGCACCGCTTCATCCGGCTGCGCCGCGATCGCGCGAAGGCGCCGCGTCTCCAACCGCCGGCGCAGCACCTCGCGCAGCCGCTCGGATCGATCGAGCCGCTGACGCAACAGATCGCGCTGCCGCCGGGTCTGCGCGAGCTCGGCGCCGAGACGCCGTCCCCCGGGCAGCCGGGCCACGATGTCGCGAAGGAGAAGAGCGAACCTGCTCATCGTGAAGAAAGGCCATAATAGCCTCGCCGTGCCAATCCCGCGCGAGGGCCGCATCGCCACGCTGTGGCAGCTCACCTGGAACGACGATCGTGTGAAATGCGTGGTCTACCAGAGCGCCGAAGGGATGCAGCTGCGGCTCGAGTCTGCAACCGGGGTGATCATGAGCGAGCCCTTCGAGATGCAGCCGCGCTCGTTCGCACGGACGCGGGCGCTGCGGGAGTCGCTGAAAAGGCGGGGATGGCGGGAGGCGGAAAAGAAGCCGGTTTGACTTACCTGCGTTCGGACCTGTGCTCGTTGATGTGGTTGTGGATTGCCAGGTAGGCGCGGAATGCCGTCATGGTCCACAGCCCTGCCGCCGCCATTTTTGGATGCTTCGGGCCCACCGTCAGGTTCCACGCGCTGATGCCCGCCACATCAATCATTCCGCCCATCGACACCAGGCGTCCCGGTGTCGACTGAAAGGGCTTCAACACCGGATTCTGCTCCTGGACCCTGTAGTACTTGAGCGCGTGGTATGTCGTCGCCCAATCGGCGGTTGCGGCGGCGCCAGCGGCGATTGTCGGCCATTTGAGGCTGGGCTGCTGTGCAGACGCCAGGGTCGGAATCAGGATGGCGACGAGTAGAGCTGCCGCTAGAACGCGAAGCCTATTGAGGGGCATGGCTGGCCTATCGGTAAATATCTAGCTGAGCTTTAGAGCAGGGATAATACACCAGCTATGCGTGTCTGCCTTGGGTCCGATGTGCTCCTTTCTTCAGGCCGGCTGAAAGGCTGCCGAATCGGCGTCGTCTGTAACCACGCCTCGCTAGACCGTGATTTTGGGCACGTAATCGACAGGCTGGCGGCGGCTGAAGGCGTGACGCTCGCCGCGATTTTCGGCCCCCAGCACGGGTTTCGTTCGGACGTGCAGGACAACATGGTGGAAACGCCGCACGGAAAGGACCCCCGGCTGCGGGTACCCATCTATTCGCTTTACAGCGAGACGCGTGAGCCGACGGCGGAGATGCTCAGGGGCGTCGACGCGCTGGTCATCGACCTGCCGGACATTGGCGCCCGGATTTACACCTACATCTACACGATGGCCAACTGCCTGCGGGCCGCGGCGCGGCATGGGATCCAGGTGATCGTCTGCGACCGGCCGAATCCGATCGGGGGGACAAACGTCGAAGGCGCATGCCTCCAGCCAGGATGGGAATCGTTCGTCGGGCAGTTCCCGATTCCGATGCGCCACGGGATGACGATCGGCGAGCTGGCGGCGCTGTTCAACGACGCGTTTGGCATCGGCGCACAAATGGATGTTGTGCGGATGGAGGGATGGAGCCGCCACACGTACGCGGATGGCACCGGCCTGCCGTGGGTCATGCCTTCGCCCAATATGCCTACCCTCGACACGGCGATCGTCTACCCGGGAACCGTGCTGTTCGAGGGAACGATGCTGTCCGAGGGGCGCGGCACCACGCGGCCCTTCGAGCTGGTCGGAGCGCCGTGGATCGAGGCCGAGCGTTTTGCGGCGGAGATGAACGGCCTCGGACTGCCGGGCGCCTATTTCCGGCCAGCGGGCTTCGAGCCGACTTTCCAGAAGCACGCCAGGCAACCGTGCGGCGGCTGCCAGATCCACGTGACCGATCGCGACGTCTTTCGGCCCGTGATCACCGGCGTCGCCCTCATCGACACGTTCCGCCGGCTCGATACGGGTCGCTTCGCCTGGCGCCAGCCGCCGTACGAGTACGAGCACGACAAGACGCCGATCGACATCCTTGCCGGCTCCGACACGCTGCGGCAACAGGTCGAATCCGGTATGCCAATCGCGGAGATCGCCGCACGCTGGAAGGACGATGAGACAGGATTCGAGCGGCTCCGGCGGCCGTTCCTGATGTACTAGTCTAGCTAGGCCCCCGTTTTCGCGATTCCCGGCGCTTTCATTTCCTGGACCGTCGGCGGCGTCAGGTGATGCTCCGTCAGGTGCGCTTTGAGCAGCTCGAAGGCGGCCTCCGGTGTCTCGGCGCGCGTGAGCAAATCGATGTCCCTGTCGCCGATGGCGCCCCATTCGGCGAGCGGCTCGAGGTTCAGGATCGGATCCCAGTATTCGCTGCCGTACAGAATGATCTGAATCTGCTTCGCCAGTTTCTGTGTCTGCATCAGGGTGAGGATCTCGAACATCTCATCGAGCGTCCCGAATCCGCCCGGAAAGATCACCAGCGCTTTCGCCAGGTACGCAAACCAGAATTTGCGCATGAAGAAATAATGAAACTCGAAGTGGAGGCCGTCGGTGATGTACGGGTTGGGGCCCTGCTCGTGCGGAAGGCTGATGTTGAGGCCAATGGTCTTACCACCTGCCTCGTGCGCGCCGCGGTTGGCCGCCTCCATGATGCCTGGACCTCCGCCCGAGGTGACGACGAACCGATAATGCGAGCTGTCGAGCGTCGTCGTCCAGCCGGTCAGCAGCCGCGCGAGCTCGCGGGCCTCCTCGTAGTAGCGCGACCATTGGACGGCTCGACGACCGCGCCGCAGTATCTCCTCGATGTCGCCGGCAGCTTCGTCGCCATGCTTCCGCATCAGCTCTTCGAGAGATCGCTCCGCGTTCTCGCGGCTGTGAATACGCGCGGATCCGAAGAATACGACTGTATCCTGGATGTTCTGGGCCTTGAACCGGCGCAGCGGCTCCAGGTACTCGGCCAGAATGCGGATCGGACGGGCGTCCTCGCTCTTCAGAAAGGTTGGATCGAGATACGCCTTTCGCTGCTTGCTCATCTCCCGATTATCAATGCACAGCGGAAAGTGCACAATGAAAGCGTTCCGCGGCCCTGACACGACCCGCGCGCAGGATGGCGGAGGTATCCGCTGCTCGAATTCACCACTGATATCGTCATCGTCGCGCCGCCCACGCAGGTGCTCGAGGCCTTCTTCGATCCGAAGGCGCTCGCCACCTGGTGGCAGGCGAAGCATTCGGTGTGCGTACCGCGGCCGCTCGGCAGCTATGCGATCCAGTGGGAGCCGACCCAGTGGCGCGACGAGATTCTGGGACGGCTCGGCGGTGCGCTCCACGCGACGGTGGTGGAGTTCAAGCCGGGACGCGAATTCTTCCTGGCCGACACCTACTGGCTTCCGCCCGACGGCGACCCCATCGGCCCGATGGCGCTCGAGGTGACGTGCAGTCGTCACACGTGGGGCACCCAGCTGCACGTCCGGCAATCCGGATACGAAGAGGGAGTTCGGTGGCGGCGCTACTACGAATTGACCGGACCCGGCTGGCATCGTGCGCTCGAGTCGCTGAAGAGACTCGTCGAGCGCGGACGACTGGAGTAAACGCAACCACGAAGAACACGAAAAGCTCGAAGGACACGAAACCTAATTTTGGTTTTTCGTGACCTTCGCGGCATTCGTGATCTTCGTGGTTAGTCTTAGATCCGTTGAAGCTTCAGGAAATTCGAAGACCCGTGGGCAAGATCGGGTGAGATGCTGACGACGACGATCACGGACGACGCCGCGATCGCGCCGCTCGCGACCAGCGTTTCTCCAATTGTCGCCACGGCCGCGTCGACCTCCGCGCCAAAGGCGCACACGAGCGGTATGACCCCCCGTGCCAGCGCCAGCCGCCGTCCGATTGCCGCACTGTTGGTCGCGGCGTAGATCGGCGCGCGTGGTCTGAGCGCCGATAGCACGCGCGCCGTTTTTCCTCCGCGCGTCACCGCGATGATCGCCGCGGCATCGCTTCGCTCGGCGAGCGTGACAGCCGCCTCGCAGAGCGCGCGGCCCGGGCCCGACAGCAGGTTCGTTTGTTCGAGCGCGACGTTGCCGACCGGCGGCATCACCTCAGCGTCGCGAATCACGCGGTCGAGCGTGCGAACGGCCAGCACCGGAAACTTCCCCGCTGCCGTTTCGCCGGCCAGCATAATCGCGTCCACACCGTCGTCGACCGCGTTCGCGGCGTCGCTCACCTCCGCCCGCGTCGGACGCGGCTCCGTCCGCATCGACTCGAGCACCTGCGTGGCGACGATGACCGGGATGCCCCGTGCGCGCGCCTTACGGGTGATCTCCTTCTGCACGCGAGGCACGCGCTCGAGCGGCAGTTCCAGCCCGAGGTCCCCGCGCGCCACCATGACCGCGTCGCACGCGGCGAGGATCTCGTCGATCTTCGCGACGCCCTCGGGCCGTTCGAGCTTCGCAATGAGCAGCGTCTGCGGCGATCCGGCTTTCGTCAGGGCCTCGCGCGCGTTGTGCAGGTCGGCCGCGCTCTGTACGAAACTCAGCGCGACGTAATCGATGCCCATCCCGACACCGAATTTCAGATCGTCGGCATCCTTCGGCGTCAGACCCGCCGATGGCAGCACGACGCCCGGGATATTGATCCCCTTGTGCTCTCCCAGCAGACCGCCATCGACGACTATGGTGACAATCTCGTTGCCCTCAACGGCATCCACGCGCAGCTGCAGGTGCCCGTCATCCAGCAACAACGTGTCGCCTGCGGTAACTACTCTCGTCAGGTCGTACGTCGTCGACACGCGAGCGTGCCGTACCGAGGCCGCGGGCGACTCGGAACCGGGATCGCCCGTGATATCACCGATCACGATGCGCAGCGTGTCGCCGCTGTCAAGCTCTAAAGGCTGGTGATTCTTCAGCGCGCCGGTCCGGATCTTCGGACCGCTGAGATCCTGCATCAGCGCGACGCATCGTCCGGCCCGATCGGCGGCGGCGCGAATGCGTTCAATGGCGGCTCCGTGCGTCTCGTGCGTGCCGTGCGAAAAATTCAGGCGGAAGACGTCGGTCCCGGCCTCGATCAATTCGCGGATGGTTTCGTCGCTGTCGCTCGCCGGTCCAACGGTCGCAATGATCTTTGTCTGTCTCAACTGAAGAAGGTTAAACCACGAGGGTCACGAGACGAAGGAAAAGAAACTTTTTGGGGTACGCTCTATTCAACATGACCATCAAAGCGTGGCTGGAGGCCGCCGTGCACGATGCAGAACGTCGAGGCCTGATCGAATTGAAACCGCTGCTCGAGATGCTCGCCCGCGCGACGTCAGCGCTCAGGACGGCCGAATGGAACGCCGACGCCAGCGGTGAATTCGATCAGCGCGAGGAGCCCGATGCCCGCTGAGGCGCAGACGATCGCAGCGCTGTCGCGCGCGCTGAAAGCCGGCGACACCACGGCGGAGGCGGTCCTCGATCGATGCCTGCACCGTATCGCCGAGCGCAATCCCACGATCAACGCCTTCATCACCGTCTTCGAAGCCGACGCCAGGGCGCAGGCGCGCGAGGCCGACCGCGAGATGGCCGCCGGCCGCTATCGCGGCCCCCTGCACGGCGTGCCGATCTCGATCAAGGACCTGTTCGACATCCGCGGATGGGCGACGACGGCCGCATCGCGCGTGCGGCAGAACCATGTGGCGCGGAGCGATGCCCCATCGATCGCGAGACTGCGTGATGCGGGCGCGGTCTTCGTCGGTAAAACCAATCTGCACGAGTTCGCGTACGGCACGACCAGCGAGGAGTCGGCGTTCGGACCCGCGCGACATCCGCTCGATCCCACCCGATCGCCAGGCGGTTCGTCCGGCGGATCCGCGGCGTCCGTGGCCGATGGCATGTGCTTCGCCTCGATGGGCACCGATACGGGCGGATCGATTCGCATTCCTTCGGCCGCCTGCGGGCTCGTCGGCTTGAAGCCGACGCTGGGCGAGCTGACGACCGATGGCGTCGTGCCGCTCAGCACGACGCTGGATCATATCGGGCCGCTGTGCCGCTCGGTCGAGGATGCGGGCATCCTGTACGACGTCCTGCGCGGCGAGACCACGCCCCCGGTGTCTGCCCCTGCCGATTCCCGGGGACTCACCCTCGGAATCCCACGCGAGTATTTTCTGACGCTTCTCGACCCGCAGGTCGCACACGCCTTCGAGAACGCGTGCGCACGTCTGCGTGATGCTGGCATCACGCTCGAAGACGTGTCCATCCCGCACATCGGAGACGTCACCGCCATCTATTTGCACATCCAGCTCTCGGAAGGCGCGGCGTTTCACGCCAAGACGCTGGAGCGGCAGCCGACTGACTACACCCCCGGGGTGCGCCTGCGTCTCGAGATGGGTCGCTATGTGCTGGCGGAGGACTATGCGAGAGCGTTGCGGGGGCGCGACGTGCTGAAGCGTGAGGTTGATGCCACGCTCGAAGGGCGCGATGGCCTGTTCCTGCCGGCGATGGCGATCCCGGCGCCGAAGATCGGAACGACCACCGTTCGCGTGGGAGGCGTAGAGGAACCGGTGCGAAGCATGATGCTGCGGTGCACGCAGACCTTCAACGTCACGGGCCACCCGGCCATCACGATCCCGTGCGGGAATACATCCGAGGGTCTGCCGATCGGAGCACAAGTGGTCGGGGCGCGCGGCGGCACGCCGCGGTTGCTCCGCCTGGCGCGAACGATCGAACCCTATCTCGGGCCGGGCACGTCCCGCTGAGGTGTCGACCGGTCCGGCTGAGGCTGCGGGGGGATATCGGGCGGCGGCACAACCGGGATGTCCGGCGGCGGCGCATCGATGATGTCAGGAACACCCTCGCGGTGTGGTGCGGAATCCGGTGCTTGCGGATGCTCGAACATGCTCATGTCCATTGCAACCTGATTGCCGTCGTTCAATGCTGACTCGCTTCTTCCATCGCTGGGAACACCAACTCGCGTCCATTTCCACGGATCGCGTCGTCCATCCGTTCGACTGGGGACTCGACTGGATCCCGCTGAACGGTCACGGCGACGCGGCTCCCAAGGCGCGCGTTCATGCCTGGGTCGACGAGCTGATGCGTGATACGAACGAGTTCTTCGACGTTCCGCCGACGCGCGCGTATCAATTCAACCCGCCTTCGCCACGCTTCGGCGTGGCAAGTCCGGGGGGCGCGCGCGGCGCTGCGAACGGCGAAGCGGGAACCCTCCGCTTCCCAAGCGCGCTCGTGACACCACACCCCGAAAACAACACGGTGGTCGCGCGCTGGTTTCCGGCCCCCGGGGAGCCAGGGGTCGACTCCGCTGGTCCGCGCGGGCGGGCGGTAGTGGTCCTGCCGCAGTGGAATTCCGACGCGGAAGGACACATCGGCCTGTCGCGGCTTCTCGCGCGCTTCGGGATCTCGGCGCTTCGCCTCTCGCTTCCCTATCACGATGCGCGCATGCCGCCCGAGCTAACGCGCGCCGATTACATCGTCAGCGCAAACGTCGTGAGGACGGTCCAGGTGTGCAGGCAGGCAGTACTGGATGCGCGGCGCGCGGTGGCGTGGCTGGCGGACCAGGGGTACGAGCGCATCGGTATTCTCGGCACGAGCCTTGGCTCGTGCCTGGCGTTGCTGACGGCCGCGCACGAGCCACGGATCCGCGCACAGGCGCTGAACCACGTCTCGCCGTGGTTCGCGGATGTCGTGTGGCGAGGACTGTCGACGCGGCATGTGCGTCAGGCCCTGAACGACAACATCGACCTGGACGAACTGCGTGAGCTGTGGCGTCCGATCAATCCATGGTCGCACCTGGACAGGATCCGCCACACGCAGACGCTACTCGTCTACGCGCGCTATGACCTCACGTTTCCGGTGGACCTGTCGAGGGTATTGGTTCGTGAGTTCAGCAAACGCGGGCTGCCGCACGAAGTGGTATCGCTGCCATGCGGGCACTACAGCACGGGGGTCGCGCCGTTCAATTTCATCGACGCGTATGTGTTGACGCGATTCCTGCGAAAAACCCTGTAAGGCGGGTCTCAAGACCCGCCTCTACGATGGGTGGAGCGTAGAGGCGGACCTTCAGGTCCGCCTAACCTTCGGGCGGCAGGACCTGCAGCTCGCCGAGGCCGAGCGCCTGTAGGGACTCTTCAATGAGCTTGTGATCGCCGACGACCAGGGTGATGGCGCGCGAGGGATCGAGATACGCCTCCGCCACGCGTGTCACGTCGGCGGCGACAACCGCATTGACGCGCGGAACGAACTCCTCGAAGTACGTATCCGGCAGATCGAAGAGCGCCAGCTGAGCTACCGAACGCGCAACCTGCTGGGCGGTCTCGAAGTTCCGCGGGTATCCGCGCGTCAGCGACGCTTTGGCGAGCGACAGCTCCTGTTCCGTCGGAGGCCGCGTGCCCCGAATCTCCGCGAACTCCTTGAGCGAGTCGGCGATCGCCTCCGCGGTAGCGGCCGTGTGAACGCTTGCCTGCATCGAAAACGGTCCAAGGCCCCGGCGCCAGTCGAATCCCGTCCGCGCGCCGTATGTAAACGCCTTCTCTTCGCGCAGCTTCAGATTGATGCGGCTCACGAATTGCCCGCCGAGCAACGCATTCATCACCAGCAGTGGCGCGTAATCGGGCGTGTCACGACGCGCGGCGAGGTGGCCGATGCGCAGTTCGGACTGCGCCGCGCCTTCACGAGGGACGATCGCAATTCGCGACGACGCAGGAGAGTCGGGCATGAGATCGGCCGCTGCCTGCGGGATATCCGCCAGCGATTCCTTCCCCTTCCACCCTCCGAACGCCTCCTCCGCCACGCCGACAAGCTCCGCGTGCGGCATCGCCCCGGTCACGACAAGCGTGGCGCGCCAGGAAAGAAATGTCGACGCGTGAAAATCGACGACCTCATCCAGCGTCAACGCGCGCAGTGCCGTATCGGTCCCGATCGCCAGATGGCCGTACGGATGCGACGGGTACAGCAGCCGGAGAAACGCGCGCTCCGCAACAGCGGGCGGCAGATCCTTCAACTGGCGCAGTCGATCGAGTCGAAGCTGTCGGACCCGATCGAAGTCGGAGTCGCGCATGCTGGGTTTCGTGAGAATTCTCGACAGCAGCGTCGCGCCCCGTTCCGCAAAGCGCGTCAGTGTCGTCAGCGCGAACATCGTCGCGTCGGCTCCGACCTCGACGTCGTACTCCGCGCCGAGCCGCGCAAGCGCATCGGAGACTTCGATGGCTGACAGATGACCGGTGCCCTCGTCGACCATGTCTGCCGTGATCGACGCGAGTCCTTCTCTTCCGCCAGGGTCCGCGCCGAGGCCGCCGTCGACTTTCATCACGAACGTGACGATCGGCACGTTGCGGTGCTCCACGGTACGGACCTTGAGCCCGTTCCTCAACTCGTGCCTGACGATGGACGGCAGACGAAATACCGGATCGGGGCCGGGCGCAGGCAGACGTGAGCGATCGGCGCGCGTCACGACACGGAAACCGGTTCCGAACCGGCCAGCGCGAGCGCCGCCTGGCCCCGCGGCACGACGCTCAGGAGAACACGCCGATCGAAGGCGAGGTACTCGCGCGCCGCGGCGCGCACCGAGTCGCGAGTCGCGTCACGATAGCGCGCGAGATCAGCCGCAAAAAAATCAGGATCGCCGCGGAAGACGTTATACGTGTTGAGCTGATCGGACTTGCCGCCAAAGCCCCCGACCGTTTGAAGCCGGTACATGAAATGGGCTTCGGCTTGCGCCATCCCCCGCTCCATCTCGTCGTCCGTCGGACCTTCGTCGGCGATCTGCTGGATTTCCCGGTCGATGATCGCGGCGATATCGGTCAGCGAGCGGCCGGGCGCGGCGGTCGACGCGAGCAGGAAGAAACTGCCCAATTCGCGTGAATGCTGGAACGCCGACACGTCGAGCGCCACGCGTTCGTCGTAGACCAGCGTCCGGTAGAGACGCGACGTCTTGCCGTTGGCGAGGAGATCCGCCAGCAGGTCGGCCTCGGCGTCACCCGCTGCGAACATCGCCGGCGAATGCCACGCCATATAGATGCGTGGCAGCTCGACGCGATCCTCGAGCATGAGACGGACCTCGCGCGTCAAGGAAGCGCTGGCTTCGACCGGTTGCGGCCGCTGGCCTCCGGGAATCTCACCGAAGTACTTGTCTGCGAGCTCGAACGCCTGTGCGGTGTCGATATCGCCCGCAAGTGCAAGCGAGGCGTTCGCCGGGTGGTAGTAGGTGCGGAAGAACGCCTGCACGTCCTCGAACTGCATCGCGCGGATGTCGTCCGCCGCGCCGATCGTCAGCCAGTGATACGGGTGATCCGGTGGATACAGCGCCGACGTGAGCGCCATCAGGGACAGGCCGTACGGCCGGTTCTCATAGTTCTGGCGCCGTTCGTTCAGGACGACGTCGCGCTGGGTCCCGAACCGCTCGGGCGTCAGCGCCGGCAGCAGATAACCCATGCGATCCGATTCCATCCAGAGCGCCAGCTCGAGTGCGCCCGTCGGCACCACTTCCCAGTAGTTGGTGCGATCGGTGTTCGTCGATCCGTTCAACAGCGCTCCCGCCTGCTGCAGCGGCATGAAGAAGCCGGTGTTGTGGTGCTCCGACCCTTCGAACATCAGGTGCTCGAAGAGATGCGCGAAGCCGGTCCGTCCCGGGCGTTCGTTCTTGGACCCCACGTGATACCAGAGATTGACGGCCACAATCGGCACGTGCCGCGCCTCGTGGACGACGACGTCAAGACCGTTGGCAAGCGTGCGCTTGGTATATGGCAGCTCGATCGCGGTCGTCACCGGCGCCCTCAACGAATCTGGATCAGCGGAATCTTGCCTTTGTTGGCTTCAGCCGTCTTGTGCGCGGCGATCGATACCTGTGCGGCCGTGCGTTCGGCCACCGTCATGAACGCGCGTCCGGCGACTGAGCCCGGCTCGCTGACAACGATCGGCACACCGGTGTCGCTTCCTTCGCGGATTGGTTGATAGATGGGAAGACGCCCGAGGAACGGCACGTCGAGCTGCGTCGCAAGTCTCTCGCCACCGCCGTGTCCGAAGATGTCGGCCTCGTGGTGACAGTTCGGGCAGGCGTAATAGCTCATGTTCTCGACGATGCCGATCGCGGGAATGTTCAGCTTCTGATACATCTTGATCGCGCGAAGGCTGTCGGCCAGCGACACTTTCTGCGGCGTCGTGACGACGATCGATCCCACGACAGTCACCGTCTGGCTGAGGCTGAGGGCGACGTCCCCGGTGCCGGGCGGCATGTCCACGATGAGGTAGTCGAGATCTTTCCACGCGACCTCGCGGAAGAACTGCTGAATGGCACCGTGGAGCATTGGGCCTCGCCAGATGACCGGCGCATCGTCGGAGGTCAGGAAGCCCATCGAAACGACCTGCACGCCATGTTTCTCCGCGGGGACGATCTGCTTTCCGTCGGTCGTGAGCTGAGTGTTCGTCAGCCCGAGCATGATCGGTACGTTCGGTCCGTAGATGTCGCCATCGAGGATTCCGACGCGGCTACCGCATCTCGCGAGCGCGAGCGCGAGGTTCACGGCTACTGTGGTCTTTCCGACTCCACCCTTCCCTGCGCCGACCGCAATCACGTTCTTCACGCCTGGCAGCGGCGGGCGTCCGGTTTCCGGAGCAGAGACCGAGCGCACGTTCGCCGTCATCCGAACCTCGACCGTTCTCACGCCTGCCACGGCGCGCACCGCGGCAGTCGCCTGGTCACGCAGCTGATCCTTGACGGGACATGCCGGGGTTGTCAGCTCGATCGCGAACGAGACGTTGCCGTCGGTAAGCGAGAGATCCTTGATGAAGCCGAGCGACACAATGTCGCGGCGAAGGTCTGGATCGATGACGACGCGAAGCGCGTTCAGCACTGCGTCGCGGTCGGGCGTAGCTGCCATCTTGCTATCTTAATCCGCGCCGCTACGAAGGCCACAAAGACGGAGCGGCGCCACAAAGAACACGGTGGCCAATTCGTCTTTGTGGCCTACGTGGCGACCCCGGCCGCAGGCTCGAACAGGCGGCGGCCGTCGTTGGTCAGCAGAATCCACATTGCGTAGATACCGAGCGCGGTCCCGAACGGCAGGACGAGCAGATTGACGACGGCCAGGCCGAGCGTCAGGACGCGCCCGGCCGCCTGACGCCGGCGGAGGAGCACGCTGGCGCCGACATGCGCGGCCCCCCAGGCCAGCGCGACGACGCCCATGACGGCGAATGCGGTGGCGGTCAAGCCGGCGGCGAACGTCACCGCGCGGCCGTCCGGGCTGAAGAGGATCGCAATCGCCCCCACCGACAGCAGCAGCAGCGACACCCCGACGAGCATCGCAAGCGCGCCCCACAGGCTGCAGAGAATGGCGAGGATCGTGACGTGCCGTTCCACTCAGTGTCTTTGTGCCGCTTACGCGGCGGTCTTTGTGCCGCTGACGCGGCGGCGGTCTTCGGGCCGCCTACGCGGCGGTCTTGTGCCGCCTGCGTGGCGGCAACATGTCGTCAGCCACCTGTCGGCGGGCTGACGAGCACGCGCAGCTCGATGCGGGTGGCGAGGTCGTGCCGGGGTGCGACGGAGAAATGAAAGCAGGCGCCGTCCTCGACGCCCGCTGGAACCGTGACGTGCACCTGGTGGTGCAGGAGCTCGGTGCCGCGTCCGGCGCACCGCGTGCAGGGCTGCGCCCATGTCTCGCCGCGACCACCGCATTCGTGACACGTGCAGCGCACCGGCACTGCGAACGGCACCGTCGCGCCCTCGTGCGCTTCACGTCGCGAGAGTTGAATCGCGGCCGTCATCGTCGCGGCGCGCTCGTCGGCGAGGAACGCATTACGCATACGCTCCACCGCCGGCGCCACCGAGGGAAAATCGACGACGACCTCGTCGGCGAACCAGCGGCGATCGTGGCGAGTCTCTTCCCCGCCGTGCACCGCAAGTGCGTGTCCGCCGAAGGGACGAAACGTATTCCAGCCCATGAAACTGCTGTTACGATAGGGTCCGCCCAGAGAGAAGTCAATGCCCACAAAAGAGTGTCCGATGTGCGGTGAGAAGATGCGGATCCGCGAACGCGAGACGACAGATCGCGTGCCAGGCTCGACACAGACCAAGACGGCTCGATTCCGTGAGTGGGTCTGCCCTGAATGCGACTACTTCGAGGAAGCCGAGGAATAGGAGGGCTGAAAAGGGGCGGCGCGACGCGCGTCAGCGCGCGCCGAGCGTCAGCAACAGCTCTTTACGCAGGCCTTCTTCCATGTCGTCGATGCTGAGTGCGGTCTCGCACTCATCGCACAGCACTTCCAGAACCGCGGGACGTCCTTCTTCCGACACTTCCACGCGCGAATCGTCGAGGTGCACGACGTGCATTTGCAGGGTCTTCACCAGAAAGTTCTGGTCGTTACCGCAGCTGGGACACGTCAGCGCCACTCGGGTCTCCTCATTGATGGTCAATAGCGAACTCCTCAAACCGATTGTAGGAGATGGGATCTGCATCCGCAATGCAGAATTGGGCTCGATCTGCGCAGTCGAGCTTGTTTTGGCACCATGTTCGCCCGAATAACCGCGCAAACAGCCGTCGAATATGCAATTAGGACGTTGAGGGCGCTCCGGCGTAAATCAACATCGCGTCCACTTTGCAGTCGGGAAATACCTGCTGCATCGCCCGCTGGTAGAGATCAATCTGCGCACGATGCTCCGGTCGCTCCCGGCCGGTCTTGAACTCGAGGACGGTGAAGCGGTCGGAGGCCGTTTGCACGAGGCAGTCCACTGTGCCGCGGAGGAAACGGCCGTCGACGACCATCGTGAATGGCACTTCGTGAAGCTTCTTCCCTGACATGTAGAGCGCACGCACATCGTCGCGGGCGCAGATCGCTGCGTACGTCGAGACTGCCGCTTCGACCAGCGCATCAACATCGTCGCTCTCATCGATCTCTTCTTGCCGGACGAGCCGCGCCGCGGCCTCGCGAACCGGCGGCACCGAAGCCTCGGCCAGACCGAATCGCTGCAGCAGACGATGCACGAGCGTGCCTACGAGCCGATCTGATTCCTGGCCCGCGCGGCGCAGAGGGGCGTACTCGCCAACCGAGGCGATTGCCGCCGCTATCGACGTCCGTGGAAGCGCGGCGTCGACGAGCGGACCGAAGTCATCGATGGGGACGCTGACTCGGGATTCGGGACTCGGGACTCGGGATTCGGGACTCGGGATTCGGGATTCGGGACTCGGGACTCGGGATTCGGGACTCGGGATTCGGGATTTGGGATTTGCGTCACTGGTGCATGGACGCATCGTGTGCACTGCGCCAGACGACGCACGCCATTCGATCACGGACAGATGGCCGTCGGCGATCGACATCTGCTCGACGAGGGACGCGGGCAATACCTCGGCGAGGCTGCCCCGTCCCGGCTGCAGGATACCGTCTTTCAACGCGGACCCGAGATACAGACGATCGCGCGCACGCGTCAGCGCAACGTAAAGAAGGCGCTTGGTTTCTTCCCGTTCCTTCTCGCCGTTATCGTCATCGGCGTCAGAGCGGAAATCGCCAACCGCGACCGATACGTCGTCGCCGCCCGGGTTCGCGGACACGCGAATCGGGTCGCGATAGCCGCCGGTCCCACGCGCCAGGTTGACGAGGAAGACGATCGGAAATTCGAGTCCTTTGGCTGCGTGTACCGTCATGAGGTTCACGGCGTCGAGTGCGTCAATCACGGCGTTCGACTCGTCGCCGACGGCAAGCCGATCGAGGTGGGCGGCGATGCGCCCGAGCGTGGCGTACCCGCGGTTCTGCATGCGCCGAATCAGGGCGCGCATCTTCTTCAGGTTCTCACGCGCCTGCGCAAAGCGTGGGCCCCGCATTTCGACAAAGTACGCCGACTCCGCCAGGATCAGATCGAGGAGCTCGGCCGGTGGTATCCGATCGACCAGGCCTCGCCATCGTTCGAATGCCACGCGCACCTGCGCAAGGGCGCGGGCGTCTCCCGTGTCGAGCGCGACGACCGGCGGACGCACTCCGTGCAAGGCTGCCGCGAGGCCTGGCGCCAGCAGCCGCAATCCATCGTCCGACAGGCGCACGAAGCGCGACCGCAGCACCGAGGCCGCGCGGAGATTCGAAAGCGGATCCGCCAGGTACCACAACAGGGAGAGGACGTCCTTGATTTCATCCGCGTCGAAGAACCCGAGCCCCTTGTAGACATACGAGGCAATTCCGCGCTGCTCGAGCGCGGCCTCGAATTCGCGATGCGATTCCCGTGTCCGAAACAGGATTGCCACGTCGGCGGGCGTGATCGGACGGCGGACGCCCGTTTCCTTGTCTCGAACGGTCGCCTGTTCCGCAATGAGCCGCGCGATTTCAGCCGCCGTCATGTCCGCGCATGCCTCCGGAGTGTCTCCAATGACAAGGCCGATCGCGTCGGACACCGTCTCGAGCGGGGCGCCCTCCAAAGGAAAGCGATCCTCCTCGTCGTATCGGAACGCATCACGCCGTCCGTCGGCTTTCTGCAGGTCATGGCAGACATCGTTCACGAACGCGAGCAGCGCCGGGACCGATCGAAAACTGCGTGAAATCGATCGGCGCACGTCTCCACCGGGGCGTAGCGCCTCGAGATACCGGCTCGCGTCCTGGAGGACGGAGACATCCGCGTCGCGGAACGCGTAGATGGACTGTTTCCGGTCCCCAACGATGAAGATGGATGGCGACAATGGACCGGAAGACGCGAGGCCGGCCCCTTCGCCCCAGGACTGCACCAACAGCGAGACGAGCTCCCACTGGGCCCGGCTGGTGTCCTGGAACTCGTCGACGAGCACGTGATGGTAGCGGGACTCGAGACGATACCGGCTCTGCGAAAATTCCTCCATGTGCCGCAGGAGGTCGATTGCCCGCAGCAGCAGGTCCGAGAAGTCGAGGACCGCGTGCGCGTCCAGCGTGCGCCGGTACTCGGTTTCCGCGACGCGATACATCCGAAGAATGCCTCGCGACACCAGGACATTCAGATCTCGCTTGTAGCGGGCGCCAGCGTGCTTGATCGCGGGCGCGTGGGCGAGGACCAGGTCGCGATGCGTGGTCCATGCGGCGTCTCGCACGAAAAGCGCCCGCGCAAACTGCAACTTCTTTCGCGGCTCGCCTTCCTGCGTCAGAAAATGGTCGCGCGCGCGCGCCCAGGCCGCCTGCACGCCAGGCGGATCGAGAAGGCGGTCCTGCTCCACGGCGTCGCGAATCCTTCGAAGGTCCCGGCTGAGAAGAAGAAACGGAGGCTCCGGCGGACCCGAATCGAGAAACCGCGCGAGGCCGCCCGGCATGGAGGTACACACGTCGAGGAGTGCCTGGGCGGCATTCCGGCTCGCGACCGATACGTCGAGATCCCGCGGCCCCGTCTCGAGATAGGCCTTCATTACGCCAGGCGCGACAAGCCTGCGGGTGAGCAGCGCGGCAAGGCCCCGCCGCGCCCGACGGTCGCCGAGCTGGGCGAAGACGAGCGCGACGTTCTCATCCTCGCGCGCCAGGTTCCGGCAGGTGCGCAACGCCCGGTCGAGCGATTCGTCGACGAGACGAGGCACCTCGGTCTCGTCGGCCACGTCGAACCCCGGGTCGAGGTCCGCCTCGAGCGGAAACTCCCGGAGCAGAGACAGACAGAACGCGTCGATCGTGCTGATCCCGATGTCGTCGGTCCGATCGCGCAGCTCGCGCCAGCGCGCGTTCGGAATCTCGCCGCGGCCGGCCGCGGCCTGCAGCGTCGTCATGATTCGCTCGCGCATCTCGGTGGCCGCTTTACGCGTGAACGTGATCGCGAGGATGTTGGACGGATCGACGCCGGCACGGAGCAGGTTGATGTAGCGGTCGACGAGCACGCGTGTCTTACCGGTGCCGGCGGAGGCCTCGAGCGCTACGTTGTAGCGCGGGTCGACGGCACGCTCGCGCCCGGTGCGATCGCGTGCGTCGATACGCGTCTCGACTGCGGCGTCCTCCACATCGAACGGCAGCCGGAAATTACTCGTCACCGACGTAATCCTTCCGGCACACCGATGGATACGCGCAATACGTACAGATCCGCGGCTCGTGTGGCCGCGGTGGAAACTCGCCGCGCTCGACGCCTTCAATGATGTCGAGCAACCGCGTGCGAGCTTCTGTCAGAACCTCGTCCTGATCGGCCTTCCCGGCCTTGATCACCGGGACCAGCGACCGTTTCCCGCTAAACGCGACGTACGCCGCCTCGTCAACCGTCCAGTCACCGCCGCGCTGTTCGGCCAATCGCTCCTGTGCGCACAGGGCGTATACCGGGACTTGCAGCGCGCGCCTGGGCTGTGGCGCGTAGCCGGACTTGTAGTCGATGACGCGCAGGCGCCGATCGGCAAGCAGGTCGATACGATCAGCGACCCCTTTGAGCGGAATGCGGCGGCCGCCTGCCGCGCCCAGCGAAAACTCTCCCTCGAGCCGGTACTCGAGCCATCGCTCAATGACCTCCACGGGTCGCGCCGCTTCGAGCCCTAGCACGACGTCGACAATCCCCACGGAGATCGCCGAGCCGAAAAGCCTGGAGCGTTCGAGAGCGGCGTCGGCGTCGGCAAGCCGGTCGAGCAACGGTTCCGCGGCCTCGCAAAAGACCGCGCGCGCCTCGTCCATCCGTTCGGAGGTGATCGTCCCGCCGCCGCGTTCGTCCCACTGCTGGAAGAAGCGCTGGAACACCTCATGGATGAATCGGCCGCGCGCGCGTGGAGACAGTGCCGGCTCGTCCTCTGGCAGCTCGTCGAGCTTCAGTACATCGGAGGCGAAGAATTTGAAGGGACAGTCCTGGTACCGCTCGAGGGCACTGACCGAGTAGGCCTTCGTCACGTGTCCGGCGGTGCGTCCGCGAAGAGCGGGATCTGCCGGGGTCTGCAGGCGGCGCTCAGCCCACGCACGCGCTCCTTCGCTAAGCGCGGTCGTGTTGATCGGGTCGAGCCCCAGCGCCTCGTATTCGAAGACGCGCGCGGCGGCCACAGTGTAGGGGCGGGTCTTAAGACCCGCCCCTACACAGTCGAGCGCGTTGTCGATCTCGTCGACGAATGTCGAAGGTCCAACGATGGAATCGAGTTCGAGCGAGAACGTCGACGCGACGAGCTGCTTCGAAGGCAGACGCAGCAGATCCACGAAAGATGCGCGGGCGCCTTCGACCCGATCCACATCGGCCGGCCAGCCAAGGTCCCGCAGGATCGCAGGCGAGTAGAAGATGTTGCGTCGTGGACGGTCAGGCCATTCGCCATCGACAAGACCTGCCAGCTGCACGAATTCGAACTCGCCGAAGCGGGCGCTTTCGGCATCGACCAGGTGGACTCCTGTGTCTCCGCTGCGTGGCGCAAACGTGTGCGCCTCAATTCCCCGTCGAACCATTGCAGCGATCTCATCGAACTCGGCAATCGTGCCGTCGAAACGAACATACGCGTCACGAAGTGCGCGGAGCAGGGCATGAACGGCGGCGCGGGCGCGAAGTTGCCTCGCGCGAAGGAAATCCTCAGGGTCCGGGTCCGGCCCCGGCCGGCTGTCGTGCGCGGTCAGGAACGCGAGAAGGCAATCGAGGTGCATCGCAACGCCCGCGCTCGACCTGAGAGGCGCAAGCTCTCGCGCGACCCCGCACAGCACAACGCCGGCCTTTCGCGCACCTTCCGGCGCATGCGACCCGTCGCTCTGCCATGACTGGACGAGGCGGTCGAGCGTCTCGAGATCGCCGAGGTAGCCCGCCTCGCTGAGCTCGCGGTCCAGGGCTGCGACATCTCCAGCACGGAGTGAGTCGGTGTCACGAGCGGGAAACGTGAAGTGCGGTGATCGCAGCAACGCGATTGCCGGCACGCGCGCAAAGTTGGCACTGACGAACGAGAAGACCACATCGAGCGCGGCAGCATACGGCTCGGCCGCCAGCGGCAGGGCGTCGAACATCTGACACGGAATGCCGGCCGAGCGGAAGACCTCCGTGGCCAGATAGACATACGGAAGGCGCTGACGCACGACGAGCGCCATGCGATCGAGCATGCGGGCGTCGGTCGCGCGTGAGGTTGCGCGTACCCATCTCGCGAAAGCGGCAACTTCCTCCTCGCGATCGCGCGCCGTCTGCACGTGCGCGCCGCTGGATGACACGACAAGGACAGGCTCCGGTGACGGGGAGGCGGCTTGCCCCGCCGAAGCCCTTGTCGAAGGCGGGTCGAGGCGCACCTCCTCGATCCCCGGAAGCCACTGGTGAATCCGCTCGTGAAATGCGCCGGCCAACGTCGTGTCTGTCACCACGACATCGAGCCTCTCGAGGCCGGGCACGCGCGCCAGCACATCCCAATCCACGGCGTGCAGTCCGTACGGATCGCCCGCACGGTCGCGAACGGCAACGACGATGTGCCGCACGGGACGATCGGCGGACGTCGTCAGCACTTCGGCCCTCATGGTGTGTTCGTCGACGCCACCGGCGTCGACGCATCGCTTCTCGAAGTCGCGGAAGGCGGCAACAAAGAATTGCGTCTGCCGAATCAGCCTGTCCGCGCCGCGATCCAAGCCTGAGCCCGCCTCGAGCCGTGTCATCGTCAACCGGTCGAAATCGTCGATTGTCTTCTGATGACGCTTCAGTGAATCGAAGAATTCGAGCATCGCCGCGACGAGGCCCGGTCTGACGCGGAACGGCGGGTCGGCGCCTGCCGCCATCGCGGTGCGGCACGCGACAGTCAGCAGCGCCTCGCGCTCGGCCGGGGTGTACGGCGAAGGCTCAGCATGCGCCTCGCTCAACCGATTGAACAGCCGCTCGGACAGTTCGCCGCGCGTGACGAAATCCGGGAGAACGACCGCGCAGGCACTCCCGCCCATCCGGTCCTCGATCGAACGGACCAGATGAGCCGCGGCCGCGCGCGTGGGAACGATTACCAGGCGATCGCGGGCATCGAGCGGAGAGCCATCGGTGGCGAGCGCGGCGAGTACGCTTCGAAAGGACTGGAGATCCGCCGCCCGCACGAGTCGAGTCGTGCGGGGTGTGATCACTGGAGCCGCGGGGGGTCGAGGAGTGCGCGGATGTCCCGCTGCACGCGGTCGACCATGAGCAGCGCGGCGGCAGCCGACGAGGAGGCTTGCCAGGCAATCGAGACGTTGCCGGACGAAACCGCATCGTAGCGGACGTCGACGGCGGTTTCGGCAAAGCGCCACGCTCCCACCAGCAGCTCGTGGGTGGCACGAAGGTGATCGGGCACGGTCAGACGCCCGAGCCGGTCGGCGCCGCCGTCGAGGCGTCCGCGAAGGCGCACAAGCGTGGAAGGAACGGGTCCGTCCAATCGCCGGATCGCTTCGAGCACCGGCTGGATCTTTACCAGCTGCAGTAGGTCGGCGCCGACGGCGCGCTGATACTCGCGGAAGCTGGCGCGGCGAACTATCCACTGATCGCGCAGGAGCCGAAGGTGTCGCGCGTTCTCGAGCTGGATCTGGATGGAAGCGTTCAATGCCTGGATTATGTCCGGGCGGCGCCCACCAAGCTTCGCATCCTCTTTCGACACCCGGTTGAGAATGCGCTCGACATCGGCAATCCGTGCCTCGCCGGCAGCGCCTGTCGCGGACTCGACGAGGCGACGTGACAGGGTCGCGTACCGTTTGTCGAGGAACGTTTCGGCGCGAATCTGATTTTCGGCGATGTACCGCAGCCGTTGAGATTCGTCCTTCGGAATCGACGAACCTGCTTCGTTCAGCAGCGCGAGTGCTTCCTGGAGCAGGGCGATGCGATCGGGGACACGCCCGGTCAGAGCGGCAACCCGAAACGTCTGATCGATCTGATCGCGGAGCGTCGGCGTTCCCAGAAGCGGCGTGACTCCGGCCTCCGCCGGCGCGGCCACCAGCGACACGGCAAAGTCGTTGAGGCCGGCGGACGCCCGGAGATCAGAAATCGCTTCATCGAGGAGTGAGACCACTTCGCGGACGTCGCGTTCCCGGTAGCCGTAGTGCGCGGCCGGCCAGTCCGCCAGCGTCCGCCGCGCCTGCTGCGCAGAATTCAGCGCGGCCAGCTTGTCGTTGGACAGCGCGATCTCGTTGAGTACGCGGGCGATGTCGCTGCTCAGCAGCTGAAAGTCGTCTTCGCCGCGCGTCTGCGCGTATTGCTGATAGCGCGCTGACGCGGCATACCGGTCGGTCAGGCTCCAGTCAATCGCCGAGGTGGGCAGCGAAACGACATGAAGGCGCGGCTCGTCGACCGGTCCCCCGACGGGCATCGAGAATACGACGTCGTCACCCACACGAGCGAACTCGCCGTAGCTCACCACGGTGCTTCCATCGCGCAGAAAGATTCGAAAGAGCGTGGCGCCGCTCGCCGCGCTCGCGGCGGTCGAATTCGTCAGGAGCAGCAGCACGACGAGCCGGGCGATTATTGAGGACATCCGGGTGAAATTCATTGTAACTGTGGAAATCCTGTGGATGACCCGTGCAAAACCTGTGGAGAACCTGACAGCGAAATATTTTTCTGCGCGCAACGCACGCGATCTCCGGTAATTCCCGATGTGGATGCGCCCTTCGCGTCCCGCTTCGCTTGATCGCGCCGTCGCGAAGCGTAGAATCGTCCCTCGTTTTCCCACACCACCCGGACAACACACAACGTGATCATTCATCGCTTCGAAGAAACTATCGGCGGGCGTGCGTACCAGATCGAAGTGACGCCCGTCAGTGACCGGTGGCGGGCGCAGTTGCGCCGCGGCCCTGGGATGCCGACCTCGATGATGCCGTTTTACGGCCAGACGCCCGACGAGGCCGCGCGCCAGCTGACTCAATGGCTGTCGCTGGCCTATCGGCGCTACGCAGCCGCCACGCCCACCCGACCGTCGACTGTATAGCTGTATCGACTGTAACCCTTTGAAGTGACAGAGCAGGTCCCGCCTTCGCGCCAGGCACCATGCGCTTCGGCGAGGCAAGCCCGGTGGTAATTGCGCGGTTCGGCGGGCAGGCCCGTCACGGGCCGAGTAGGCGGGTTGCTGCGGCCATCCGCGTGCGCTACCATGAAAAGTCACCCCGACATGGGCCAGTGGCGCAGATGGGAGCGCGCGTGAATGGCATTCACGAGGTCACCGGTTCGATCCCGGTCTGGTCCACCATCCTTCGCTTCGCTCAGGCTGGTTAACCAGACCGACCTCAGGCAGATCGGCTTCGCCCTTCGGGCTCGCCTTACCGGCACGATCCCGGTCTGGTCCACCATCTCCAGGTCGCTGATTCTCGACGGCTGAAATTTCGAACCCACTCCGTGAGTCGAACCGCGTGGCTTCATCCGCTCGACTGAACTTCGAAGAAGACCGCTCACGACCGCGTAGGACGACCGCATACCCACGGTCGGGCGTAGCCTGCGCCTGCCGCCGCCCATCCGAACACACCGCGTCCGCGTGTCTTTTGGTGCTGCTCACGACACCTTTTCGTGGCAGACTCCGCCCAACCTCGGGAGTACCGTGTCTTTCACGCCGCTAGAAGGGGAGGCCGCGTGCAGCTTCAAACAATGTATTCCACCGTGGACGATCGGGTCGCGACCGTGATGCTCAACCGCCCGCACGTCCTGAACTGCGCAAACGAGCAATGGGCACGCGATCT
>Ga0070699_100000205_pt1 | contig 58177 bp, 49 predicted proteins | sample KBSK1503metaG_FD_65473 | JGI IMG/M metagenome (GOLD analysis project Ga0070699, IMG submission 65473) | Corn, switchgrass and miscanthus rhizosphere microbial communities from Kellogg Biological Station, Michigan, USA - KBS K1-50-3 metaG | ecosystem: Host-associated > Plants > Roots >... | reverse complement strand
ACGCCGCAATATACTGTTCGCATCATAGCGCCTCCCACGACGGTCCAACGTCCGGCGCGCGCGTTGAGTCTAACTCTTCCGCGCGCCGCGGGAGGAGCCCCAGCTTCATAACATCAGCACCTGCTTAACAGCTTTCTTGCAATTGTCCAGTGTTTGCGAATATACTCGCTGTCGTTGTTCAGAAGTGACGTGCTCAGCGGGAAGCAAGAAAACGGAAATACGTGAGCTTGCTTCGGAGCCGTTGGGCATCATTGAAAAGTTTGACCGCGGAGTCGTAGTTCAGCTGGTTAGAACGCCGGCCTGTCACGTCGGAGGTCGCGGGTTCGAATCCCGTCGGCTCCGCCACCTTTTTTAAGAACTTAGCGTCATAGTGACGAGGCGCTAACTTGGATTGCTTGCTGGTTTGGCTTCCCCCGTTTTCACTAGCGTGCGCAAGATCACGTACTATCCAACCACGCCTATCGGGGACAAGTGCGCATCAAGAAATAGATCGCGTGTTCTCGCGAGGTGAACGATCCAATTTTGGAGGCCGATAAGACGGAAGAGGTCGCCAATGGCGTTAGACGACCGAGACCTTGCGTTCACACTATTTGATGTTATCGTCATGGTTATCGTCGTAACACCGGTCCACTTCAATCAGAGTTTAGCTATTAGTAAAGATTGTGACTTGCGAGTAGGCGAGGAATAGTCGATGGAGCGGCGAGCGAATTCCACTTCTGCGCCTGATCCAATATTTCAAACAATGGGGAAGTCAACGGTCACAGATCAACGCGATATCATGCCGCTGAGCGTTGTGGCGTTTGCCGATGCTCTGGGGACCACTGCTTCAGCCAGTTCTGAGGCAAGCGCAGCGACATTTTTGGCGCGCCTTCAAGGGGCTACGGACAGCGTGTCTCCTAGGATGAAGAGGATTGGAAGTCTGTATCAGATACATGTTCGGTGGTTCTCGGACAGTATTGCAATGTCGGCAAACTTCGATGATCTCGTGCATCTCACCGGATTATTGGAGAATCTCGCATACGTTCAAGCGGGCTACGCCCTGAACGGGATATTTCTCCGTGGGGCTGTCACGACGGGTCCTCATCACCACAGCGAACACATTGACTATGGTCCCGCGCTCGCTGAGGTCGTGGGACTGGAGCATTCACGCGCCGGTGCCACTACGCGAATCGTCCTATCCTCGAGCCTTGAGCGCGATTTGCGAGCTTTCAGCATACTGCGAGTTCCGATTGTGGAAGATCTGGGGGACCATGCCTACTTTCTTGACTTCCTTGGTGCGTTGGATCCTGCCACTCGACCCGCTTTGCGCTCCCAAATTGAAACCAGCTGCCGAGAGGCGAAGAGTTGTGGCAATGCCGGAGCGCGGGAAAAGTTGGCTTGGCTCGCCAGCTATTATAATTGGCGCACGAAGCCCCCGAAGCCATTGAGATATGCGCTGGATCGGAAATTCCGCGAACCCCTTTCGCTTGGAGGGTCAGAGGATGATGAACGCTGAACCGCAAATGAACCAAGACGCCATTGCGCCAGCCACATGGCGCGCTCCATATTTTATTGGCCTCGGACGCGCCATGGTGTCACTTGGCCCAATTTCTAACAGCAGCTACTGTCCCTATCGGTGTCGCTTTTGCTACGTTCAAGGCCCCTTTCCGAAATATGCGTCTGCCACAGTCGATGAGATCGTGAAGTGGCTAGATGAGCGACGAGATCTATACGATATTGTATACATCAGCGGTGACACTGATTCGTTTGCGCAACCCAGGACGGAGGAAGGCCTCAACCTAATTGAAGCACTCCTACGCCTCAAAGTGGATGTACTCTTCACAACACGGTATGTGTTCAGCGGTTCAGAACTCGAAAGACTTGGTAGTATCAGTAGTCAATATCGCGCACAGCGGCAGCTTTTGATTGGTTGCATTAGCATAAGCCAGATGCACCATCCACAGCTTGAGCCCGCCCCTATACAGAGTCCGTACCGACGATCTCAGTTACTCTCCGAGATGCAGAGACTTGGCGTTGTTACGGCGCTTACTATTCGACCGTTTATTCCTTCTATTCCGGCGGCCGAGTATCGCGAAATTGCTTTGATGGCCGGTGACTTTGGAGACGTAGTTCTTGGCGGCGATTTGTATCTTGATTCGAACGGCGCGGTTCTGGATGGAATCCGCGCCGCGGCGCAAAGTCTCGATATCGACGATTCGTTATCCCGGGTTCGTGCGTTAGATTTCAGCCTAAGTAATGACGACTGGATGACACTTAGTCATCCTGAAGCGGCACTACAAGTAAGAACAGCCTGTGAGGAATTAGGGAAACCCTTCTTCTTGCGGAGTGCTGGAGCGATCAGCTGGATTCGGGAAAGAAGAAAAATGTTTCTAGAAAGGTAACTGAGCCTAAGCCGCAGTCAGCCCCAACCAAAGATGCAACCCGCTGCGTTCAGAAACTATTGGGACTTGGCACTAGCAGGTGTCGGTCGTCAATTGGTCGCCGCCGCATCTGCCTGCGCTGACCGTGGCTTTAGTGTCCATCCATCGCCAGTCAGCCTTCATGCAATCTGCAAAATGTTAGGGCGCGCTAGGCCTGTTTTGTCTCCACGGGACGCGTATACGTATCCAGATAGTGGCCACAAAATCGAGAAAGAACGCGAACTATTCCAAGAGTCTTTGAAGTGGCTTCAGAAAGAGATTCGAGACCTTCTTCCAAATACGGTCGATAACCCTGAACGCAAGGAGATTCTGCATGTACTAAAATTGACGGCAGAAGATACTGCACTCCATTTCGGAACTCTAACCGAAGGTTGGGATAGACTTGTTTCGATAAAACACGAACTGCTCTTGCCCGACAAGGCCGTTCTTGCGCGCTCGGCTTGGCTTGTGTCTCTGATGGCTGACTTTGAGCGTTCGCTTAGGGATGCGATCTGTCTGCCTATTGAATGCCTGGGACGACTGGAGCCCATCATGAAAGCCGCCTCACAAATCATCACCGAGCAGGGTATTACATTTGAGCCGGATGCTTTCCTGCGGCACCTGAGAACTGATAGCGCGGCGGCACACGCAATTTCACGCTCAATGGCGGCGGGGGTTACAACAACACTAGCTGTCGCAGGTTGTTTTGCAAGACACTTGGGTATCAAGGATGTTGAAGGTGACTCCTTCACGCGAGGCTTCCATGTTGAGTTGGACGGTTTGGGTGGGAATTCCAAAGAAATAATTCTTCGGTTGGTCGAACTTCGACGCGTCGTCTTACATGACGCGAAATCAAATTTCGGTCCTCTCGACAAATGGGACTTTGAGAAGCTCCAGGTTATTGCTCAGTTTCTCTATAGCTACAGCATTCACTATTCGCTGGCTGTCATGGATGTCGTTAGCAGAACGCTCATCGACGAGAAAAAGAACGGTGAGGACGCGCAGGTTGCGCGCTACAAAACTGCCAGCGAACTTCACGTGGGAACCCTAGTCTTACTAAAGCAGAAGCTTTGGTGGCTCGCTTGGTCGCTTGCTGATTACGTCCGAGAACGCTATGAGGGTAAGGATGGACTTATGTTGCGACTCAACGCGGCTTTTGCGCAGAGCAAAATTAACACCCCGCGAGATTGGCGGAAGGGAGCTCGGGAGATTAACGTTGCGAAAAAGGCACCACGATATCGACTGTTAAAGAAATGCATCCTAGGCGAATGGACTGGGATCTCGGCGCTTATTGGAGAGGCTGTCGTCAAGGGCGACATGACGCTCGCGGAGTTGGATTCGTGGCCAGCTTTGGAAGAGCTTCGGACTAGAGAGGCCTATAACACGACAATCGCTAAATTTGGAAAAGTCTAAACGGAGCTGACACTCACTTGTATGTGCACCCTCGATTGACAAAGCTGATCCAGAATCGGATTCTAAGTGTCGAATGATCACTGTTGATGATGCGATCAGGATTGTGCTTGAGCGCATCGAACCGCTTGGTTCGGAGACGATCGCGCTTGAACAAGCACACGGTCGAGTCCTGGCCGAAGACGTTCGCGCGGACATCGACCTTCCGCCCTTCGATCGCGCGCGAATGGATGGCTACGCGCTGCGATCATCGGATGTCCGCACCGCTCCAGTGAAGCTGCGAGTGATTGGCGAAATCGCAGCCGGAGCCCAGTTCGATCACGATCTGAATGCCGGCGAGGCGATTAAGATTTTCACGGGCGCGCCGGTTCCCTCAGGCGCGGACGCCGTGCAAAAGGTCGAAGTCACTCGTGCCAATGGAACATCAGTCGAGATATTGGAATCCGTCACGCCTGGGCAGTTCATCACCCCTCGGGCGAGTGAGATTGCCGCCGGAGAAGTGATAACGACGCCGGGTCGTGAGATTGGACCGGCCGAATTGGCGGTTCTCGCATCGTTCGGATACGCCCAAGTGCGAGTTGGCCGGCGTCCTCGAGTCGCCGTCATCTCGACGGGAAGTGAACTGGTTGACGTGGCAAGGAAGCCTGATGCGGCGCAGATTCGAAATTCGAATACTTACACAATCGGCGCTTACGCCGAGCGGGCAGGCGCGATTGTGGATGATCTCGGAACAGTTGAAGACACTTCTGAGGCGACACGCGATGCGCTGATCCGAGCGGCCGACAATCGCGATATTGTCATCACGTCGGGCGGTGTTTCGATGGGCGATTACGATTTGGTCAAAGCATCCCTGATTGAAATCGGCGCGGAAGTCTTCTTTGATAAGGTCTCAATCAGGCCGGGGAAACCGACTGTGTTCGCGCGGCGCGACAAGACATTTTTCTTTGGTCTGCCGGGCAATCCGGTCTCGACTTCGGTGACCTTCAATGTTTTTGCGAGGCCCGCGATTCGAAAAATGCAGGGCGATGCAACACCGTTGCTTCGTTTTGTGCGCGCCCGGCTTGCTCGATCGTTGAAAGACGCTTCGAGCAGACGGAGCTACTTGCCCGCGCGTTTTTCCATCGAAGACGGCCAAGCCATGGTCGAGGCTTTGAAGTGGGGCGGCTCATCCGATCTTGTGGCTTTCATGAAAGCGACCGCTCTAATAGTCGTCCCTGAAGACGTACACGAGATCAAAGCCGGCGAGTTGGTTGATGTTGTGGTGCTCGATGCAAGATTATGACTCTCACTCACACTGACAAAGAAGGCCGCGCGCGAATGGTCGATGTCGGCGATAAGAACGTCACCACGAGAACGGCCGTCGCAAGCGGATTTGTGAGAATGACGCCTGCAACCGTCGAGACGATTCGCGCGCATCGCACACCCAAAGGCGATCCTCTCGAAACGGCGAGGCTTGCCGGAATCATGGCGGCCAAGCGCACGGCTGAGCTTATTCCGCTGTGTCATCCGCTTGCTTTGAATCACGCCGACGTGCAGCTCGAGCTTCGAGATGACGGCGTTGCGATTACCGCGACGGCGCGCATAGACGGCAAAACAGGCGTCGAAATGGAAGCGCTGACCGCGGCTTCTGTGGCTGCGCTCACGATCTACGATATGTGCAAGGCGATCGATCGATCGATGATCATCACCGACATCAGATTGGAATCCAAGACCGGCGGTCGATCGGGTGACTATCAAAGGACTGACGGCAAATAGACTTCCGTTCATCGCAACAAAATCCGCACAATTTCGTCTCAAGATCCTTTCTTGCAAAATGATTGCAAACGGGGCTCATGTATCGACTACGAATGTTGACCTTGATACTATCTCTTTGAGCCCGGCGGAGACCGTGGCAAGAACAAGGAGTTGGGTGCAGACTTGAGCTATAGAGAAGGACCCTCAGATCAGTAGTTCACGTCCCGTCGTCCCAAATCGTTAAAAACGATCTCAATAGACCCGGCGCGGCCGGACCTTACTAAGGGAGTGTGTATGAAGCTTAATCTGTTTCTTGTCCCACGTTCAGTAGTTAGTCGTTCGAAGAAACGCATCGCGCAGAAATTGATCTCGACTATTCTGACAACGATCGCGTTGACCGGCGCCGCGTTTGTCGTCAAGACGGTTCGTCATACATCGGCGCTTGCGCCGACTATGACTGTCATCGCCGAAGATGAGGCAGTCGTTCCGACGGGACTCAGCCGCCGGCGCTTCGCGTTTAGTCATGCTCTCCAAATGCTCGCGGACGCCGCTGAAACGGACACCGATCTTGCCGACTACTACAGGTCCGTCACCAAGCGGGTCAGAGGGGGGCGCGCGAAAGGCACGAGCAGCTCCGGTATCCATGTGGTGAAAGCGGATCGCAAAGCCGACTCATCCGTGGAAATGACGATTGAAAAGGGCGCCGTCGCCCAGACGACGCTACATAGCGCTCTGCAAAGCGTCATATCGCTCGCGAAAGGTATCACCACCTCTGCACCAGCCCCCCTGCCAGGCGAAACAGATACCTCAGACGATGCAACCATGTCCGAAGACGCGCAGCGATTCACCACCGGTGACATCGCTTTTGATACGAATCCCGCCATCGATCGCTGGACTAATTACTACGCAGTTACGCCGGGCGGGCGCAGAACGATGACGATAGGGATCGATCGCAGCAACTCGTATCTTGAAATGGCGCGCGAGGAATTTCGCAAGGCCGGCGTTCCGGAAGATTTGGTTTGGCTCGGCTTTGTCGAAAGCGTTTGGAATCCGAAGGCTCTTTCGCCGGCAGCGGCGGGAGGCATCTGGCAATTCATTCCTGCGACCGCAACCGACTACGGCCTGCGTGTAGAAAGCGGAAATGACGAGCGAGCCGATCCCGCGAAACAGACTCGCGCGGCGGCAATTTACCTTCACGATCTTTACACGATATTTGGCGATTGGGCTTTGGCGATGGCCGCGTACAATTCGGGCGAACCTCGCGTGATGGGCGCGATCGTGAAAAACGGAAGAGCAAATTTCTGGGACCTCTACAACAAGCAACTGTTGCCGAAGGAGACTTGCGATTACGTGCCCAAGATCCTCGCGGCTATCAAGGTTGCGGGTCAGGCCGAAGATTACGGGCTGCTTGCATCGCGACCGGCGCCCGTCAACTCATCGGGAAGTTAGTTTCGACAATGCTCTTGAGGATCGAATTGAGGCTGCATCGCGCAGCCTCTTTTTCATGGTGAATCTTAATCCCCGATCGGCGGGCGAGTATTCTTGCCACCCGAAGTGCCGAATGGGAGAATACAAGAGCATCGAGTCAGCGCGGATCGCACTCGCGTTTGGACAGATCGAATGAAAAAGCAAGCCAAGATAATCGGAGTGCCGATGGACCTGGGCGCCGGACGCCGCGGCGTTGACATGGGGCCATCGGCTATCCGAATAGCGGGACTCAATCAGGCAATAGCGCTGCTCGGATATGAAGTGATTGACCGCGGAAACCTTCACGTTCATCCGCCGGAGACGGTGGAACAGTTGAACCCGCGAGCGCGATATTTGAAGCAGATCGCGGCTGCGTCCGAAGAATTGGCGGCGCTGGTCGAAGCCACTCTCGAGGAAAACGGTTTACCAGTCATACTCGGCGGGGATCATTCGATTGCGATCGGCAGCGTCGCCGGCGTTTCGTCTTACTATCGAAAGCAGGGTAAGCGCGTCGGAATAATTTGGCTCGATGCGCACACCGATTCAAACACACCCGAAACATCTCCCTCGGGGAACATTCATGGGATGCCGCTCGCCGCGTTGCTTGGATACGGCGCGCGCGAGCTGACTCACATTGCGGGGTTCGCGCCCAAGGTATTGCCCGAAAACACCGTCATTATCGGCGCTCGCAGCGTTGACCCGGGCGAGCGCGAACTCCTCAGACGGCTCGGCATTCGAGTGTTCACGATGAGCGAGCTGGATGAGCGAGGAATGGCCGACGTCATATTCGAAGCGATCGAAATCGCGTCGCTCAACACAGCGGGAATTCACGTGACGATGGACATGGATTTCATCGATCCGTTTTATGCGCCGGGTGTCGGGACGCCCGAGCGCGGCGGCGCTTCTTATCGCGAGGGTCATCTCGCAATGGAGAAGGTCGCCGATTCAGGACGCGTGCTGTCGGTCGAGTTGACCGAGGTTAATCCGGTGTTCGACACGTCAAATCAAACCGCGCAACTCGCGGTCGAGCTGATTCTGTCGGCGCTCGGGAAGAAAATCCTTTAGAATCGAAATCGCGTGACGGGTGCCGACCACTTGAACGCCAACTTTCCCAATCGACCTTCCACAGGCTCCGAACTCGAATTGCTCACCACCGAATTACATAACAGGATCGCGAAGCTCAATGATCAGGCGCGAATCTTTTTGCCGTTGATCGCGTTCACGCTGATTGTCGCAATTCCAATCTGGTCGAGATCGGCTACTCGATTCCTGCTGTTGCTTGTGAATCCGTTTGTACTGCTGCCGGTTGGCTTTTGCGTGTTGCATCTTCTGCTGGCGTGGCGGGGAATCGCCAGAACGCGAAATCGAATTCGCGCTTGCGAAAGGGCTCGCCAGTCATCGACGAAACCCAGATCGAAAGGTTGCTGAATTGGCGAAGAAACTCAGAGTGGGTGTGATATTCGGCGGGCGATCCGGTGAGCACGAAGTGTCGCTGCGATCCGCGGAATCAGTAATCAACGCGATGGATCGATCCAAATACGAAGTCGTACCGATTGGAATCACCAAAGAAGGGCGATGGCTGGCGTCGGAAGACGCCGCGGCTCTGCTGCCGCAAGCGGTGATGGGGTCCAATCACCATCAGCAAGTCGCGATCATCGGCGATCCTACTCGCAGGGGACTCACGCGATTGGGCGAAGGCTCGCGGGCGTTATCCAGCGAACCTCTCGATGTTGTCATCCCGGTGCTCCATGGCACCTACGGCGAAGACGGAACGATTCAGGGATTGCTCGACATGGCGGGCGTTGCTTATGTCGGCTGCGGCGTGCTTGGTTCATCAACCGGAATGGACAAGGTTGTGATGAAGCAGCTCTTCGTGCAAGCGGGGTTGTCGATCATCGAGTACGACTGGTTTTTGCGCTCGGCGTGGGAAAATGAACCGGCGCCGATCATCAAACGCATCAGCCGCGCGGTGGGGTTTCCGGTATTCGTAAAGCCCGCGAATCTCGGGTCCTCGGTTGGAGTGTCAAAGGCAGCTAACAAGGACGAGCTACGAAAGGCGGTTGATGACGCCGCGCGTTATGACCGGAAGATTGTTGTCGAGCGCGCTGTGGTCGGGCGCGAGATAGAAGTGAGCATACTCGGAAATGAGAATCCCGTTGCGAGCCTGCCCGGCGAAATCATAACCGGCCACGAGTTTTACGATTACGAAGACAAGTATATCGATAACACTTCGCGGACTGAGGTGCCGGCAAAGCTTCCCGCAAAAACGATCGAACGAATTCAGCGCGACGCGATTCGCGCATTCCAGGCGATCGATGGATCGGGCCTCGCGCGAGTCGATTTCTTTGTCGAACGCGGAACAGGCCGCGTGATTTTGAATGAGATAAACACGATGCCCGGCTTCACGTCGATCAGCATGTATCCGAAGCTCTGGGAGGCTAGCGGAATATCTTATTCCGAGCTGATCGACCGGTTGATCGAGCTTGCGATGGAACGGCACAAGGACAAGTCTCGAAATCTTACGAGCTATCAACCCGCGCCGTGATTCCGCCTCTTCGCTTTCGGTTTGTTGCGTCAGGAACCCACACCTGCCCCGCCTGGTGTGGGGATTAACACCCGCCTCGCTCAGTCCGGCGTTACGCTCTTCAACAATTAAGTCTGGTTCGGTGATTGCTGATTAGAGTGGTGCGCCCGATTGAGTGCTGAACAGGGATCTTCGATCGAGATGTTTCGAACACGGTTGGTTTTACCGAAGAGTCTCCTTTGTGAGCCGTACGGATCTTGAGTTCAGCATTTTGTTAACGGGTTGACCTTCTCCTTAACTGAGTTTCTCCATTCGGTTGGAGCCGCGCGGCTACCCACAAGCCGCGCGGCATATTTTTTAGGGCCGGGCTTCAGTGAACGATTTCAAAGTTTATTGTTGCCAAAGCCAGGTCTCTTGAGTATAAAGGTGCGGAATCAGGTGTCGGCCCCAATCCTCAGCCGCGTCGAAAACAGCGAGTCTCTTCACCCTCACAGAGGCTGCCGTAATCGATGCTCGATAGCCGGATCCAGGAGATGCTGATGTCCCGAAACAAATCTGTTGAATCATCGAACGCGGAAGCCGGAAAGAGTTCTGTACTAATTTGGGGTTCGCAATCGCAAGTGGCGCGACGCCTGCGCGGGGATTCCGCCGGGCGCTATTCGATTCGATTCGCACTCCTGGTTGTCGGCGTGCTGACACTAGGCGTGTTCCTGCCCGGCGCGCGCGTGACAGGAAGAGCCGCAGGTTCCGCGGATCTTGCGCGTGGCCAGCGCGAATATATTCAGCCTGTTCCATCGCTGGTTGATTCCGGTTTTACTCGCGATCGGGGAGCCAGCAGATCAACCGTCGACCTCCCGAGTAAGCGCTATTCCGTCAGAGTAACCTCTCTGGGAATCAGCTACGAGCTGGGTGCTGTCGAGCCGAGCGCGATGTCGAATCTGCAGGAAAATCAAATCGGCATCAATCGGCCGATTACCGAGGACGTTGACAGCCGCGCAGTCACGATTCGAAACTCCGATGGCTCGCGGCTTCGCCTGTTTTCATTGAAGTCACCCGGCGCCGAAGCCTTGCGGATTCATTTCGAGAACTTCGATCTGCCCGACGGAGATCAACTCTTCGTATACGGCACTTCACCGGACAGTCACGTGTCTGGACCGCACTCAAACCGCGGGCCATTCAATGACGGCGATTTTTGGAGCGATCTTGTCGAGGGCGACACTGTCATCGTCGAGCATTTCGTTCGTAGCCGAGCTCACTCAATGGTGAGAGTCTCCGAGATTGGCCACGCTTTCACGGGCCTTGACAGCCCCGCATTCGTTCCTCAATTGCTCTCGTGCCAGGTCGACGCGAGCTGCGGGAGCTTCGAGGAGCGGGATGCGGTGGGTCGAATGCTCTATAGCCGCTCAGGCGGGCAGTTTGTCTGCACGGGTACGCTGCTCAATAACGCGAAGTCTGACAAGACGCCGTTCTTTCTCACAGCCGCGCATTGCGTTGCGAGCGAAGACGTCGCGCGCACTGTTCAAACCTTCTGGTTCTACCAAACCAATTCCTGTAATTCTCCAACTCTCCGACAGTCGGCTACCAGCGGAACCGGGACCACTCTATTGGCAACCGAGACGACCGATGACCAGACTCTTCTGCGAGTGCTCGGGACCATCCCGGCCGGAGTCGCGTTTGTCGGATGGGACGCGAATCAATCGTCACTGGGCGGCGCGGTCTATGGGCTACATCATCCGGGCGGCGGAGTGCCGCCGTCGGCAACTTCCTTTCTCAGATCGGCAGGCGGCACTATAACCGCGCAACAGGGTTGCGGCGCGTCTGGACTCATAACGGGTTATATCGTTCTATGGACGACTGGAACAACCGAGCCGGGATCGAGCGGGTCGGCGTTGTTCTCGGGTTCGGGTAGCGGGCTGATTGGTGTGCTGAGCTGCGGTCCTACGAATCAAAGCTGCACTCAGGGGTTGAACCTGGGTCTGTACGGTCGGTTCTCCGATTTCTATCCGAGAATTTCCCAGTTTCTTCAGAACGGCGGCGGCGCGCTTACCTGCATTACGGGTCTCGCGCCGAGCTCTCGTGATTTCGGCGCTGGAGGAGGACCGGGCAGCGTCAACGTGTCGGCGCCTGCTGGCTGCAACTGGACGGCGACTACGGACGCGGCCTGGGTGACGTTTAGCGGCGCAGCTTCCGGGTCGGGAAACGGAACCGTTTCCTACGACGTTGCTACCAATCCGTTCTCAAGTCCCAGAAGCGCGTCGATCATCGTGCAAGGGATGTTACACACCATCAACCAGGCCGGGTTCGTTTGCAATTACTCGGTTTCGCCCACTGACCGGTCGTTCACCGCGGCCGGAGGAAGCGCCGACCTGACGGTGTCAGCAGCTCCAAATTGTCCCTGGAATGCAGGGAGCAATGCCGCCTGGCTGCGAATCACCCTGGGGACGCAGGGGACCGGCGACGGAACCGTCAAGTATACGGTTGACCCGAACAACTCGCAGTCGGCGAGGATCGGGCAGATCACTGTTGAAGGCCGAGTTCACACGGTCAATCAGAACGGGCTCAATTGTACGTTTAACATCGCTCCGGCAAGCGCATCGGTCTCTCGATCGGGCGGCGGCGGCTCAATCGCAGTCACGGTTCAGGCGGGATGCACCTGGAACGCGACAAGCAATGCGAGCTGGCTCACATTTAATGGCGCGACCATCGGGACAGGCAACGGTTCCGTCAACTATAGCGTAACGCCCAACAACGGCGCGACCGCGCGCTCCGGCAGGATTACGATCGTGGACAAGCTCTTCAATGTGACTCAATCTGCGGGGCCGACCATCACTGGCGCGATGGTCGAGGGAAAACAACTGATAGTTCTCGGCGTGAACTTCGGTCTCAATGCCGTGCTACTGATGGACAGCGAGAAACAAAAGAAGACCTTCAACGATGATGCAAATCCGTCAACCATGCTGGTCGCGAGAAAGTCAGGCAAGAATAAGATCAGCGTTGGACAGACGGTAAGGCTACAGGTTCGCAATCCCGACGACTCGCTTTCGCCGGAGTTCCTTTTCACTCGCGCCGCGGCCACATCTGGACAGCCGCTCCCGCGAACTCGCGTTATGATCAGGGCCGCTCGCACGCATCACAAGTAGCGGAAGAGAATTACCTAGCGGCCCGCGACGGCTGATAACATCTCGCGGACTGCGCGCTCCATCCCGACGAGCGCCGCTCGCGCGACGATGTTGTGACCGATATTGAGTTCTTCAACGGGAAGAATTTCCGCAATCGCCGCGACGTTTCGATACGTCAGTCCGTGCCCCGCGGCGACCCTCAACTTCAACGCTCCGGCGCGGCTCGCGCATTGAGATATGCGCGCGATCTCGGCTTCGACTTCGCTCGGCCGGCCGGCGCTTGTTGGATCAGTCAACTCAGCATAGCGAGCGGTGCAGATCTCGATCTGATGCGCGCCCACGCGCGCGGAAGCTTCGATCTGGGCGGGATCGGGATCGACGAAGATGCTGACCAGCAAGCCGGCTTCGGAGAGTTCACGAACTGCCTGCTTGATGACTGCTTCGTGCGTTATCACGTCGAGCCCGCCTTCGGTCGTCACTTCGTCTTCGCGCTCGGGCACAAGCGTCGCCGTGTTTGGCCGAGCCTCGCACGCGATGCGGATCATCTCTTCGGTAGCGGCCATCTCCAGATTCAAGTGAGTCTTTACGACGCTCCGAAGCACGCGCAGGTCTTCGTCCTGAACGTGACGACGGTCGCCTCTCAGGTGAATTGTGATGCCGCTGGCGCCGGCCAGATCCGCCAGCACGGCCGCCGCCGTCAGGCTTGGCTCCCACGTGCGCCGAGCCTGTCTGAGCGTCGCGATGTGATCGATGTTGACGTTTAGGCGAATCATGTTTCGATCATGAACCCGCGCTGGTTGTTGATTTCCTCGCAGCGATTGCGGCGTCGGGCCGGTTGTCGTCGTAACGCCCCGCAACATCATTGAGCCTGATTCGGAGCAAGTCGACGAACATCTTTATTGAATCGCTCAAGTAATTCACGGTGCTTCCTTCGCTGTCGTTCCATACGACCGGCACTTCGAGCAGACGCAAGCCGCGCTTCCTGGCGATGTAGAGAACTTCGGGATCGAATCCGAATCGTTCGATGCTTTGAAGCTTGAATACGCCGAGCGCGAGTTCGCGTCGAAACGCCTTGAAGCCACACTGAGTATCTTTGTACCTGAGTCCCGTGATCATTTTCATGAAAAAATTGAACACCCGCCCGCCGAAGTCTCGAAAGATCGGCTGCCGAACGCCAATCAATTCGCGATTGAGAGCGCGTGAGCCAAAAGCTACGTCAGCGCTACCGCCGGAAATCGGATCGATCAGCTTGGGGGCCTCGGTGATTGGCGACGAAAGATCGGCGTCGGTGAACAGAACGATCTCCCCTCGCCCTTCGGTAAGACCGCGTTTGACGCTGTAGCCCTTGCCGCGATTTGGATCATTTGTCAGCACTCGCAGCTCGTGGCCGGATTTGAGGAACTGTGGAATGCGTTCGGCGACGCTGGCGGCGGTGCTATCCGATGAGCCGTCGTCGACGACGATAACCTCGGCTCGATAGGTTTGAGTCTTTAGAAATGCGAGTATGTCGTCGAGGCTTCCGCCGATGCGCCTTTGCTCGTTATACGCCGGAATGACGATTGACAGAAAACAATCCATAAACGATCAACTCATTACCGATCGGATAACGTTTCCCTTATCGATGTGACGCGAAACCGGCTGTCGGAGCCTGTTTCGCCGCCCGGACCCGATGAGTACAGCTCGAAACTGTGGCCCCCGTCTTCGGTCCTGTAGACGTAATCATTGCCCCACGGGTCCACCTCGGGCAAATGGTCGATATAAGGGCCGAACCAGTAGAACGAATGCTCGGCGCCATCTGGCGGGAACGCCGCCGGCCTCCGCGAAAGACCCGCGAGCCCCTCCTGGTTTGTCGGATACCGATTCACGTCTCCCTTGAATCTCTCGAGCGACTCGGCCAGCGTGTTCAGGTCGCGCCACGCGGCTTCTTCACGAGCGGACGCTTTGGCGACTTGTTGGCGATGTCGAGCGACGAGGCTGAACGAGATCGCCGAAGCCACGACGATCACAAGCGCGGTTGCTGTGCTTACGATCATTCGCTTGCGGCTCCGCGCGCGTTGAACGATTTGGTCGTGCTTCTCCTGAGAGAAGACGAGCATCGGATCGACTCGATGAGTAGTCTTGATCTGGCCCGCCAATTCCACGTGAGCACGCGCGGCGCCGGCCACGGGCGCATAGCAATGCATGCAGTAACGCAATTCGGAGGAAAGCTTAGCTCCGCACTGCTCGCATGTAATTCCGGCTCGCTCCTGAGTTGCCATGATCCGCGGATAGTTTAGGACGCCCGGCGCGATTGGCACAATAGGGCCAATAAGCTCGGTGAGATTCAAAGAAGAATCTGATGTGGCTATGGTTGAGAACGAACTTCCGCGAAGAAGTCTGTCGGAAAGGCACTCTGCGCGTCCTCTGCGTTCTCGGCGCCTCTGCGGGGAGCTGCTTTTTTCGGGCAAACTCAGCGCAGAGACGCAGAGCGCGCCGAGATTTCGCAGAGGGAAGCCATTTTCCGACAGACTCCAGACTGAAGGCCGGTTTACCAAACGCGGCCTAACGACTTGCCTTGATGTCGTAAGCCCAAAGCGTCCCGGTGTCGCGAATGTAGAGCCTGCCGTTTGCGATCACCGGATATGACCACGCCTTCTCCGGATACGGTCCCAGGCGCCTGCGTTTCGGCTGAACCGGCGGAGTGAATCGACCCTTCTCACGATAAGCTTCAGGAGTCGCTTCGATCAGCGCAACGTTTCCGTTGTGGCCGTGAATATATAACTGTCCATCGGCGTAAGCTACCGAACCGCTGCCGATTCCTTCACTCTGCCACTTCACCTTACCAGTGGTGAATTCGATCGCGACCATCCCGTCCCAGGTGGTCCCGTAAAGATATTCGCCAACCAGCACCGACCCACCCATACTGTTCGGGAGTCCGCGGGCAAAGTACACTTTGTCCGCGGCGACTCCATCGCTGTCTGATCGCAACTGAACGAGTCCCCCTCCTATCTCATTGGCGCCGCCGTACACGTATCCGTCACGCGCAACCGGAGTCACCATCTGAGCCATGCCCTTTGCAACCTCCGAGTAACGCCATAAGAACCGGCCAGTCTTTGCATCGACCCCGACTATGCCCTTGCTCAAGAACTGCACGTATTGCTTTCGGCCTCCCGCGTGAACGACGATCGCCGATGCATAGGCCGCGGGATCGCCACCCGGTACCGCCGATTTCCAAATCAGGGCGCCCGTCTTTTTGTTAAACGCCACTATCGTCGCCTCCGCGCCGCCGGGAGTTACGACAACCGCGTCACCGTCAACCAGCGGAGACTCCGCATAAGCCCACGGCCCTGGCTTGCCTCCGAATTCCTTCTTTATATTTTTTTGCCATTGAATCTTGCCGGCGCGGGTCTCGAGACAGACGAGATCACCATCCGATCCCAACGCGTAGATGAATGCTCCGTCAACTGTCGGCGTCGACCGAGCCTTCGCATAAAGAAAATCATTCGGGCTGCCAACGTTGCCGACGCGCGTAGTCCAGACGGATTTTCCATCCTCGGTCGAGAGAGCCTGAACGAACTCATTCTCAAAACCGCGGTTGCTCATCAGGTAAATTCGCTTACCGACAACCGACGGCGTCGAATAGCCGTCTCCAATGTCGTTCACTTGCCAGAGCAACTTTGGTCCGTCGGCCGGCCATTGCTTAAGGAGTCCTTTCTCCTGCGAAATCCCGTTACGATCGGGCCCTCGCCATTGAGGCCAGTCCGCAGTCGATGAACCTATAGGTGCAGGCTTCGTGACCGATACGGCTGATGAGCCCAAACAAAGAGCCGCAATAATAGTCAGTAATCGTAACTTCACTGTCTTCTCCTTTTGAAGATCGCAGTTGCTGTTGGTTCGACTTTCATTACGATCAGTTTCGCGAGATGTTCAACGACACTGCTTCTATTCTGTATGACCATGTCGAGATGAGCTGCGCAAAGAGAACTACGTGAGATCAGGGACACCGAATGCAGAGTAATGGATTAGTTTCGATGTCCGATAAGCTTTAGCTTGTCGTCTCACTCGATAAACTGAGGTTTTGTTGGAGGAGGTCGACAAGCTAAAGCTTATCGGACATCAAACCGACCCACGGCCGAATGCAGCAATTCACGGATGGGTTATTGATTCACATCGGGTACCGCAACCAGGGCGAGATCCTTCGATGTCTGATAGTGCTGGTGCGAAAGCCTCGCCTTTCGATTAGAACCCCGTCGGCCTCTCGCTCGCCACGCCGAAAGCCCGTTCGAGTGCGAGCCCCACGCGCCCGATCAATCCATCGTCGAACAACCGCCCGAGAATTGTGATTCCGTGAGGCACGCGGCGCGGCGGATTGAATTTCGGCAGCGGACTGGCCGGATCCGGAGCCCAGTCGCTTCGCGCTTCGGAGACCTCGACAAACCCGGCGCGAAGCGTCAGCGACGGATGCCCGGTGAAATTCGTTATCGTGAGCTGCTCGTCTCGCAGCGATGGAACGATCAACAGGTCTACGTCCTTGAACACGCGGGCCATTTCCATCGCCACCTTTCTGCGGAACCTATCCGCTTGTACGAAATCAACCGCTGAAAGAAATCGCGCCTGCCTGAACAGGTTAGGCCACGCATCCTTGACCTGCATCTTCAAGGACCCGAGTTCATTGTTGAGCGTTAGCTCCTCAAACGACGCCGCGCCTTCGGCAAACAGAATCGGCATCAGCGAACTGTACGGCCAATCGGGGAGAGTCACTTCTTTGAGTTCCATCTTTAGTTGCTTCATCGTCTCCATCGCGGCCCGGTCCACGTCTGTCGCCGGACTCTCTTTCATCCATTGAGCGATGTAGCCTACTTTCAGACCCGCAACCGGAGCCGTAGCATCGAAGTCGAGCCGGCTCGGCACGCTCGACGCATCGCCCGCATCCGCTCCGGTGATAGCCTGGAGCACAAGCATCGCGTCTTCGACCGATCGCGTCATTGGACCCAGCTTGTCCAGAGACCAGCAGAGAGTCATCGCGCCGGTTCGCGCCACCCGTCCAAAAGTCGGGCGCATGCCGGTCACTCCACAGCGCATCGCCGGACTGACGATGCTTCCGCCGGTTTCGCTGCCGATAGAAAATGAGACCAGCGCCGCGGCCGTCGCCGCGCCGGGTCCGGCGCTCGAACCCGACGCGCCCTCTTCCAGCAGCCACGGGTTCATTGTCTGCCCGCCGAACCAAATGTCGTTGAGCGCGAGCGCGCCGAGCGAAAGCTTCGCTAACAATACCGCGCCCGCATCGTTCAACCTTCGTACCACCGCGGAGTCAGCCGAGGGAACTCGATTGCGAAAAGGCTCAGCGCCGTATGTCGTTGGAATGTCTTTCGTGTCCAACAGATCTTTCACTCCGTAGGGTATGCCGTGAAGCGGGCCTCGATACTTGCCCGACGCGATCTCGGCATCGGCGGCCTTCGCGCGCGCGAGTGCATGATCTTTGGTAAGGGTGATGATGGAATTGATCCTGGGATTCAACCGCTCGATGCGGCCGAGATAAATATTCGTGAGCCGTTCGGACGTGAGCTGTCGCGACTCAATCCATCTCGACTGCTGCCAGACCGGCGCAAACGCGATTGCATCGTCCGACGAGGGCATCGGCGCGCCATCGGCCTTGGATCTGACGAAGTGATCCTGCGTCGTCCGCCTGTCATCCGCCGTCTGCCCCAGCCCCGGATTCCAAAGCATAGCCGGCGAATCGGTGTCCGAGATCGCAACCTTGCGTGGACCCGCGCGGCGCTCCAGGTAGGGCGCCAGCAACAGTCGCCACGTGTCGGCGGCTTGCTGGCGCTCGGCTTCCATCATCGAGATTTGCATCAGCTTCTCGGCTTCGGCGAATGTAGCTGGTGTCACCGGCGGCCCGGCTCCGGGTCCCGTGCCCCAGGTTGGCGGCGCTCCGGCGGTCGTTGGCGACGACTGCGAACCCGATGCCGGCGATTCGTTGCGACAGCCGGTGGCGGCAACGAGAAAACCAAGAGGCGCGGTAAGCAGGAACTGTCGGCGAGTGTTCATAGGTTGATGAGACTACTCTCGCGTGTTTACTGGATCAAGCCGAACATGGCTCATATGACAATCTCATCCAACGACCACTTCGGTGTGTTCGCAGGGCAATCCTTCGATGTACGCGCTCACTTCTTCAAGATTGCTAATCGATCCTGGAAGCAGCCAGGCCGATTTGCCATTCGCAAAATGTATCTCAGTTCGCCAATGGAATCTTCGATAGCCTCTTTTCTTGATTTGTTTGACGACTCTTGTCAGATCGCTCCACGCAAAGCTTTGTCCATCGAATCGCTCGAGTCCATTAAGTGAAAAGCGCTTGACGGATCTGGCGCGAGCTCTCCGGAGCAGCCACAAAACGACGACATAGACCGCTAAAATCACAAGGCCAAGCGCGATTGGCGCGATCCTAAAACCTCTTCTCAATGTGCTGGTCATGCTGAGAAACGCCATCGGAATGATGAAAACACCGAGCAGAATCGCAGCGATGAACTGCTGCTTACTGGTCTCGACTTCAAGCGACTTCATCTCATTAACCCCGGGATTGAGCGAGATCATACCACAGTCGCGCGTTGGCTCAATGGCGTCATTTCACGCGCTCTGATTCGAATCCAGCGGCGTAGTAGGGCCCGAGCGATTGTTGAATCCGTGGCGAAAACCTTCCCGTTCCTCTGGAGTCATCTGTTCCCATCGCTCATCCATTCGCGCGCGGATTCTCTCTCCTATTCGTCCCTCCATTCGCCGGCGAGAGCGACCTGAGGAACCGCCACTAAGACCAAACCCTCCGAAAAGAATCCGGCAGAGCGCCAACAGTCCGAGCGCCTGCCAGAAGTTGATCGTCCTCAATCCGAATAACTCGGGCGCCAGCCAGTTCCACAGAAGCATCACTATTTCGCCGCCGATCCAGGCGAAGATCGCCATCCCGATGATAGCCAGCGGCGCTATTAACATTAGCTTCGTCAGCCTCGACAGATTTCGCAGTCTCTTTCTCATGTTGTGTTCCTCACTTATTCGTAAACTCCTCGTAGATGCTCTGCAATCGCCGGCGCAGATGAAGCACCGCGTAGCGCTTGCGCGAGAGCAGAGTGTTGACGTTTATGCCGCTCTCCTCTGACAACTCCTTGAAGCTGCGCCCCTCGAGTTCGTGAGCGATGAATACTTCACGCGGCCCGTAGGGCTCATCGGGCAGTTCGTCGAGCGCAGCTCCCAACTCATCGAGAAGCACATTGCGAATGTAGAGCGCTTCCGGCCCGGCGTCAGGCGACGGCAACAGGTCTTCGATTCGCGGCGCGTGGGCTCTTCATTGCCAAAGTCGCCAAAGTTTTTGCCGGTTGCGTCGCTGAAGTTCTCCGGCTTCTTCTTGCGAAAAAGATCCGTGATGCGATTGCGCGCGACCCGAAAGAGCCAGCCGGTCACGTGATCGATCGGCATCAGCAGGCGATTGGCCTCAACCAATTCGTAGAAGACTTCCTGCAGGATGTCCTCGACATCCGATGGATCGGGCACTCGCCGGCGGATGAAATTGCTCAGCCGCGCTCGCTCTTCCGCGACGATCTCGGAGATTTTCCGGTCTTGCTCGTTCATCGAGATGATGCTCGCCGCCTCGTCCATCCATTACTGTAGACGAACGACGGGCGAGAATATTGTCGAGAGGCTCTTAAGCTGGCACTGTATGGAAGTTGAGGAAGGTGAGCAACGAGTTGAGGCTCGCGGGGATGAACGCGTCGGGCGATCGTTAGGCCTCGTCGTCCGACAGAACGTTTTCAATCCGCCGATCCGGAATAAGCCAGATCATCGCAACCGCAACGTAGATCGCCTCGGCGATCCACGTCGAAAGCAGTGTGGCAACGATGGCCAGAACGTACAGCACCGGCGACAGCTTGCCTTTCAAGTCGCGCCCGACCGCTTTCCTAAGGATTGAGTCCGGCCCTTGCGCGCGGATGATTGCCCGCTCGAGCAGGTAGTACGCGATCGCCGCCATCAATAGCACCACACCGTAGAGCGCGGTGGGCACTCGGGCGAAATGGTTCTCGCCCATCCAGCCGGTAGCGAATGGAAACAACGACAGCCAGAACAACAGGTGCAGGTTTGCCCAGAGCATCGCTCCCGTGACCGCGGTGGTGGCGTGCAGCATGTGATGATGGTTGTTCCAGTAGATGCCCACATAAACGAAACTCAGGACGTAGCTGAGAAATACCGGCAGGAGCGGCAACAGGTCATCGTGCAGGCTGGCGCCGTGTGGGACCTTCAACTCAAGCACCATGATCGTGATGATGATCGCGAGCACGCCGTCGCTGAATGTCTCCAACCGTCCCTTGCCCATCAGCCCTCCATTGAAGTTTCGGCGCTGTTCTCCAGACTATAGGTTGAGAATTGTCTCGCCACAAAGTCACTAAGAACACGAAATCCACAAAGCGCTTTTGTGCGGCTTTGTGTCTTTGTGTCCTGGTGGCAGGAGCCGCGCTACGGATCGGGCCACGGCCGCATACCAGACCGCAGTCCTTCGTACGAGTAAGCAAGCATCATCACGCCCGCGTCGTCGAAGCGATGCCCGACGATTTGCAGGCCAATCGGCAAACCGTCATCGTCGTAGCCCGCGCATATCGAAGCCGCCGGCTGCTCCGACATATTGAAGGGCGCGGTGAATACGATGTGATCGAACGGACGCCGCGGGTCACTGCCGGGCGCCGGCTCATCTACGGCGTAAGCAGTGATGGGAGACGTCGGGCTGATCAGGAAATCATAGCCCTGAATCGCCGCCACGGCCTTCTCGCGCATCAGCATAATCTGACCAAGCGCGCGCAGCGCTTCAACCGCGCTTTTGCCATCCGCCCGGCGGCACCACGCGACTATGAAAGGCAAAACCTTCTGCCGACGTTCCGCTGGAAGGCGCTCGACGTCAGCCAGCAGACGTGACTGAAAAAATAGATCCAGGCCGTCGAGCATTTCGTCGGTGACGAAGGGCGCGACCGGTTCGACAATCGCGCCTGCTTCTTCAAATGTCCTGGCCGCCGCTTCAATCGCTCGACGAACTGCCGGTTGCGGAGTAGTGCCTGCCCCGATTTCCATGAGCAGACCGAGCCTCTTGCCGCGCACCTCGCCAACAAGCGCCGCCGTCCAGTCGCGCGCATCGTAGGGCAGCGCCATGAAGTCGCGTGCATCTGGTTTGGTCAGGACATTCATAAGCAAAGCTGCGTCGGTAACTGTGCGGGTCATCGGGCCGGTCACCCGACCCAAATACGGCGGATAGATCGGGACGCGGCCGAGGCTGGGTTTCAACGCGAAGATTCCGTTATAAGCCGCTGGCAGTCGCACCGAGCCTCCGATATCGGTGCCGAGCGCAAGCGGGCCATATCCGGCAGCGATCGCAGCGCCTGCGCCCGAGCTTGATCCGCTTGTGTTGCGTTCGGTGTTCCACGGATTGCGCGTGATGCCGTGCAGACTAGAGACGCCGGAAGCCAACATCCCGAAATCCGGCATTGTGGTTTTTCCGAGTATCACGCAACCTGCTTCTCGAACTCTCTCAGCGGGCGGCTGATCTACCGAGGCAGGCGTGAAGTCCGCGGCCGCCGTGCCGACCGGAACCGGATCGCCCTCGGTAGCGATGAGGTCCTTGATAGTAATCGGCACGCCGTCAAGTTGGCTTGCAGGCCTGGACTCGCGCCAGCGCGTCTCGGACGCCAGAGCCTCGGCGAGCGCGCCATCAGCATCTATGATGTACATCGCATTGAGCTTTGGTTCGAAGGTCTCGATACGCGATAACACAGCTCGGGTGACGTCTACCGGTGAGAGCTCTTTCGTGCGATACGCATTCGACAATTCAAGAGCGGTGAGATTGTAGAGCTCGCGCGTCATATTGCATCCCCCGTTGTTCCCCACGAAGCTCGGTTCGATGGGGATGCGCTACGCTGACGGCGAGTGTTGATAGGACGAGTCATAGGATGAGGAGCCTACTATCCCGTATTGATTGGAGCAAGGCCCTCGTTGATCGGAGGAAGGTGGATGAGCGAAGTACGCCCGACTCTCCCTTTGCAACCCGCGTAGCGGGCGACGGCATATAGCCACGGGTGAATCCTCGAACCCGTGGAAAGCAACGCGCGGCGCAACGCGATGTAAGCTGGAATCGAACCCGCAGAGCGGATGACGGTCTTCGCGAACGCGTCAACCATCACGTTTGCATTGGAGCCATCGCCGGCTTCAGTCGAAACAAGCGGTCAAGGGTTCGTGTCGCTGTTAGGAGTGAACTCTTCGTATGTTCTTGCGTTGTGATCTTGTGCTGCGCTGAGATTATTCGTTCCTCAGTCCCGCCTCCTCAGCAGAGATCAGCGCCAGCGCAGAAAGGTCTTTGTCCTGATACCCGCGCGCTATGCCGGTGAGTATGCGTTCACGCACGAGGCTGGCCGCAGGCATCGGAACGTCGAACGATTCGGCCGCGTCCAGCACGAGTCCTACATCCTTGAGCCCAAGCGCCAGCCGGAACCCGGGGTCGTAACGATGTTCGAGCATCAACCCGGCATAGTTCTTGTAAACCGGACCGGGGAACAACGTGTCGGTCAGGAAATTAAAACACGCCTGCGGGTCTGTGCCTGACTTTTGGAGCAGCGCCATCGCTTCGGCCACGCTTTCAACCGCGGAGGCGAGCAGGAAATTGCCAACGAGTTTCACCATCGGCGCCGCGGCCGGGTCGGTTCCGGCCACGATAGTCCGTTGTCCGATCGCATCGAAAACAGGCTGGCACTTCCGAATCGCCTCAACATCTCCCGACGCAACAATCGACAATCTTCCGGCGGCCGCCGCATCGGGCCGGCCGAAAACTGGAGCAGCGATGAATCGCTGCCCCGCTTCACGGTGCGCCTCGCTGAGTCGCGCGATCAGTCCCAGGCTGATCGTGCTCATCGAAATGTGGACACATTCGGCGGCGACTGCGCTGGCAATACCGTCCTCTCCGAATACGACGGCTGTTACGGCGTCGTCATCCGCAAGACAGGTTATCGCCACGCCGTCTTTGCAGGCGTGCGCCGGAGTCAGAGCTATCAGCGCGCCTTTTGATTGCAATTCTTCGGCGCGGCTTGGCGTGCGGTTCCAAACCGTGACGCGATGACCGGCTCGCAGCAGGCATTGCGCAATGGCGCGCCCCATCCTTCCCAAGCCAATAACTCCGAGATTCATCTTTTGCTTCTCCTGCCTGATTCCGCTTTCATTCGCTGGCCACGGCGATGGCTTCCACTTCGATCAGATATTCTTCAGCGACAAGCCGCTTCACCACGACCAGCGTGCTGGCTGGCGGGTGCTCTGTGTTGATGAAGCTGTCCCGCGTGTCGCGCAACGCTTGCAAATCCGAAGCGTCGGCGAGGTAGTAATTGAGCTTGACCACATCGTTGAAAGTGGCACCGCCCTCTGCAAGCCGCGCCCTCAGGTTTTCAAAAACCTGCTTGACCTGCGCGCGAAAATCGCCCGCGCCAACCAGCTTTCCGTCCTTGTCCAGCGCGAGTTGCCCCGCGATATAAAGCGTGCGTCCGCCGCGGACCTCGACGACGTGCGAATAACCCCGCGGCGCGCGATTGATGAAACGAACCTTTGCTGGTTGTGCCGACATAGTCTTTTTCTCCTTTTGTTTTTGTATCCAGCCCGCGCCGAAAACAACGACGCACAGCCCCAGCGCAATGACAGTTAAGCTCCTTGCCATCACGATACGATTCATACTTGTCTCCTTTGATTAGTTGTTCAGGAACTCACGGCCAGCGGATGCGAGACTCGACTTGAAGATCGGATATCGGATTTCAGTCACGCCAGGACCGTCGCCTTGCGCGACGCCGCCTTGCCAGTACAGTTCGCTAAGCGGCCCGGCAATCGTGTAGCCATTCGTCTCGATCCAGGAACGCGCGGCGACGTAGGCCTCCGTGATTGTCTCGTCGCTTCCCTGATGAAGCAGGCACGCATTGACGCTCGACGGAAGTTCGTAAACCACGATTCGTTTCTTTTCGGGGACGGGCCGGTCGAGGAACACGAGCGCTTCGCAATCGATGCGTTCCGCTTGACCGGCACAGGTGTGCCAGATGGCCGCCTGTTGTCCGTGAGCATTGTGGCTTTTTAAGTAGCGGTTGAGTTCTGCAAAAAGCTCGGCTGCTTCGTCATAAGAATCGACGCTGTCGCGCATCGAGGCCACCAACTGCGGCGCAACTTGCCGGAGCGCGATCTCATAGTTGGGACTGCGGCCTTCCCGTTCGATCTGCGCGAGCCAGGCCTCGACTTGCGCGAGCCGCGCCTGTTCTCGAGTGATCCGGCGCGAAAGGTCTTCGCGTTTGCCGTGGAGCGCCTCACGCACCTGTTCAACGGGCCGGCCTTCTTCGAGCAACATCGCGATCTCGTCCAGCGAGAATCCCAATTCCTTGAAGACAAGTATGCGATTGAGGCGGGACAGCAAATTCGCCGAGTAGTAACGGTACCCCGTAGCGCGATCCACAAAAGTCGGTTTGAGCAGCCCAACCTCATCGTAAAAGCGCAGCGCTTTGATCGAGACCTGACTCAATCTGGAAAAATCTCCGATTCTGAACATCTCAGCTCCTTTGTCGCGAAAGAACCGTTTAGTTGTTGACGACGGCAGTCTACAGTCTCCCGTAACTGGAGAGTCAAGCGAAGCCTCACGGCTAGAGTAACCGCTCCCGCCCTCCGTCCGGCAGGCGATGTTTATGGAATTCGGATCGAGATGACTCCGCCCTCCGCCAGGAGGGCAATGTCTATAGACACCAGGTGGAATCAGGTGGCCCTCCGCCAGGAGGGCAATGTTCTAATCGTTTGTTATTGAACCTGGTCAAGCTTGATCAGCACATCGCGCTCCTGACGGAGGGCGGGCGTTTGTAGTCGTGAGCCTATTAGCATGGCCCTCCTGGCGGAGGGAGGATTCGCGGCATCAGCGTCGGGCGGCGTCGCGTGAGATGTGTTGGATGAATGGCATTGCGGGCGATCTACATTAATCGCCGGCGGCCGAATGTCCGGCTTCTGCAATGCAGTGTTCGTCAAAAGCATCCCGGAGCACCGCCGCAATCTCAGGAGCTTCTCTTCCTTCGATCTGGTGCCGCTCGAGCATAAACACGGGCTCTCCATTTCTAAGCAGCCCGATTGAAGGGGAGGACGGGCGATAACCCTTGAAGTAGCTTCGGGCTCGATCGGTGGCTTCGATATCGGCGCCCGCAAAAACGGTAATCATATCCTGTGGGCGGATTTCATTTTGAAGCGCGAGCGCCACTCCCGGTCGCGCGCGCCCTGCAGCGCAACCGCAAACGGAATTGACGACCACCATAATGGTACCGGTCGCGGCGGACACCGCGGCATCGACCTCCTCGGGTGTTCTGGTTTCTCGTATCCCGAGGTTTGTCAGGTCTTCTCTCATCGATTTGATTTGGATTTCTGAATATGGCAAAGCTTTTCTCCTTCTCTCTATTGTTGTCCGCATTAGTATACAGGCACCGGCCCATTTGCGCCGGGTGTTGCACAGTTTCTCACCGGCCGTACCCGCCGATAGAAGCAAAGGGACGGCTGTATCGCGCGCACTCCATCGGAGTGACCTCTCGATAGAAACGACATCGCTCCGGTTCGCCTCACTCCGTAGGAGTGACCTTCCGGTGAAATTGCGTCAATGCGAGGAAAGCACAGGTAACTCCTGCGGAGTTCGGACGTGTGAATGTACCGGGTTCTATAGACCGGCAACTCCTACGGAGTTCGCGATGCCGCACAATTCTCTCTCGCCAGAACCGTGATTCGTGATGGGCGGTCAGGCCAGAAACGGGGTCAGAATCAGGAAACGGGGTCAGGCGTGCAATTTGCAATTCACCAGTTGTCCCCGGCTGAGTGGGAATCAGAAAGGTCAGAAACGGGGTCAGGCGTGCAATTTGCAATTCACCAGTTGTCCCCGGCTGAGTGGGAATCAGAAAGGTCAGAAACGGGGTCAGGCGTGCAATTTGCAATTCAACAGTTGTCCCCGGCTGAGTGGGTCCGTCTTCGACAGCAACTCAAGAGCGTTGACGATGTGGTTTCCCCTGAGCAGCCTGCGCAGCGGGCGGTAGCGAAAGCCCACGGCGAGTCCGCGAGCCGTTGGGTACGTAACGACAGCGAACGCAAGCCCGCGCAGCGGGCGACAGAAGGTTCGAGCGCGCACAAATCATTTTCATCCGACATTATTGAGCGAGATGCTGTCGCCCGCTGCGCGGGCTTGCGGGTTGTCGCGCTGCGTACCCACGGCTCGCGGACTCGCCGTGGGCTTTATGCTGTCGCCCACTTCGTGGGCTTGCGGGTGTCGCGCTGCGTACCCACGGCTCGCGGACTCGCCGTGGGCTTTGTGCTGTCGCCCACTTCGTGGGCTGAGCCGGAACCACGCCATCCCTGGTCGTGGCGCAACAAGTGCTCGCGCATTTCCGTTCGTGGGTTATATCTCTAAACGGTTTACTTGGAGAATACTGCATCGCTGTACTACTATCTCGGTCACCCGCTTACATCATGATCTCCCCGGAGGAACTAACATGCTTGGCAGGACCATCTCCCACTATCACATCACCTCGCAGCTCGGCGAGGGTGGAATGGGAGTCGTGTATGAAGCCGAAGACACCAACCTCGGACGCCACGTCGCTCTGAAGTTTCTGACCCCCGCGATGGCCGGCGATCAGGGGCTGCTGCAGCGATTCCAACGCGAGGCGAGGGCCGCCTCTTCTCTTAATCATCCGAACATCTGCACTATTCACGGCATCGAGCAATTCGAGGCCGAGCATTTCATAGTCATGGAATTATTGGACGGCGAGTCGCTCGCCGATCGCATTCGCCGCGGGCCTCTCGACATTACTTCACTGTTGACGCTGGGCGTTCAGATCGTCGACGCTCTCGAATCCGCTCACTCAAAAGGAATCGTGCATCGCGATTTGAAACCCGCTAACGTCTTCGTTACTTCGCGTGGCCAGGCAAAAATCCTTGACTTCGGCCTCGCCAAAATTGATCGCATCGCGATGGGCACAAAGGCTGATTCCGAGCTGAAGACAGCAGTGCGCCAGGAAGAGCTGACGCACGCCGGCTCGACTTTGGGTACGATCTCTTACATGTCGCCCGAGCAGGCGCGCGGACAGGTGACCGACTCGCGCACCGACCTCTTTTCCTTCGGCACGCTTCTTTATCAAATGGCCTCCGGCGTCCTGCCCTTTCAGGGAGAGACATCCGCGGTCGTGTTCGAAGCCATCCTCAATCGCGATCCCGCGCCGGTGAATCAACTCAATGCGTCGCTGCCCGCGGAGCTTGGCAGAATCATCGCGCAGGCGCTCGAAAAAGATCGAGACCTGCGATTTCAAAGCGCCACCGATCTGAAGACCGCGCTCAAGAGATTGAAACGCGATCTCGATTCATCCGAGCGGCGCGCCGCTGAACCGAGTGGAATCCGAGGGCGAGCCGCATCGACCGATCACTCGGTCGCCGTGCTCTACTTCGAGAACCTGAGCGGGATGAAAGAGGACGAGTATCTGCGTGACGGCATCACCGAAGACATCACCACCGAGCTGTCCAAGATCAAGGGGCTCAAAACATTCTCACGTGCGATGGTGCTTGCCTATCGCGACAAGTCGGTGACCGCGGGACAGGTCGGAAAGGAACTCGGTGCGTCATACGTTCTGGTCGGCAGCCTCCGTCGAGCCGGCGCGCGCTTGCGCATCAACGCTCAGCTTGTCGACGCGGCGACAGACTTCCCGATCTGGTCGGAGCGATACGATCGCGAGATGAAGGATGTGTTCGAGGTACAGGATGAGATCGCGCAGAAGATCGCCGCCGCGTTGCGGATTACGCTGTCGCCGCAGGAGCAGGAGGCCCTGTCCGCGAAACCAACCGAGGACCTGCAAGCCTATGATCTGTATCTGAGGGGGAGAAACTACGCCCGTCGCGTCGGGCGGCAGGACTTGCAGTTTTCACTACAGATGTATGAGAACGCGGTCGCGCTCGATCCGGAGTTCGCGCTCGCTCATGCGGGGCTCGCCAACGTGTGCGCGCAATACTACTACCACTTCGAGCGCCAGCAGCAATGGATCGATCGGGCGATTGCCGCGACGCAGAAGGCGAGCGCGCATGGCCACGAAGCGCCCGAGATTCAGTGCGCCGAAGCCTGGGTGCTTTTTGCCGAGGGGCGTTACGACGAGGCGGCGGATAGGATCCGGCTGGCGCTGGGCCGGGCTCCGGACCTCGACGGCGGCTATTATCTGCTGGGGCGCGCCCTCTTCTCCGCCGGACGATATCAGGAAGTGGCGGACATCATGGAAGACGCGCTCGCTCACGCTGGTGAGAACTACAACACGACTATTCCGATTCACAACTCACTCGGGGCGCTGGGAAAGACGGACGCGCTAAAGAACTATATTCATCGCGAGATCGCCATCTACGAGGAGCACTTGAAGAAGGTGCCCGAGGACGCGCGCGCTCGCGTGCTGCTGGCTGCTGATTACGCCAAGCAGGACCGGTTTGAAGAGGCGAAGCGAGAAGCGGACATGGCGATGATCCTGCGGCCCGACGATTCGATGATTTTGTACAACACCGCGTGCGTCTTCTGCGAGATGAAGAATGCCGGCGACGCGCTCATAGCCATCAAGAAGGCGTGGGAGTCGGGTTATCGCGATGCGACGTGGACACGCCAGGATCCCGATCTCGCGATGCTTCACGGCGACCCGGAGTTTGATCGACTCTACCCTCCGCCGAAGACGTGACGAATCAGCAGGGCGCCTCAGTTTTCCATTTCCGCTAAGCGGCAGATGAATCCCCATCCGCCGCCAAGTTCGCTGACGGCGAGCATCAGTTCATTGCTGCCTTTCTTCAATGGAAGGTAGACGGTGTCGTTCTCCGGGTTAACGATTCCGAGGAATCCGGGATCGCGAAAATTCTGTGCGCTGCGGCCGCGAAACAGAATCTTGCCGTTCAGAAATACGCTGACCTCGTCGCTATACCCGATGAAGAGCCTCTTCACCTGATCGCGATCGGAATCGATGACGGTCCTTGCATACACGAGCTTCGTTCCCGGTTGCGGTTCAAGTCGCTTCGAAAAGTCATTCGCGAACGAGACCCTCAGATGCGGCGCCTCGCGATAGCGATAGATCACCACGAAGCCCGGCGGCTCCGCTTCCACATCCTGCCAACGTATCGTCTCGCTTTCGGTGGATTGAAGCGGCCGTTCAACATTGCGAGCGAGCGCGTCGTAGGCGGGCGACAGGCGCCATTTGGTCAGAGTGCCCGACGGCATCGGCTCAAGGCGCCGCTCCCAGGGAGCATCGGGCGTCGTCCGTATTTCGAAATTCGAAAAGTAAGTCGCGCCCGTCAGTACATACAAGGCGACCTGTCCTTTTTGAACTCCGCTTTTCAGATCGTTCATCACGAGCGCGGGTTTATCCATGTCCTTTACGTATAACTTCGCCTGTGCGCCCGTCACTTCGAGTCGCATGTGGAACCAGACATCTTTCGGGATATCTACCGCGCCGGTGAATCCTGGCCCGTTGTAGATTTGCCAGTTGAGCCCGGTGTTGAGAACCGGCGTGTACTGCATGGCATCGGGATATCCGGACTTGTGTTGGCGAAGATAAACCCATTCGGCATTGGCCCCGTCGCTGGAGATTCGGAATTGAATGCCGAAGAATCCGCGGCTCGCAGGCGTGGCGATATCGACGTCGATGACACCGTCGCGCAGCTCGAAGTCTTTCACGGTTGCGGCTCCGCCATCGAGGAAGAGGCACTTGCGGCCTTGATACTCAACAGGCTTGGCCTGGCCTTCCAGGACCCACAGCGGCGAGTCCGGGGCAACGGCAAGCGTCTTCGATGTTTGGCGGGGCAGGGAATTGGACGCAGAGGAAGCTCGCGAAATCGGAGCATTCAGACCCGACTCTGCTCGCATGAACGAGGCTGCGGCCAAAACGAAACCCAGAAGACAACTCACTTTTGTTAGCTTCATGATCTTGGAACGGTGTCCTTCCGACTCATGCCAATCGGATCTGACCCGGAGGCACAGCCTAACGGCGATTATTTTCAAGTAACTCCCATTGCAGCCGTAGTGTTTTGGGAGAAGTTCGAGCTCTCACGAATTGATGACGACGCGCGATGATCGCACATCATAATGTCGAAGGATGATAGAGACTCACGGTAAGTGATGAACGGGCTCAAGGCGAGGATGAAAGGGCCCGTCGCGGAAAGCAATGCGCATATCGAAGTCAGGAGCACGCACGTCGCTGATCCCACTGCCTAATGATTGCGCCTCAGCGCCCCCGGCATTCCTGCATATCTACTTCGTGAGAAGTGGGCGGTTGATGTTTGATTCAAGCCGATCACGGAATGATCATTGTTGGCGCGGACTCTTTTCGATTCATGCGGGCAGCAATCCTGTCGGAGCTTCCTCATCAACGATTATCGTATCGGCAGTCGTTGCCAGAGCCAATACCGGACAATGCTCGATAGCCGGTATCAACTCTTGCTGCATCGCTGCCACCGATGCGAATCGTTGTCCGCGATCCTTGGCCAAACATCTTTGCAGCACGGCGTTCAACTGCCGCACTTCTGGTGGTTCTCCGGGCAGGTCAAATTGCGCGCTCAGAATCGCGGCGATCAACTCCGCCGATGTGCGGCCTACAAATGGGCGATGTCCGGTGAGCGCTTCCACAACAATCACGCCGAGCGAGAAAATGTCGCTGCGCTCGTCTACCTCTTCGCCGGTCACTTGCTCGGGCGACATATAAGCAAACGTTCCCATAATCGTCCCGGGCATGGTCAGGCTCTGTGGATTCGCCGGATCAACCTGAAGGATTTTCGCCAGCCCGAAGTCGAGGACTTTGATCTGCGCACGTCCAGCGCCGTCACTCGAGATCAACACATTCTCCGGCTTGAGATCTCGATGGATGACCCCCGCATCGTGCGCGGCGTTGACGCCGTCGAGCAATTGGGTGAGCCAGGCGGCAGCCGTATGAGGATCAAGCCGGCCCAATCGTCGTATTTCAGAACGAAGCGTTGTCCCGCGCACCAACTCCATCACCAGATATGCTCCGTCGGTTCGGATGCCGCCATAGTCGTAGACGCTGATGATGTTCGGATGATTCAAGCGAGCCGATGCTTGCGCTTCACGCTCGAATCGCCGCAGCGCAGTGCGGTCGCCAAACATGTTGCCGAGCATGATCTTGATCGCAACCCGCCGATTCAGCCGCAAGTCTGTAGCTTCATAAACCGCGCCCATCCCGCCTCGGCCGATCAGCTTCTCCAAGCGGTATTTGTTATCGATGATTCGTTCGACGGGCAGGCTCAACGTCAGTTCGCGTTGATCGTTGATGCAGACATCGCTTGAGCTGTCGTAACAAGCGCCGCAGGCCGGACACTCTTTGACCAGATTGATCTGCTGGTCCTCAAAACGCGCGAGCACTTCGTGTTTAATCTTCTGCTCCCTGGAGGCGTGTTCTTTGAGCCACACATTCTCATAGACAACAGCCATCTGTGAGGTGATGGCTTGCAACAGTTTTCGATCATTCGGCGTGTAAGGCTCTTCTGATTTCTTTTCGCCGAGCAGGAGCAACCCGGCCATCCGGCCATCGGCGCCGCTCATCGGCACAATCAGATTGACGCCGAGCCCGGTGAGCCACGCGATTTCATCTTCAGGAAGACCGCTATGAGGCGGCAGAGGAAAATCCTGCGCGGTACGATGGCGCTCCATCAAACGGAGCAGTTCTGATTCTTCAGTGATCCGCAGGTCGTGCGACTGCCCGCCGGAGGAATAGCCTAACGTCAGGTCGTGTCGCTCCTCGCCGCGATAAAAAACGTAGACGCGCTCGGGATGCATCGCGGCTTCTACTTCTTTGCTCACAAGCCGGGAAATTTCGGGCATCGAATCCAGCTCTTTAATTTTCTCGATCAGGTTGAGCAGGATTTGTTCCTGGCTGTAAGCTTCGCGGAAGAATCGCCGATCGATCCATTGCGTGAGTTGTCTTCGGAATTTCAAGCTCAATCCAACCGCCGCGATCAGCAAGAGTAGAAATGGATTGCTAGTGAGGATAACCGTGAGCGGGAGATCGCGATTCACAATGATCGTCCAGACCAGTGCGGCGAGTGGAAGCGCGAGAATCACGCGCAGGACTTGCTTGGCAAACAGATATTGCAGGCCTCTGCGAATGACGATTTGAACATCGAAAAGGCGATGTTTGAGGACCGCATAGCCTACGCTGATCGGGACCGCCACCGACATGAAATTACCAATCACGAATGAGAGATAACGCACCGTGCTTTCTGTTGAGGCGGGCCGGCCGGTACCGGGAAAGATCAATCTGAATACCATGTACAGGACTGAAGGCAGGATTCCCACAATCGAGCCATAGATCATCCACTTGATCCGGCGGCGCTGATGGGGTTCTCTCACGAGCAGATAGTTGCGCAGGATAACGGCGCACATCCCGAGCACCGCCGTCAGCTCGAGCGCGGCCGAAGCCCCCCGGAATCTCAGGAGCTCGCGGTGATCAAACAGGAATCCGATCGCCGACTCAGTCGGTAAAACGCCTATGCCCAGCCACACTCGTGGAACATATAACAGAACGGCCCAGACGTAGAGCAGATACCCGAGCGAGGTCCACACGCGACCGCGAGGCGCGCTGGCCGGGAAGCGATAGTAGAAATGGTAGCTGAGCGCGAATTGTAAGGGATAAATCAGATTGATGGAGAAGAGGACGACACGTTGCCAGAACGTGAACAGAAGACCCACCGGTTCGAGTGATATGTACAGTGTGTAGCTCGCCCACGCGAGCAATGTAAGCGACGCGCGCCGAGTGAGGCGATCTTCAGGCTTGACGAGGCCCAGCGTCACGCCGACCAGGTAGAAGCCGAGACTTGCGGCAAGGTTGGAAAGGAACACGCCTAGATTTCTGTAGTTCTGTGTTCTCTCTACCTGCAGTTCGAAGTGACGTTGTTCTGAGCCGCGGTTGACTTCGACTGTATAAGCATCCTGCCGTGCGATCACCCACCACACATCAGGCGAGCCAATGCTTGCAATGCGCGGGTCATCATTGATTGCGAGGATCAGATCACCGGCTTGCAGTTTGCCGAATGCCGCTCCCTGCGGATCAACTTCAGCGACATACCACTGTCCGGCGCGACGCTCCGGCTTCCAACCGGAATCTCGCGTCACCGTCCCGTAGCGCGCGACCATAACCCCGCCGAAGAGATAGAATCCGAGCATCAGCGAGCCGAGCAGCACGGCGATCCAGAAGAAGAGAGGTTTGCGGCGAGATTGATCGGCCAGAGTTTGTTTTGTCGTCACTGGCATAGAATCGATTGGTTGACACTACCGTTGTAGGCGGTGGTTCGTGTGGAGTGCGGCGACTTGTCGCCGCTTTGGTCCGGCTTCCGTGAACGATGGAAAAGCGGCGACAAGTCGCCGCACTCCAATGATTCACCTAATGCCCACCAGCCCCTGCACCGATTGGATCAGCTTTTCCGAGTCGTAGCCTACTCCGTCCTTGAAAACGATTTCGACCTTCTCGATCTCGCTGATGTTCGCAGCCGGGTTTCCTCTAACAATCATTAAGTCAGCTTGCTTACCAACTGTAATCGAACCGATGCGCGAGTCTTCGCCGAGAAACTTCGCGCCGTTCAACGTGGCTATCTTGATCGCTTCAAGAGGCGTGAAACCCGCTTCGACCAGAAGCTCGACTCCACGCAAATCTCCAAAACCCGCCACGATGCCGCCGTTGCCCGTTGGGTCTAGGCCCGCGATCAACAAGCCGCCGGCCTTCACGAATGCGCGCTCGAAATCCATTGCCTTGCGAAGCAGCGCAACGTTTGCGGGATCGGACGGGACTCTAGCGCGCGCTGTGAGATAGCGCACACGCGCATCGGTGGACATAACATTGAGCACTCGCGCATTGAGTAACGCCGATGCCGCGCCGAGCCCGCTTTGAGAGAGCGGCGCGCTCCCGGCTTCAAATACCGGCAGCGTCGAAGTGATCGCGACTTGCTTCCTCACCAGTGTGCGGATTGTGTCTTGCGCGGCGGGGCTATTCAGATCCAGTTGCCTGAGGCTGGCGCTGACCGCCGCGCCCGGGCACTGATCCGCTTGTTTGTTGGGCACAAACTCTGAATCCGCCATCAACCCGTGCTCGAGATTGTCGATGCCAATCTCCGCCGCTTCCCGGTAACCGATCGAGCAAAGGTGCCCGGTGACTTTGAGTCCGCGCTTGTGAGCTTCTTCGACGGCTGCTCGCAATTCATCACGCGTGATGTTCATGTAGGCTTTGAAAGAAGTCGCGCCCTCGTCAGCCCAGAAGTTGACCATCCTTCGCGCGTCCTCCGGGCCAGTCAGCTCATGCATCACCGGCGTGAACGAGCCTCGGCCTTCGAGATACGGAGCGGTGATGTGCATCTTCGGCCCGATCATTCTTCCTGAATCAATCAGCCGTTTGATTTCAAGATCGGTGAATGGCGCCACGCTTCCGGTGGTTCGGATCGTGGTGACGCCGAGAGCCAGGTACAGACGAGGGAAGCTTGTTCCCATGTTCGAATACATCGGCGGAGATCCACCCATCGGAAAAAACATGTGGTCGTGCATTCCCACAAGCCCGGGCAGGACCGTGCACCCTCGAAGATCAACTGTCTGGGCGTTCGCGGGAAGACCCGGTGGTGAACTCGCTCCGATCGATTGGATCTTGCCATCAGCGATCACGATCGTCTGATCCTCGACAGGCGCGGCTCCGGTGCCGTCGATGATCCGCACGTGAGTGAGGACAACCACCGGAGCTTCTACGCGAATGAATTGTTGCCGATCGGCAGCGGGGCCCTGTGCGAGAAACCCCGGTGAGCCTGCGGCGATACCAAATAACAGAAGAAAGGCCGTTGCGATTTTCATAGGGCGAGATATTACACCAGAGCGGAAGATTAAGCAGGGAATTTGAGATACCGCGGATTGAGGGACGTGCAAGTTTCTGAAAAATCAATCCATTAAGAGTGGCTCAGGTTGATGCGATTCTAGGGTTTACTTGCGCGGCTCAGCAGGTCGCCCAGAAATTTCAATCAAATCAAGCTAGACGCCTATAAAGAGTGAAAGCCGGGTCACTGGAGATCGATATTACTTGCTGCGAAACTCTGCGAGCCTAGTGCAGTCCACCAGTCGCTCAATTGTCTTTACTGTGAAGACCTTGCCCCTGCGTTGCTAACAACATCTTTCTCATATCCTCGCGCCTTACGCCGAAACCTCTACCGCCTATACAGGCAATTACTTCGAATCCGGGTCTGCCATCCGTGATTGCTGCTCGGCTCAATTCGCTCAGATGTTGAACGCGGGTTACCTTGTCTCGTGCGGTGCCGTCATCCTCTGTGATCTTAGCCTCTATGACCACTTGGGGATTAAACTCGCTCGGAATAATGAAGTCCGGCGTTTGGTCGAACCCGGGAATCTTTTCAGCGCGTTTAGTCTTGCGGAAGCTTATACCGGCCTGGGAGAGCACCTGTTCAATGGCAGACTCGAGCGCATCTCCAATGATCTCGCTTACCGAGTCACGGTGTCCTGCGAATGGACGACCGAGAAAGCGCTCATAGAGCAACATAGCATATGGAACCCCTAACTGAGTTGCATTGCGGATACTGACCAATCCGGACTTCGTGTCTGCTTTATCCAACCGGTGAAGCTGATTCGTGTCGACGCCTGGGGCGCCCTTTTCCAGCAATTGGCATGCGACTGCCACTAGCTTGCGAATACGACTGGCACTCTCCGCGGTTGTTCGAAGAGGCTCAAGCGGACGGGATCGGATCTTCCTGTCAAGGGTTCGGATGAATCCCTGAGAGATGTCCGTCTTGGTTTCGTGCGATGCGACATAGGCCCACTCGGGAGGCGAGAACCCAAGCATAGCCCGAAGAACAACGAAGGTCATCGGGCAACGAATGACTGCTTCGTAAACGGAGTTGCCGTCGAGTTCTGTGAAGCCGTTGGTGCTTGCTTGAGCGCCTCATAACCACCTTCGAACATCGGAAAGGTGACGAATCCATTGCCAAGAGGCATTATGAGAAACTCCGATTCGAGGCACGAGAAGACAGAGTCGACGTAGTCATCGGGCGACGCTTCGATTTCGGCTAGGTCCGCCTCAAAAGGAAACTTCATGCAAATTCTTCCCGTAACGGCTCTTCGATTCACGCACAGTCACTACCGGTTGGCGCGCTGCAAGTTCTGACTTGCGGCCTATGTGCCGCATAACCGATGCAGCGCCACCGAAGCCTTCAATCCACGACGTAACTCTCCGAAGTTTCTCGTCCACTGGCAAGGCCTCGTCCCACGTAGACCGTAAGTTCCAGACAGTTAGCCGCGCGAGATGGCCGTAAGCGATACAACGAGCGTCGCCCTCGGTAGGCTTCACTCCGCCTAGAACAAGCTGCGAGAGATCCTCTAAGACTATTCTGGCGAGTTGCTCTGTGTTCTTGGCAAGCCACAGTCTTCTCAGGCGACCGGTACTTCGGCACACGAAGACAGTATCGATAGTCGAAGAGCGCGTTCCGCTAATGTGTATCGATGCACCCATTTCAGCAGGGCAAGGCAGTGAAGCGGAGCACACTAGGTTCGCGTCCAGGATTGCGACCGTAATCGGAAAGTACGCTTCAAGGTCATTGTGGTGAAAAGTGAAAACGAGGGGTGCGCCGTCTTTTAATGCGTGTGCCATGTGCCGGAAAACGCGACTCAGGCCTTCGGTGAAATGTGGAAGCCCGCGCCGAGCGGTCTCGTTTCCGGTAAGTTCTTCGGCGCACCTCGTGCTGGCGGCTTGAAAGGGAACGAATTCTGGAAGCAACCGCCGAAGCCAAACATAACAGAAATCCATAAGCTCGGCGTATTGTACGTTGCCGTAATATGGCGGATCGGTGAAGACCGCATCCAGAGACTTTTTACTGAGGCGAGCGTCAGCAGAATCGCGGCATTCCAGGCGAACCCCTCTCTTAGTTGAACCACCGCCGTTGCTGCTCTCACCAATCCACTCGCCGACCATTGGTACACTTACTTTGCGGCCGGCTTGGTGCCGGATCTCGAAAGGCTTGTCGCAATATGCCTTCGCCTTCGTATATTTCTCAATGACATTTAGCCAACCGCCACTGCCGATCGGTTGCCCTGTTGTAGGGTTGAGCACACCGAGCAAGTTAGATTCAACCTGTATCAAGCCCACAGGAAAACCATGAACTGAGAATATGTCCAGCGACTTAAGTGCCATGCTATCGTACCGACAAAGCATGTTCTGATATCGCAGCAGGTCGGACAGATTCGTTGCGAGCGCCGTGCGGATGCGGCTGTTGCGTTTGCCTGCAATCGCACGGGCACTCAACTCCAGCCCTAGCAACTGACGTTCATTGAACATCTCCCTGTAGCGCCGGTATCCCCAACGATGAAGCCTGCTGGTCTCGTCGCCTTCGGGGATATGTTCATCAGGAATAAACTTTGGTGTAAGTGCACGAAAAAGTTTTATCGCCTTTTCGACGTTCTCGAGGTCCTCAGGATCAGGCCTCTTGAAGAATCGTCCTTGGCGACGCTTTGAACAATTCGTGTTCGTGTATTCGATGGCAAACAGTCTGTGCTCAAAGGGAGCCGATGGCTTTCCGGGAACGGTATGGCTCTTACCGCAGTTAGGACAAATGCATCTTCCTCGGGAAACCACCCCCTCAGTACGCAGGCGCGAAGGGCAGAATCCGCATCGACCTGGATGCTTCCGATCTTCAACCTCGTTGAGTTCTCCACACGCAGCGCATACTAGGACATTCTTGGGATGCCTAATATCCTCTGACAGCAGGTAGCCCGGGAAGAGATCGAACTTGTCGCCGCAGCCATCGCACGCTAGCACCTTAATCCAAAGAAAGTATTTTACTGGCGCGTCAGGCCGGCCATCGACTACGCAGCGTGTGCGATACAAGTTGCCAATCTCCTGCTCCAACGACGCGCGCAGATCGGCGGCAGCTCGCCGGTAAGACACAAGATCGAGATGTTCGATTTGCTCACGGACAATCCACCACGCCATGGGGTTAATGTCGAAGCCGATGGTGGCGCAACCGGTTCGATTGGCCTCTACGAGCGGTGTTCCTCCCCCCATGAATGGATCCGCGATACGCTTATCGCTGAAGTCTTGGGCGCGATAGAATTCCTCACGGATTGGTCCCGAGGCAAACTCAGAGAGGAGCAATCCGCGGAACAAAGTTCCCGGTCTTCGCGCAAACCACTTGTGTACCGCGATGAGCGGGCGGTAGTTCTGTTGAATCTGCTTCTCCTTCAGGGCGAGGCTCGAAATGAAGGGGACATCGAAATCGTATTCAATCATCGGGCTATTTGCTCTTTAGGCCACACCATTGGATTAAGCGCTTTGTTTTAATCGAGTCAGAAACTCAATATTGTCGCGGCTATCGCTCAAACCTTTCAGCAACAGTTCCATCGCTTCAATTGGCTTCTTGCCGGCCAGTGCGCGGCGAAGCAAATTGATCTGCGGCATCACGCCCGGATCAAACAGCTTCTCTTCTTTGCGTGTTCCCGACTTGGTGATGTCTACCGATGGAAAGATTCTGCGCTCAGAGAGCCTGCGATCGAGAACGAGTTCCAGATTTCCGGTGCCTTTGAACTCCTGAAAAATCACCTCATCCATCTGGCTGCCAGTGTCGATCAGCGCTGTGGCGATGATCGTCAGCGAACCGCCCTCCTCGGCTTTGCGAGCCGCGCCGAAGAACTTGCGCGGGAATTCAAGCGCACGCGAATCCACGCCGCCGCTCATCGTGCGGCCACGCCGGCTCGTCTCGCGATTCGAGGCGCGAGCCAGCCGCGTAATCGAATCCAGCAGCATCACCACGTCCTGTCCGCATTCGACCATTCGCTTTACGCGTTCGTGAACCAGCTTCGCAATCTGAAGATGGAAGTCGGCGTTCTGATCGGCCGATGAGGCGATCACTTCACCACGAACGCGGCGTTTCATATGGGTGACTTCTTCCGGGCGCTCATCGATCAGCAGCATCACCAGGTGAATGTCGGGATGATTGTCGGCGACGGCTTCGGCGATCTCTTCGATCAGCGTGGTCTTGCCGGTCTTTGGCGGAGCTACGATCAACCCGCGCTGGCCTTTGCCGATCGGCGTGATCAAATCGAGAACGCGCATCGACAGGTTCGGATTGCCGGCGGACAACTCGAGCCGCTCGGTCGGATCGATGCTCGTCAATTTGGTGAACTCGCGCGTTTGCGAATACACCGCCGGGTCCGTTCCGTTGATCGTCTCAATGGTCTTGAGCTGATCCGCCTGTGTGCCTTTGCGCCCGTTGGTTGGAGGCGATGCGAGGCCCGCGATTTGCACACCTTCGCGAAGCTTGAATTGTTGTATCAGTGTGCGCGGTACAAACACGTCATTGCGCGAAGGAAGAAGGTTGCTATCCGGCTGGCGGAGGAAGCCAAATCCCTTCTCGTTTATTTCAAGCACGCCTGAGGCGTTCTGATCCGTTTCCATCTATGACAGTCCCTCTCATTAAGGCAGGTCGAGCAAGACCTCGGCCCGCGCCGCCATAACCTCTCTGCCGAAATCCGTGAGACTCACCGTAGGGTACAAGCCCTTTCCGGCCGCAATGCAACCCGCTTGCATCAGCGCTTTGATATAAGCTGCGATGTCGTCCTGCGTCATATCTCGAAGCAAGCCATAGGTCGAGAGCCGATCGAGTTTATGCTCAGCGACCTGCGATGATTTTGAGCCGCGAAGCACCGCCGCGACCGTGCCCTTGCCAAACCGGCCGTTCATTCTCGCGACGCAGCTCAGGATCTTTCGCACGACAACGATCTCGGCCGCGTTAAGCGATCGTCCGCGGGGCGGTTCGGGCTCGGGCATTGTTTCGGTGACTGCGCGATTCAGCGCGGCTCGCTTTCTCAATTCGCTTCGAAGCTCATCTCCCGTTGGCGCGTTATCAATGATTAGCGTGTCCATTTCGGTGGCCGGGCGAAGCCCCGCGGGGGCTGACGCCGCGATGCTCATAACGCCCGACCCGGCGCGTGATGATCTTGTTTGTGCGGCGCTCGATACAGTCGATCCCGACGGCGCGCAGTTTGAACACGAATCACAACGCTCGACCTTTTTGCGATCGCCGAAGTAGCCGAGGATGAATCGACGCAGGCACGTTTTGTGATAACAGTAATCGAGCATCCTGCGCAGCTTCAGTTGTTCGGCTGCGGCGCGAGCGGCCAATTCCTTTGTGTCGATTTGCAAAGTCTTCGCCGGAGGATTATCGAGCAACTTTATTCCGCGGCCCTGATATGCGTTGCGAAATGAAATCACGCCTCGCGACGAGAGAGTTCGCAGCGCGCGATGAAGCTGCGGTTCACTCACAGCTAGAACACGCGCGAGAGAATTGAGATCGATCTCGGATTGCTCGCGATCGTTCAAGTCGCGATTGAAGATCAACTCGCGAAGCAGATTGCTCTCCGGCGAATCGTCTTCAAACTGCTCGAGTGCGTCGTCAACGCGAGCCGTCATCCGAGCGATGATGGTTTTGTCGGTCGAGCGGCCGCGCTCGATGTGGCCCGCTTTTTCGAGGGCCACCAGCGCGGAGTAAATTGCCATGTCGTTTTTCTCGCCGAGGCGCCCGGCCAATTCGCGGGCCGACATCTCGATCTTGTCAGTTCCAAACGATGCGATCTCGTGATAGACGCGGCGAATCAACTCCGGCGGCGGATTGTTGCCGTCGATAAAGAACTGCTGAGTGCGAGTGTCGGCATAGTTGAACAGCAAAACGCAATCCGATGGCAGTCCGTCGCGGCCGGCGCGCCCGACTTCCTGATAATACGCCTCGATCGAGCCCGGCAGATGATAATGAACGACGAATCGAATGTCTCGCTTGTCGATTCCCATGCCGAACGCGTTCGTAGCAATTATCGCCTGAAGCTGCCCGCTCATGAATCTGTCCTGGGCGCGTGTGCGTTCAGGCTCGGTCATTCCCCCGTGATAGGCCTCGACATTCAGGCCCGCCATCTTGAGTTTGGCGCTGATCTGCTCGACGCTCTTGCGCGTTGCGGTGTAGATGATGCCCGCGCCTCGCGAGGTCTTGACCATGTGCTTCAGCGTCGCGAGCTTTTCTTTTTCGGTTGCGACGTGCACGACTCGCAACGCGAGATTCGGCCGATCGAATCCCGCCACCAAAAGCCGCGGATTGACGAGCCCGAGCTGCTCGATCACGTCTGCTCTGACGCGCTCGGTTGCAGTTGCGGTGAGCGCAAGGATCTTCGGGCCGTGCAGCCGGCCGGCGGCTTCTTTGAGCTTCAGATAGTCCGGCCGGAAGTCATGCCCCCAATGCGATATGCAATGCGCCTCGTCGATCGCGAAAAGGCGCACCTTGACTTCCGCGATTGAGTCCATGAAAGACTGGCTGCGAAACCGCTCCGGCGCAACGTAGACGAGTTTGTAAAGCCCGCGCCGAATTTCGCTGAGCCGTTTGTTGGTCTCCGCATATGTCAGCGAGCTATTGATAAAGGTAGTCGGAAGACCGCGCGCGACTAATTGATCGACTTGATCTTTCATTAGAGCAATGAGCGGTGATACGACCAGCGTTAGTCCATCGAGCATCATCGCGGGCAATTGATAGCAGAGCGATTTGCCGCCGCCGGTGGGCATCACCACGACAGCGTTTTCGCCCTCGAGCACGGCGTCAATGACTTCAGCCTGTCCTTCAAGGAAGTCAGCGAAGCCGAAATATTCTTGGAGAGCCTCACGGGCTCGGGTGTTACTGCTCACCGGAATCCTCAATGCATTAGCTTGGCGGAGTGAACAGGCTCGGAGAAGCTTTGGAGCTTTACAATAGCACGAGGTGGGTTGACGGCAAAGGGCAACGATTCGCCGAAGGTTGTATGGGGTGTAATTATGAGTGGGCGCGACGAATCCACCGCTGATTTACGAAGCCTTCGGTCCGCTGATTTTCTCAGATCAGCGGTCATCCGCGGACCGAGCGCAGCGCAAGTCAGCGATGAATCAAGACACCCGGTCCCACTTTGAAAATCACACCAGGTGTAATGCGCCGACCGCAATTGTATTGACGAGTCGCTCTTGCCGTTCTAGACTCAACTTGCCTCGACAATAACCTCACCAAATAATAATTCGTGCTCGCAAGCACAAAGCGCTTGCTGAACTACAGTGGCATCGATAGCAGAGCAGGTGCTCGCTTCGAATGCGATCGTACGGTTTTTAGGAGGAAGACATGAACACTATCCGATTGAAGCTGGCAGTGGCACTAATCATTAACGCATCTCTCCTCGCCTTTGCATCGAGCCCGGCCCTCGCTCAGGGTCAAAGCGACAAGAAGGCAGCCAAGCAGGAGATGAAGCAGGTCAACAAGGAGGCGAACAAACTCGCAAACAAGGCGGAGGAGACGGCCGATCAAATCGGGCGCAAGGTGGTCTTTTGCATTTTGGCTGCCCACACCACTGGAGTCGGGACGGCACTTGAATTGAAGGCGAAATTTGATTCGCTCACCGATTTTCCCTTTGGCCAGTTTGTGGCTGCGGTGCTTCTGGCGGATCGAATCGATAAGCCGCTCGACGAAATAATAGCGAAGCTTATCGCCGGGGATTCGATTGGCCAGATCACCAAAGACGCCGACGTGAATATGGGAGAAGTTCGCAGTCACTTCGGGCAGTTTCGAAGCGAACTCGCGCGATCCCAAACGAATCCGCCGACGAAGGATTGTCTGAACAGCACCCCGTAAGAAGAGATGGAACTTCGCCAGTCTCTTCCCGGCCCCTGACTGGAAGTACGCGGCAAGATTCTTTGCCGCTGACGGCCAAATCTACGACCAGTGGCGTAGCGACGGATAGGCTCAGCCAAAGCTGTGATCCACCGTCGCTACGCGACTCGCTGCCTACGCCCGCGTTTCAAACAGCGATCTCGCTAAATTGATTTGACGAATGCCTCAACGTCGGATCGTTTGATGCGATAACCCTTACCGAGATCTTTCCTTGCCTTCAGTTTGCCGGTTCGAACCGCTTGATTGAGCCTGGCTTCTGACAGGCCTGAATACGCCGCTGCTTCGGGCAACGTAAGCAACAGCTTTCTTTCAATCGCCACCCTGGGATGCCCGCTCGGAGTCAGCGCTTCCAACAGCAGAAGAAGGCGGTCGAGCACTGAGTCCGAAGCCGTAACAAATGAATCTCTCCCGTTGTTCTTTGCCGATCCATTCTCATTGTCTACAAGCTCGGGCTCAAAGGAATCGTACGGAGCGCTGGCGCGCTCATAACGCGTTCGAAAGAGCTCCTCATCTTTTTGGATTTCTTTCTTGAGTGCCTCAACCTCGGCCCGGGCGTAAGAAACTACTACACCGCGAATCGTTCTTTTTCGAGTGACATTCAGCCGGTGCGTCGCCACATACATATTGAGCGTTGCAGGCGTGACCCCCAGAAGCTTGCACGCCTGTTGTTCCGTCAGAGACATCTCGTCATCCCCTCCCGTTCTGTCGTGCGAATAGGGCTCGTCGGAATTCAGCTTTCCGTACTTGGTCGAGCCCAAGACTTTGAATACATCGGATCGGGTCGCATGGCGAACGTTACGTCAAGCCAGTCAATGACTTCTCTGTGTGGTGTGCAATACCGCAGTCACGACCCAATCGAGCCGAATGCCTTGTGTCCACAATCCTCGGAACCGGGCCGAAGTATACCGCAAAGGCGGTATCGGCGCACCACCAAATCGCTTGAGATGACTTAATCGCATTGGACCTGGCTTGTGGAAAAGGCCTGCACCCGGACAACGCAACGCACTCACAACCATCCGCTCTGTTAACGATTTGTTGAGATAAGTAACGGTCATCTTAGCCAATAGTGTGGCGCGAAATCGCCGCTCACGGAACTACGCTGTAGACCAAATCCGAGGTTGCGGCCTGGACCTCTAACGGTGTCACCCAGATTAGGGTGCCTCTGCATCATTCGGGCTAATTCAATGCGCGTTGTCCCTCCCTATTCTTAGAACAACACATTAGTCGGATTTGGCCGGGCGGACTGTGTAAGCGGCACACATCTTGCCGTGACTCGGTTGTCCCCCTCGTATCGATAGTCATCGGACGGCAAACGCCCTCGCTCACTGCCCCTCCGCACCAAGCATTGAGTTTCCCCCAGTACGAGGATCGACGTGAATAAGCATATTAGAGTAATGTTCGCCAGTTGCCTGTCCATAGTTCTTGTAATCGGATTCATGGTTTTTCATTCGACCACATCACAAGCGAATAGCCCAAAGAAAAAACACCAGGCGAACGGGCCTTTTGTTTCGGGGAGAGTGCTGGTGCAGTTGCGGCCACAGCCAATGGCGCTACAGGCTCCCGACGTGATTGCGGAGGAAGGAGCGAGCGACCGCGGTGAGATCGGGGAGACAGGCGTTCATATTGTTGAACTCCCCGCGGGCGCGAATGAGGAAGCTTTCCTACACGCATTTCAGTCGCGTCCAGAAGTTGAATTTGCGGAATTGGACCGAATTGTTCCGCCGGCAGGCATGACACCGAACGATCCCTGGTACCCGAATGAATGGCAACTTTCTAAGATCTCATGTTCTGATGCGTGGTTAACAACAACGGGAAGTAGCAGTGTTACGATCGCCATTCTCGACACGGGCGTGGATAGCAACCATCCTGACCTCGCAGCCAACCTGGTACCCGGGTGGAACTTCTATGATAACAATTCTGATTCGAGTGACGTTCACGGTCACGGAACCGCTGTAGCCGGCACTGTGGGCGCGATCGGCAACAATGGGGTTGGCGTTGCATCCGTAGCGTGGGGTTGTCGGGTGATGCCGATTCGGATCTCTGATCTCAATGGCTACGCCACTTATTCTGCAGCGGCCAACGGCCTTACCTGGGCCGCGGACCATGGAGCAAGGGTCGCGAACATAAGTTATATAATGACCGGCAGTTCAAGTGTCACATCGGCGGCAAAGTACTTCCAATCGCGCGGTGGCGTTGTGACGATCTCCGCTGGGAACTACAGCACCTTTGATTCTTCGCCAGACAATCCTTACGTGTTGACGGTTAGTGGCACTACCGGAAGTGATTTGATCTGGGCTTCGTCCAACACGGGCAACAACATCGACGTGTGCGCTCCGTATTATGCCTACACAACCATCGCCGGAGCACGATACTCTGGCATGACTGGCACATCTTTTTCAGCCCCAATTGTCGCCGGTGTTGCGGCTTTGGTTATTTCGGTAAATCCGGGATTAACCGCTCCTCAGATTCAGGATATTTTGAAACAGTCGGCCGATGACCTGGGGCCAGGAGGATGGGATTCAACTTATGGGTCGGGTCGAGTGAACGCGGCAGCCGCCGTGAATCTTGCCGCCGGTAGTTCCGCGCCAGTGCCCGATTCAACACCGCCATCCGTGGGCATAACCTACCCGTCCGCCGGCTCAACAGTATCCGGCCTCGTTACCGTTCAGATTTCAGCTACCGACAATGTTGGGATCAGCTCGGTCTGTCTCAATATTGATGGATTCGCAGTCGGAACTGACAACGCCGCGCCATACAGTTTTTCCTGGGATACCAGGACTGTTTCAAACGGCACACATACGCTTACCGCAACGTCGAGCGACGCGGCAGGTAACATCGCGACCGGCACTACATCGGTTATCGCGAGCAATTCAGCACCAGACACAACAGCGCCTGCGGTAACTATCACATCGCCGTCCGGGGGATATGTGAGCGGCGCGCTCTCCGTATTAGTTAATGCAACGGACAACGTGAGTGTGGCGAAGGTCAGTCTGTATGTGGACGGCGCATTGATCTCCACTGCCACGTCCGCGCCGTTCACCAACAGGTGGAACGCGAGAAAGGCCGCGCCAGGCGCGCACATGCTTCAGTGCAAGGCCTATGACGCAACCGGAAACATCGGCTCATCTAACACCGTTACTGTCTACAAGTGATAGCGACGGACTGAGCAATCAGCAATAAAAAAGGGCGGAGACACTTGCCTCCGCCCTTGTTGATTATGGTTCGCACTGGTTAGTACGGAGTTGTAAATGAGCACGGTACCGGCTGGCTGAAGCTGCCGCCGTTGTTTATCTTATCGAGGATGTTCTTGACTCGCTCCTGTTCCGTTCTGCAGGGCCCCGCCGCTATCGAAATGCCATTGTAGCCTGTGCATGGAGCACTGCCGCACAGTAACGAGTTTGCATACGTGATCTCCTGACTCACAGTGTTGGTACCGTCAACGAGGACGCCTCCGTTTGTGAAGCCGTGGATCACGTTGAGGTAGGTAGCTATCAACTGTGCGCTCAGCATGTTGGCCATGTTCGATGCGTTGGCTGATAGCAGGAAGGAATTCACCTGGGCAGCCGTAGTCGGATTGAATTCCGTGCCATCGGCCTTCCTCAGGCAGAAAGTGTTACTCAGCGCAGCAAGATCAGCGGAAGTGATTAGCTTCTGACCGTTCTTGTTGCTCCAGAATCCAATCGTAAGCCCGCCCGGCGTTGCGGTGCAGTAGTTACCAAAGACACAACGGAAGTCATTCGATGTGTTCTGGCAGCTAATCGTGAAAGTGCACGAAGTTCCGGTTGTGGCGGTCCATGAGTTGTTTGGCGAAACTTCTGTAACTGTGTACGTTCCCGGTCCCAACGGCCCAAAGCTGTAGTTACCGCTTCCATCAGTGTACTTCGTATCGCTTGCTGAGCCGCTTAGAACGACCTTCCAGCCGACAACGACCTGGTCATCATCGTCAAGTCCATTCTTGTTAGCGTCGTAGAACTTCTTACCGCTGATTGAACCTGTCGTGCAATTGTCGACCGTCACATTGAAGCTGCATCTGGCAGGATTGCCGGCTGCGTCACTTACCGTGCAGGTCACTGCCGTTGTACCGATCGCGAAAGTGGAGCCCGAAGCGGGATCGCATGTAGGCGTCAGGGCGCCATCGCAGTTGTCGTTTGCCGAGGCAGTGAAGGTAACGACCGCCGAGCACTTCCCGGGATCGTTGCAAACTTTCTTGTCATCCGGGCAATGGATGGTCGGACTCTGACAATCACTGACGATTACCTTGAATGTGCACTGCGCAGTTTGACCGTTGGAATGCGTCGCCGTGCATGTGACCGTAGTTGATCCTTTTTCAAACACTGAACCAGATGGCGGAGAGCATACCACTCCAGGAGACCCGCCGCAGTCGTCGGTCGCCGTCGGGGTCGCATAACTCACCACGGCTGAGCAGACATCCTTGTCCGTACAGGCTGGGACATCCGCCGGGCAAACGATGCTGGGCTTGCAGAGTACGTTCGCGAAGTTCAGCGATGCTGTGTCGGCCCCGGTAACGGTTCCTACCCAGCACTTGTCTTTGTCCGCGGTGGCGGCTAAGTTTCCGCCGACTGGATCGACTGCAGAGTCGTTAGCCGTTTGACCGTCTGTCGGGCATTGCTGTTTATAACCTTCTGGCACTACTTCACAGGCTGTAAACGTTGTGCCCTGATCAAAAACCAACGCCCACACACCATTTTCATCCGTAAAAGTCTTAACAACGGTGTTATCGGCAAGAGTCACATCTATTTCGACGCCTTCGAGGGTGGGCTCACCGGGATCGAATATGCAATCTCCGTTTAGGTCCGTGAATTTCACACCGCCGATTGCCGATTGTGGGGTCTCAGTCGAGTGCCGGCATTTGAAGTTGTCAGTCTTCACTCGGCCGGAGAATCCAAAATTTGTTGCACCTTCAGTTGGGTCATATTCTGCCACGGGCGTAATCCATACCTTATATTCACCACCCATATTAGGCGTCGGGTCAAATGGCATGAGTTGTATGCAGATGGCGTTACTTGTTGGGACTGTTGCCGCACAAGGGCTAACGCCGATTTCGTGATTGCAACTGTCTGGTTGGCCGGGCGTCCCAAGATAGGCGGACATAAATCCGTCTTCATTGACATGGAGCTTGCGTTGGTCTACGCCATCGCTGGAGAGCAGGACAGATCCTGACGGATTAGTAACTTGAAAGTAGTAGTCGCCAGGAGGTAACCCGCTCCCAGAGCTACAGTTTTGCGGTCCACCATTTAGACATACGTCACAGCAGTCGTCGAAAATGTTGGCGTTGACTGGATTGCCGTTGCGGTCTGTAGTAAAGATAGCCCCTGTGAGCGGGGTGTTAGTTGCCACAACCCGGCGATTTGATGTGAGGAAAGGCGTGGCCATTGCTACAGCCACAACGAATGTCAAAAGAATCCTGGATGCATTCCTGTTTCTCATTTGTTTCTCCTGCTCGCCGGATCGATCCCAGCGACCTGTTGTGAGACTGAGGGACAGTCTCTATGCGGTTATTGCTCTATGCCTGATCAACCCGGCGATAGGTTTGGGGCTTATTTTTCGAAACTTCTAGTCATCAAAATATGCGAATCTCAACAGAACCGTTTGCGGTGTATACCATCTGACTGATTCCTAAGCCGACTTATCTTCTGTTTCCTTAGGCATTCCCACCCATCGTAGGCGCTCGCATCGCGGTAACCGACAGGTCCGGGGTATGGAGATCGTAATCTCTAATGGCCTTTAAGAGCCTCATCTGGTATTCCGTTTTATCACCACCCTCTCCTTGTTAGAGTCCCTGAGCCGGACCCCGAGAGATAAGGCGCTAGCTTCCGCAGTCCTATTCGACGCGGCTGGAATAGCGCGGCTGGAATAGAATGACCCTAATGCGTGTCTCTTCGAGAACAGCTTTGTTGTTCCCCAAGCTTGCTACTCCTACTAACCATGACGCAAAACACCTTGCCGACAATGCAAATGGTTTCTCTATTCTGAAATGCAATGAACGGTTCTTTCCAGAATCGCGAAGGGTTCACCATCCCAACAACTGTGGGTAGTGTCCTAATCCTGTGTTGCTGGCTCGCCTATGAATCCTATCGGTTTGCGGCGGGGTTCTTCGGCTGGCTGGTTTTCCGACACGGTGAAAATGAGTTGAATGTTCATATGAGGGAGCAAGGCTTCAACGCGATTGCCGGTTTCGGAATCGACTCCATGAACGATGATGAAGTTGGGATTCTGAAAACCGAACGTATCAACGGTGATTCGGGCACCGTCAAGCAATGGGACCTCGATAGTCAATTCTTCGGTATCTTTCAACTCGTCCAACTTGTCATCAAACCGTTTTTCGATTCGCTCATAAACGGTTTCAGCATAGAAGCGCCACGGCTCTCTTGCGAACACGGCAGGATCAATGCGGAACATGTCAGACATTAAAAAACCTCGCTATGCGATCTTAGTTCATGCCGACATCGCGGAGCTTGTCGGGTTGGTGAACAAATATATTAGCGATGGTTGGCGGCCGCAAGGTGGATTTGTTCTTATGGATGGAATCCCACAGGATGCGAAACGGGAGCGCTGTTATTACTACGCGCAAGCCATGTTCTTGAAACGGATTCCCGCTACGCCAATAGCTCGCGGAAATCCCAGACATGATCCGTGATTCCTGCTTCCATCGCCGGGGTTACTCTCAAGGTTTGGTGGACTCGGCAGAAGTTGTAGTAGGCGAGATAGACGGCCATCGTTGCATTGTGGTTCGTCCAGTTCTTTGAAAATGCGTTAGTGAGTCTGGTCATTCGTCGGTTGCCCATTCTGATGTTCAGATTGTGTCGTTCGATATGCGACGTGCTTACCTTGTCCATATCGGGATTGCCGTAGATTGGAACTTTCTTTGCGCCCGTGCAGTCGGCTGGCGAGTAACGCGCTTCGCCTTCACGAGAGGCAACGTAGATTTTCACGAGCTGCGCGAAGTCAACGCGCTGCGCTCCAAGGCTCATCACGATTGCGTGTTGATAGGGCTTGAAGCCGTCTGTGGTCACTTGAAAGCTTCCGGCTGTCGCGTGCGCCAGCTTCTCTGTAAAAGCGATTGTATCGGCTTCCGTGCGACGGCCAAGGTGATAAGCGAGAATGAGTTTGGTATTGCGTTCAATCGCGGTGAATGTCCAAGCATCGCCTAGTGTGTCGCTATCGACACCCTTGCGGGCTTTGGTTTTTTCTTTCATTCCGATGAATCCCCAGACTTCATCGCACTGGACTTCGCTGACTGATAGACCGTTGATGCGATCTTCCATAAGCTTCTCGCATCGCTCACCAGCAACCGCAAGAATGCTCAAGATCGTATCGCGATGGACGCCGGTGAACCTTTCAATGGAGCGAATGGAATTACCTTCGACTAAGAGACGGAGACAATCAATGGCTTTGCCTTCATCTAGCGTCATTCGACCAAACAGCCGCTTGACCGGCTCGCTGGACGTTTTGCCGCAAGACAGGCAACGAAATCGTTGGTTGCCGTTGCGATCTTTGCCGAATTTTTTTGTTAGTCCGTTGCAGCTTTGGCAGTTCATCTTGTGTCTCCTTGAGCAACACAAGATTAGCATAAGCGCCTAAGCATTGTCAACAAAATTGTGTTGCTGGGGAGGTTTTATTTTGAATCAGAACGGCGGTGGTGAAGACGGACGACTGGACGTAGCTAGCCTTTCGGTCATTGTTGACCAAGGTGCGCTTATCCAGAAGCTTAATACGATTGAGGGTATTCGGAATGAGCTACTTGACCTTTTGCCTGTAGAGTTCGGCATAGGCGTGGAATCGCATATCGTCCCATCCGGGAAACTGGCTATGGTCAGCGACGAATTGAGACCACGCTTCGCTGCCGAGGTCTTCAGACTTTTTGATGCCGCCTGCGTCAATCATCTCTTGCAGGGTCTTGAAGTCCGTTTTCTGGGATATAAACTCATCGGAGAATAACTCAGTGAGAGAAAAGTCTGTCCTACTGGCAAATTCTCTGGTCTTGCGCATGAAATCATCAAGACCGCTCGTATCGAGTTTAACTGGCATGATCTTTTTTACTCCATCGTGCAGCAGCCGCTTTCTTAGCGATCTGCTTCCGTTTGCGAGGCGAGAGACTGGCAGCCCTTGCCGTGCCGCCCTTGTGCCCTCCGAGCTTGCCGAGAGCGACAGCGGCGGGGTTCTTTTCAGGCTTAGACGCTTCATCGGCGACCGTCTGACCTTTCACGGCTTCGGGGTCGTACTTGTTGACGATGTGGTCAAAAACGTTCTTTGCGAAAACGGTTGGGTCGTTGCTTGTACGCTTAGGCATAAGCCAATATTAGCACGATAGGATGGCGTATTGAAAAAATGTTTGAACCGAGCAACACAACTTTAGGACACTACCCAACTGTGCTTTTTCTGTCAAAGACCAGATGGTAAACTGACATCAATCCTCCGCCAAATCCCTCAACTTTTACAAAAATCTGTGTTGTTCGAAACCTACCGTCAGCCCGCAAGAGCCATCCGGCCGCAGTTCGGCGCGAAGCACCTCGCAACCGATAGCCACCCTGAGCGAACCCCGTCGCTTCCGTGGATGAAGACAGTCGAACTACGATGAAGAAACGCTCCAGGCTCGACTCTCCGCGCCAGCCGGATATACGACCCTTCGAGCCTACGTTGTCGGGCACCGTGTCAATCTGGAATCGCTCCCCGTTCAAATCGGTTCCTCGCACCTTGACGGGAAACTTCTCGTGAATTCGAGGCCTCTGCCGCCGTCCGCCTCGACGGACGAGTACGGTCGGTTGTCTCTCCACTTCGCTTTCTCAATCATCGATGGCAGGCTCTGGATGCCCGGCTTGGCCGAACGGCCACTTGGGCTGGCCCAACATGTCTCATTTTTTTGGACTTCCCGAGGTATTCCCAAGAAGCCTAAGAAGACTTGTAGAGAATACAGAAAGCGACAATCAGGCGCATCAGAGTAAAGTCACTTTTTCGGGCAGGACTATTGTCCTACCGGGTTTAGTATTCTTGACTCCACGAATTATGTGTTGCAATCGGATCGGTTTAGCGCGGTGGGTTCGCCAAGTGTTGGCGATAGGCGTACAGAGCGAGCTCGAAACGGTCCGAAAGCTCGAGCTTAGAGAGGATTGAAGTCAGATGATTGCGAACGGTTGATTCGCAAATGAACAGGCGATCCGCGATGTGCTTATTCTTGAGTCCCTGACACACCAGTTCCACGACTTGCAGCTCGCGCGCAGTCAACGATGCGATTCGCGATGCATTCAGGTCCCGGGTTTGAGGCCGCTCTTCGCGCGATCTCTCCGATAACACACTTGCCATCAGAGATCGATCGAGCCACACCTCCCCTTCGTGGACCTTCTCGATGGCCTTTATCAGGACCTCTGTGGCCCTATCCTTTAAGACGAGGCCCATAGCGCCCATGTGAACCGCCCGACGATGTGTTTCCAGATCAAGTGTGTCCGTCAGCACAAGGACGCGAGCCTGATTCGTAGAATCGAACGCCGCTCGAATCAGATCGAGACCAATAAGCCCGTCTACCTGAAGGTCAAGCAAGATAATATCGGGTCGCTCGCGATTGATAATTTCAACCGCGTTAGAACGGTTCGCATCCGCCACTATTGTCATTCGCCGATTGCCCCTGGTCAGCGCGCGCAGCCCCAGGCAGGCAATCGCATCGTCACACACGATCACGATTCGAATTAAGTTCTTAACGGGTTTCGGCATGACTGCTCCTCAACCCTTGTTCGGCGTATTCAACCCTCAGTCGAGTTAAAGATAAGTCAATGAACTTGACGAATCCTTGAACGGACCTCAGGGATTCCGTGTTTGAACGTGCTACGTCTACCTAACAGCGGCTGACTTCGGCGGAGCAGTGCTCGCTAATCGAGCGAAATGGGGAATAGAAAGTAATGTTCCGACTGTGAGCCTGAGCAATTTGACGGGACGGTCACGAACGAAGGTGTCGGAGGGCCGCGTACTTAAGAAGAAGCGGCCCTCCGACAGTTAGTTTTAAGAGCAACAACACAATAGCGCGCTGGGGCTACCGATCGCCATTGTTCCCTGCTTACTGGTCACAGTGACCCGGCCCAATCAGGCCGCTGTTGTAGCTCTCAAGCGTGCTCATCCATCCCAGAACAGCTTGCTTCTGAGACTTGCTCAGGCTCTTCCAGTCGCCTGAGTTTTTGGTCGCGAGGAAGGCATCAGCAGCGGCAATTGTTGCCGTGACCGCTGAACCATCGGCCCCGCCGGCGATGCTAAGTTTCGCCGCAAGCAACTGGGCATATAGCTTGTTGATACCGTTCGAGGCATCGAATACTCCGTTCGATCCCTTGAATCCAAGAAGGGCCACAGCCTGAGCCGCGGTCGTGACGACGATGGTCTTGCCCCCTCCCGAGCCTAGGGAAATCGGAAGCAGTGACGTTATCAGATCCGGATTGTGACCGGTGAATCCCGCATGATTTTTCCAGAAGCCGATTGTAACGGTGCATCCGGACCCTTGAGGCGGCACGCCACATTCGGCTATGGGCAGATTCTCGAATTCAAAATCGTAGGTCGTGTCGCTGAGATTTATCCCGATAGTGAAGTTATCTACATTCCCATCGAAATCATTCCATACGGGGGCGCCGGCTCCGGAGATGATTCGAACACCGCCCAGACAGTCGTCGGCGTTGATGATTCTCGGCGTTGAATAACCAAGCCCCGCAAGCGTCGACAGGTATCCTGAGAGCAAAGTAAGCGGTGGTCCACCTTGTCCGCCATAATTTCCTGACCACCAGCCTCCGATGAGCGCATCCCAGTGCTGCCACACGCCCTGGGTGACAACCGTGGGAGTCGTGGCGTCCTCCGACAGATGAACCGGACCGTTCTGAACGGGAATAGTCTGACCCGCGGGGATCGTAGGAACATACTGGCCCGTCTGATAAGACGGCTCGAAGAATATCAGATCGTCGATGCCTCCATTGGGATCAAATACTCCATCCCCATTCACGTCTACATTCAAGACGATGTAGGGCGCCACGCTTCCGTGGTGTGCCGCGACGTAGGTGTCATAGCTGAGAGCTGTCAAGCTGCTCAGGAGCTGGCCGTTGTAGTCGCTGTTTCTGATTTGGGCGTATGAGTTCCCATCAAGGCCGGTGGTGAAATGAACCGAACCAGCTCCGAGAGGCGGAGACCCGGGCCCCAGGGAGAATCCTCCGGTTGCGGTGCTTGTTCCGCTCAACAAGTGACCCAGCTGAAAATTCCAACCGTCCATCATTGAGGGCTTGACGGTGATACCGACTGCCATAACGGCGGGTCCGAAGGAAACAAGACCGGCCAACAAAACTACTATTAGAGTACGCGTGAGGTTTTTGAGCTTCATAATGCAATTCTCCCACTTCCGTAAATTGAATGCTGCCGGCGAGTCGGCCCACTTACGTGCCGAAATCACCTTCGAAACATCGTCACCGGTAGCCGAAAAAGTCAAACATTCTTGCCAACGGCTTTTGACGCTGACCTGATGGTGCGTCATCAACCGTTGATCGAGCTTGCGGCTCCAAGGCCGCATTCGTGACTAGCGTAAAGCGAAAGCGATTAGTCCCTTGAGTTATTCTGCGGCACAGATTCCTGGGCCGGGCGGAGGTCAACATTCTGGAGTCATCGGTCTCACTTTGACTAGGTTGGCGAAACATACGCCTCGATCCAACGGTTGTCAATCAGTTTTTTCGAGATCCGTGATGCAGCTTCCCGGATTGGGGAAGGCACGCAGGACTGGCAAGACCAGTACCCTGCGGCGGGCTTCCAGGTGGACCGGAGTTGTCTAATTGAAGCTCGTCGAAATGTGAGCACTACTTCTTGAAACCCAAGGCGAGAAATAAGATCGGACGAAAAATCTTCCACCAATCGGTTATTGCGCGCATCTTGGTATAAGCGATGCCATCGGTTTTGGGATACTCGATTGTGACCGGGACTTCGACAACCTTGTGACGAAGCCGCAACGCCTTGAATAGCAAATAAGGTTCAAGCTCGTACCGGTCAAGCCAATCCTGCCAAAGATTTATTCGCTTGTCGTCAAAGAGGGAAACCTTGATCGCGCGGAACCCGCTCGAGGCGTCGGTCACGCGGCGCCCGCAGAAAAGCGAGAACAGAAACGTGTAGCCTCGAGTGCCGAGCTTGCGCCGCCAGGGCATTCGCAGATACTCACCGCCTTGAAGGTAGCGGGAACCCTGCGCGAATTCGGCTTCGCCTTTGATGATGGGATCGAGGAGGCGCGGTATCTGCTCGGGAGGAGTCTTCCCGCCGCCCGAGACGATCACTACGATATCGTAGCCCTGCTCAATTGCATGATTGATTCCGCTTCGGATCGCCGCGCCGACGCCGCGGTTCGCTCCGCTTCGAACGACAGTCGCTCCGGCTCGTTCGGCGTGATCGGCGGTGTCGTCGGTTGACCCGTCATCGACCACCACGGTTGTTTCGACCGAATCCGGTACGGCTCGGACGACGCGTGCGATTCGCTCGCCTTCGTTCCATGCCGGCGCGACGCAGAGCACTCGCGGTTCGGTCCGGGTGGCGACCTGTGCCGCCAAATCTTTTTTTAATTCGACGCTCATTTTGAAGTCTCGAGCAACCATTGATGAGTTCGGCCGAGACCGTGCTCGATTGTAAAAGTAGGAACCCATCGAAGCTCGCGACGAATTTTTTCGATGTTGACGACTCGGCGGCGAATGTTGTCGATGTCGCGGCGATCGACGTAAGCCGGTTCAACCGCCGCGCCGGTGATGTCGATGATGAGCCGCGCAAGTTGATTGACCGTGACCTCGCGGCCGGTGCCTACATTGTAGACTTGCCCGTCGGCCTTTGGACTGATGCCGGCCAGAATCGTTGCTTCAACGGTGTCGTCGATGTAGGTGAAGTCGCGAGTCTGCTCGCCGTCGCCGTGAATCTTCAGGGGCTCACCTTTCATCGCCGATTCAAAGAACTTCGACACGACTCCGCAGTACGGATTATCGGGCCGTTGCGCGGTGCCGTACACATTCGAATAACGCACGACCGCGGACGACAAACCGTAGCTCTCATAGAAAGCTTTGCAGTAATTTTCGCCGGCGTATTTCGAGACGGCATAAGGGCTGAGCATATTGGTTAGGTCGTCTTCGTTGATCGGCAGGTATCGAGGGTTCCCGTACACCGAAGTGGAAGACGAATAAACAACGCGCGGGATGTTCAACTCGCGAGCGGCCATCAGCACGTTGAGGGTTCCGCCGATGTTGACCTCATAGTCTTCTCGCGGATTTCTAGTCGAGACGATGATATTGCGGGCGGCGAGATGAAAGACGAGACTCGCGCCTTTCGTGACATCTCGGACCAGGTCGTAATCGGTCACGCTTCCGCGAATGACTTCGAGATTTGATTCACCGGCGGGAAGGTTGTGGTCATCGCCCGTGTAAAAGTCATCGAGTACGACTACTCGAGCCTGCTCGGTCAGCAATCTGCGGACTACGTTTGAACCGACGAAGCCCGCGCCGCCGGTAACAACGATTTTCTTACCTCCGAGACTCTCAGAATAGCTCATCATAATTCCCGTTCAGCTCTACGCGATTTATGGCAAGGACAATCCCGCGTGTGAAAGTTTAGTTTGATCGGGCCAATAATAGAGAGGGAAGAGTATCATCAGGTGGTTGAGGCGGGCCAGTGATGAATGACAATGGAACCTGTGGCGAAATCGGGGTCAGGCGTGCAATTTGCAATTCGGTAATTCACCTCGCCTGCTCCAATCCGGCTCGCAAGCGCTTCATCAAACGACGCGCTTCTTTCGACTCCGCGATCTTCGCTTTCCCAAGCTCATACCTCCGACTCACCACCGACGCGTCCAAGCTCAACAATTTCGCCATATCAGCGTTGCTCGCCCCCAGGTCTCGGCCCACGATTATCATCGCTTCTTTGACTGCCACAAGCGCTCTGCTCTTCTTGCCGCTGCGCAACTCCTCGGCCGCAAAACCAGACAGCTTCTCGGCCGCCTCCATCAACGCCTCCGGATCCAGTGCAGAGCGACGCTTAGACTGCGGCCGCGCGCCTCGTGGAATCTCACCTATTCGATTCTTTGTCTCAGCTACCCAATCCTCCGAGCCCAATATTCGTCCCTCATCCGCGCGGTAGAACTCCTCCTTGTGCCCGAGCTTCAACCCCGCGCGCACGAACAAGCCGAACCGCTCACGGGCCAGTTTCTTCGTCGCGCCGAAATGCCGAAGCACCGGCTCGGCATCGACCAACTTCGATTCATCCATACCCAGATACGCCCGATGACTGCTATATCGAAAGTCTTGCGCGCGCCGCGTCATCTTCGCTCGGACCGGGTTCAGGTGAATGTACCGGACTAGCTCGGCGAGGTACTGATCGCTCTGGCAGAGGATTGCCTTGTATCGCCCTTGAAGCAGGTGCCCTGACTTTCTGTACCTGCGATTGTGATACTGGCTGTACGCGGTAAGAAGCCTTTGCATGATGCGGCTGATGGAGTCCTGTTGCCTCTCGATGAGCAGATGAACGTGATTAGGCATCAGGCAATAGGCGTAAAGATGGAAAGGCAGTTTGGCCTTTTGATGAGCGAGTTGAATGAGAAACTTCTGATAGTCGTCATCGGACCCGAAGATGAGTTGGCGGTTATTGCCGCGAGTGATGATGTGATAGAGCCCGCCTTGAATTTCGAGTCTCGGCTTGCGCATCGCGGGGCGAGTCTAGCACGCCTAACGGTGAATATGAATTGCAATTTGCACGCCTGACCCCATATG